>Ga0102851_10000822_pt1 | contig 16648 bp, 14 predicted proteins | sample Mud3Dept3metaG_FD_79558 | JGI IMG/M metagenome (GOLD analysis project Ga0102851, IMG submission 79558) | Freshwater wetland microbial communities from Ohio, USA, analyzing the effect of biotic and abiotic controls - Mud 3 Core 4 Depth 3... | ecosystem: Environmental > Aquatic > Freshwater >... | reverse complement strand
TTATCTCAAACTGTATGAAACACGGTACTTTACTCTTGGGCACCGTAGCGAGATTGCAAACGGGCTGAATCTTGAAATAAGCGCAGGTATTGAGGATCGGAGAGTTCTTGATAATACCACTGATTATTCAGTAATTAAATCATCCGGGATTTATTCAGATAATATACCAGATAATGATTATCTGGCTTCAGGGGCAAATGCCGGTTATTCTTTACGGGATCAGAGACATGCCAGTTTTGTAACAAATGTTACATATATTCCCAGGCAAAGATACAGTATCAATAACGGTTATAAATCCCGGAGAGAATCAGACTGGCCTGCCTTTAATATTACCTGGAAACATATTTTAAATGAACCTTATGAAACTACTGACAGATACAAACATTTTGATCTGATGTTATTCCAGGTTTATAAGCAACATTCTATCGGGGCTTTTACCGAATTCAGGTACATGATCAGGACCGGTGGGTATTTTGGCAGCAGGGATTTAACATTCTATGACTTCTTTCACTTCAATCCGCAGCCTCTGTTTTTGTTACTCGATGATTACCGGGATGCATTTATGCTGCCTGCATACTATAGCTTAAGCACCCCTGAATTCTTTGGTGAAGGCCATATTAAATATACAACACCCTATCTTATTCTGAAATATCTTCCGGGACTGAGCAAAACTCTGATGAGAGAAAACCTCAGTTTATCATGGCTTGGCACACGGAACCACAGTCATTATACCGAAATAGGATATAGTATCAGTGAATTCCTGTTGTTTGGCGAGATTGGTGTTTATGCAGGATTTGAAGATCTCAACTATAAGAGTATCGGAGCAAAGATAGTACTCAGGTTCAATTGATCACGCAAAGGGAGGCTCATCCTGATTACCGGACTCCTGTTCGAATTCCCTGCCCAGCGTTCTGAGATGATCGTGATTCATCTTTGAACCTAATGTAATGCTTTGTGTACCGGTGGATTCAGGGATAGATTCAATATCAAATTCATCAATATCTACAAACTGTGCTCTCTCCTCACGGAACCTCAGTTTGACATCATCAACCGGGCCGTTACGATTCTTCGCCAGGATTATCTCAGCAATGCCTTTCGTAGAAGATCCATCATCAAATGTCTGAATTCCGAATTTATCCTGCCGGTGAATAAAGACCACCATGTCTGCATCCTGCTCAATAGCGCCAGACTCACGAAGATCCGAAAGCAGTGGTCGCTTCGAACCGCCTCTCATTTCTACTGACCGGTTAAGCTGTGAAAGTGCAATGATGGGTACATTAAGCTCTTTTGCAATGCTCTTCAGCGACCTTGATATATTGCTCACTTCCTGTTCACGGCTTCCGGCATTGTCGGGACCTGACATAAGCTGAAGATAATCAACTATGACAATATCGAGCTTGTGCTGTGCCATGAGCCTGCGACATTTGGCTCTTAATTCAAAAATTGAGATTGCAGGAGTATCATCAATAAAGATTGAAGCCTGTACTAATTTTTTAATCCTTGTATCGAGCTGTTTCCATTCCTCCTCGCTTAACCGGCCATTCCTGATTTTATCTCCAGGAATATCTGTCTCAGCTATGATCAGCCTGTTAACCAGCTGAATGGAGGACATTTCACACGAGAATATCGCAACCTTTTTACCATGATCAATTGACATATTTCTTGCCATCGAAAGTGCCAAGGCTGTTTTGCCCATCGAAGGACGGGCTGCTATAATTATCAGCTCCGACTTCTGCCAGCCCGAGGTAAGACGATCGAGTTTCGTAAAACCTGATGGTATCCCTACAAGAGCATCCTCCCTTTTTCCTGCCTCCTCAATCTCCTTTATGGCTTCCTTGATTACCATATTGATGGGAGACACTTCCCGCTTGATATTTCCTTCAGCGATCTGGAATAGCTCATTTTCGGAAAAATCAAGTAGCTCGGTTACATCATATGTATCGTCAAAAGATCTGGTCTGTATTTCAGTGGATACTCTTATCAGCTCACGCTGAATATATTTCTGAGCTACGATCCTTGCATGATAATCAACATTTGCGGCAGAAACAACCTTTGAAGTAAGCTGTGTCAGATATACCGGACCGCCTATACTATCAAGCTCATGATGTGCCTTCAGCTCTTCTGTGACAGTGTAAAGATCAACAGGATACTCTCTTAAAGACAGATCAGAAATAGCCTTGAAGATTTTTTTGTTTGCCTCTTTATAAAAACTTTCAGGTTTAAGAATATCAAGAATTGTAATCACGGCCTCTTTTTCGAGCATTATTGCACCGAGCACAGCCTCTTCCATATCGATTGCCTGCGGAGGAACTTTACCAAAATCAGGTAAAGCCACAATAGTTGACTTGCTGCTCGTAGTTGATTTTGCCATTAATGCTATACTGCTGATTTATAGATTTTTAGAAGATAAATATTTTTTTACCGGGTGTCTTCAAAGGTATGCATTACCACGTTTAATAAACAAATGGCAGGCTTTATTATTACAAACAGGTTGATGTTAAAAACTTGTTGAAAAGCGAAAAGGCAGACGATTAACTATAAATTCAAAACCATATGGTATTTTTACATCAAATAATGGAAGATGATTACTTTTCCAAAAGCAAAAATTAACCTGGGATTACGGGTAACCGGAAAACGTATTGATGGCTTTCATGACATTGAAACTATCTTTTATCCTGTGGGATTAAGCGATGCACTCGAATTTGTAGTCTCTTCAGAAAAGGTTAATGAAGACAACCTGGTTGTCACTGGCCTCAATACCGGTTTAAGGTCCGGAAAGAACCTGGTAATAAACGCTGCAATGACATTAAGGGAGAAACATAATTTCCCTTTCCTTAAAATTCATTTGCACAAAGCGATTCCAATAGGTGCCGGGCTGGGAGGAGGATCATCAGATGCTGCCGGGATGCTGAGGGCAATAAATAAATGTTTCAACCTTTCAGTCAGTGAAAATGAGATAAAAGCCATTGCCCTTGAGCTGGGAAGTGATTGTCCGTTTTTTATTGAATCCCTTCCCTCATTTGCTACGGGACGTGGCGAAGTTTTACAACATATAGATGCTGTTCTTGACGGTTATTACATAGTGCTGGTGAATCCACGGATAAGTATAAGCACCAGAGTGGCCTACCATAATTGTAATCCAGGAATGCCTGAGATCAGCCTGAAAGAGTTGATAAATTATCCCGCAATTGAATGGAAAAATTTAATAATAAATGATTTTGAGGATTATGTTTTTAAAGTATACCCGCAGATAGGAACCCTGAAAATAGCTTTATATAATTCTGGTGCAATATTTAGTTCGATGTCAGGAAGCGGATCCAGTGTTTACGGAATATACTATGAAATACCGAAAATTCCGGAACAAATTAAAGATTTTGTAATTTACGAAGGGTGGTTATAAACTTATCCTCCCTTTATTCCATCTCAAGCAACACTGTACCTTTTGAAACCTTATCTCCCTTTTTTACAAAAATCTTTTTAATCCTGCCATCTGTTATGCTTTTTAACTTATTCTGCATCTTCATGGCATCAAGGATCATAAGTTCATCACCATTATTAACCTCCTTACCTTCCCTGACAAGAATATCGAGAACTGTACCGGGAATATAGCTCAGAATCAGCTTCGGATCAATGGCTTTATAAGGCTTCCTGGATTTGAATTTCTTGCTAATCTTAGTTTTATATAAGGTGGTGTCAATATTCAGGACCCCCATATTCTCATCATTTTTCATGAAGAATTAAATTAAGTTATGTTAATCTGAATATCAAAATGGAGGTATCCCATGTTTCTTATGAGGTGTCTGAATATCTTTATTTTCGGACACGGAAATTGAATGCAGAAGAAACCTCCGTGTTTCAGCAGGCACAATAACTGCATCTACATAACCACGGGAGGCAGCTACATAAGGATTTGCAAATTTTGCTTTATATTCTTCAACTTTTTGTTTTCTCATGAAATCAGGATCCTCGGAAGACATAATCTCTTTTCTGAAAATAATATTTGCAGCACCCTCAGGACCCATCACTGCAATTTCAGCTGACGGCCAGGCGAATACAAAATCCGCGCGAAGATGTCGTGAGCTCATTGCGATATATCCTCCTCCATAAGCTTTACGGATGATAACTGTAATTTTTGGAACCGTTGCTTCGCTGTATGCGTACAGCACTTTGGCACCATGCCTTATTACTCCCGCATGTTCCTGATCAACTCCGGGCAGATATCCCGGAACATCAACAAATGTTATAATCGGTATGTTGAAAGCATCGCAATAACGTATAAACCGGGCAGCTTTATCAGAGGAGTCGACATCGAGCACACCTGCCATTTCGAGCGGTTGATTGGCAACAAAACCCGTTGTTCTTCCGCCCATACGACCAAATCCTATCACAATATTCTTTGCATAATTCTCCATTATCTCAAAGAAATCTGAGTTGTCAACTACAGCCCGTATGACATCCTTTACATCATATGGCATTGTCGGATCATCGGGAACGATTTTTTCAATATTCAATTCCGTTTTGGGTTCGCCTGGTTCAAACATCTTTGCTTTGTGCTGGTTATTCCATGGGATAAAGGTTATTAATTTCTTTATCTGATCGAAACACTCTTCTTCACTCGATGAAAAGAAATGAGCATTGCCTGTTGTTTCGCTGTGTACTCTTGCTCCTCCCAGATCTTCCATTGAGATCTCCTCACCCAGCACAGTTTTTATTACTTCGGGACCGGTAATGAACATCTTCGAAATATTATCAACAACAAAGACAAAGTCAGTTAAGGCCGGGGAATAGACAGCACCTCCTGCACATGGCCCAAGTATTACAGAGAGTTGAGGAATAACACCGCTGGAAATGGTATTCCGGAAGAATATTTCACCATACCCTGCAAGTGAATTAACTCCTTCCTGTATTCTGGCTCCACCGGAATCATTTATTCCAATAAGAGGCATTTTCATTTTCAGGGCATGATCCATGATTTTAGTGATCTTTCTTGAATGCATCAATCCCAGCGATCCCCCGGCTACAGTAAAATCCTGTGCAAAAATAGCTACCGGGGCACCATAAATAGTGCCCGAACCAATAATAACACCATCGCTGGGCAATGATTTTTTATCCATATCAAAGTCGCGGGCATCATGTTCAACGAAAAGATCATATTCAGTGAATGAATCTTCATCAAGTAAAGCCATTATACGTTCACGAGCGGTGCGTTTGCCCATAGCTTTCTGCTTCTCGATAGCCTGCTCTCCTCCCCCAAGAAGGATCTTTTCTCTTTTTTCCTGTAACTCACGGATCTTTTTACTAAGCGGCATAGGTTGTTTTTTAGGAATTTTTATACTTATCTTTTTGGAATAAGTATACAATTTTAAGGAAATTATCGGACTTAATGAAACTATTTTGGAGCCATTTTATACAGTACAAGGGCAATGATTGTATAAATGATGTTGGGTATCCACATAGCCACCATTGCACTAAGGTTTCCTTTTAATGAGAATTGTGAAGCAAATTGCATAAAAAGAATAAAGGAAAAGCTCAGAGCAAGTCCTATCCCTATATTCATGCCTATCCCCCCTCTCATTTTCTTCGACGATAAGGAAACGCCTATCAGAGTCAGAATAAAAACAGTAAATGGATTGGCATAACGCCTGTACTTCTCGATTAAAAAAAGTTTCAGCTCATCAGATCCCTGTAATTGCAGCAGATTAATATAATCTTCCAGTTCCGTGTATGTCATAGTGTTGACAGAACTTGGCCCTCTTGAAAGATCCTCTGGAGCTAAGGTAAGAGTGGTATCGAGGCGTGATCCCCTGATTATTTCTTCCTCATTACCTTTTATATGCCTGATGGTATAATTTAAAGCTGCCCATTTATGTGTGACAGTATCCCAGGTAACAGTCTGCGCTGACAACTTCGAAATAAGCCTTTTCCCGTCATCATCAAATTTCTCAATAGTAAAATCACTTCCCCTTGAATAAATCGGATTGTATGATTTTATATAGACCAGAATATTTTTAGACTCCTGCCTGTGAATATTTTCAACAGGCGTTCGCCTGCTCTGCGAATGGTAATACTTGTCCTCAAAATCCAGCATTCTGAGGTTGGAATGTGGAATTACGAAGTTGGTAAGTAAAAAGATGAATAAAGCAATTACCAGTGCTGACAAAAAATATGGCCACATCATTCTCCTGAAACTCATTCCGCTGTTCAGAATAGCTATTATCTCTGTATTGACAGCCATGCGTGATGTAAAAAAAATAACAGAGATAAATACAAATAACGGCGCAAACAAAGTGGCAAAATATGGGATAAAATTCATATAATAATCGAACACAATAGCCCTTAGTGGAGCCTCCTTCTCCATGAAGTTATCTATTTTTTCAGCAAAGTCGAATACTACTGCAATTGTTACAATAAGGACAAGACAGAAGAAGAAGGTGCCGAGGAACTTCCTTATAATATAAATATCTATTATTTTGATTTTTAGAGTCTTCAAAGTCGTTCTGAAAGTTTTTTAATTATTGATACTTTCCATTTTCTGAAATTACCTTCTATGATATTTTCCCTTGCTTTATTGACAAGGCTCAAATAAAATGCCAGATTATGAATGCTGGAAATCTGAGCTCCGAGTATCTCACCTGATATTACCAGATGTCTCAGATAAGCTTTTGAATATTTAAGACTTACCTCAGAAGGACCATCAGGATCGATAGGACTGAAATCATCTGCCCATTTCCTGTTCCTGATGTTAATAATTCCTTCCGATGTGAAGAGCATGCCGTTACGTCCGTTCCTGGTAGGCATTACACAGTCAAACATATCGATACCAAGCTCAATAGCCTCCAGGATATTCACCGGGGTTCCGACACCCATTAAATATCTGGGTTTGTCTTCGGGAAGAATTCCGTTAACAATCTCCACTATCCTGTACATCTCCCCGGCCGGTTCTCCTACAGATAATCCACCAATAGCGTTTCCTGCCATGCCGGCTTCTGCAATTTTTTCCGCTGATATTTTTCTTAGATCATCAAATGTCCCTCCCTGTACAATCGGAAAAAGATATTGCTCTCTGCCCCAGAGCGGATCTGTCTCCCGATATCTTTTCAGAGCCCTGTCAAGCCAGTGATGAGTGAGTGCTAATGATTTTTTTGCATAGCTGTAATCGCACGGGAATGGTGTACATTCATCTAAAGCCATCATTATATCAGATCCGATAATACGCTGTATATCAATAGTATTTTCAGGCGTAAAGATATGCTTCGATCCATCAATATGGGATTTGAATACAGCTCCTTCATTTGTAAGCTTTCTGTTTGGAGAAAGTGAGAATACCTGGTAACCACCGCTGTCAGTCAGAATGGAACGGTCCCAGCTCATGAACTTATGAAGACCTCCGGATGCTTCCAATACTTCGGAACCCGGCCTGAGATAAAGATGATAAGTATTTCCCAGGATAATTTTTGCATCAATATCCTCAGTAAGATCACGGTGGAGAATTCCTTTGACAGATCCTCCTGTGCCTACCGGCATGAAAACCGGGGTTTGAATATCCCCGTGAGATGTCTTTATCAGTCCTGCTCTTGCCTTTGTTTCCTTATCCCTGCTTTGTACTTCAAACATATTTTCCGATCCGTTACGGAAGCACAAATGTAATTCATCCATTCGGCCTTAAAAAATTATACAATATTTTTTTCGTTTTTACTGCCGTCAGAATGTTGTAAATAAAAAGTTGTTTATGATTGTTGAAAACTATCTTTTACCGTTTCGATTATCTTATTAATATTGTCGCAGAATATAGAAAGTGAGATGATAGTTCATGATAACCTTTTTCTTTTGATAGTTTCTTCGATCTTTATTCTATCGACAGCAATACAGCTATTCTATTATCTTTTCTTTTACCTCGCAGTCCCTCTTTATAAGAACCATATCAGCAATACAATAAAAGAGCCTGTTTCTGTTATTATCTGTGCAAGGAATGAAGCAGAGAACCTCAGGAATTTCCTTCCGGCCGTTTTAAAACAGGATTATCCTGATTATGAGGTAATTGTCGTAAATGATTGTTCTGAAGATGCTACGTTTGAAATCCTTGGAAATCTTCTCCGGCAATATCCGAATCTGAAAATCTCCACGGTTACCAGGGATCCCAAATTCGCTCACAACAAGAAATTCGCACAGTTTATCGGTATAAAAGCTGCAAAAAATGAAATCCTGCTTTTTACAGATGCTGACTGTGAGCCCGAATCGGAAAAGTGGCTTGAAGGCATGGTTTCTCATTTTGATGATAAAACAGATTTCGTGCTTGGTTATGGTGGATATATTAAGAAAAAAGGACTGTTAAATAAATACATCCGTTATGATACAATGACCATTGCTATGCAATATCTGGGAATGGCTATCAGGGGAGTCCCCTATATGGGAGTGGGTCGTAACCTTGCTTATCGCCGTTCATTATTTTTTGAAAATAAAGGTTTTGGGACACATAAAGATGTAATCTCAGGTGATGATGATCTTTTTGTAAACTTAAATGCGAATAAAAGAAATACCAGTGTTGAATTCCGGAAAGGTACACATACAAGATCTGTTCCTTGTTCCGGAATTGCTAAATGGATTTCTCAGAAAAAAAGACATATGACTTCTGCCCCTTATTATAAATTCCGGGATAAATTATTACTGGTAACTGAACCATTTTCGAGGATACTTTTTTATGCATCATTTGCTGTGCTGATTTCATTCATGTTTTTCTGGCCTTTTGTTATGGCAATATTCGGATTCAGGCTGATGATCCAGATCATTGTCGTTGCACTTGGACAAAAAAGACTTCAGGAACCCGGGCTGATCGGATATTTGATTCTTTTTGATATATTTTCTCCTGTTATTAACGGTGTTGTTTATTTAACCAGCAAACGGAGCAGATCCGGCAAAAACAAATGGAAGTAACACAGGAACTGTCAGCAAAGGCGAAGAATGACCTCCTGCTTGTTGAAGAGGCTAAAAAAGGTAATGAAAAAGCCTTTGCCAGTCTTATGAATCGATACAGGGACTCCATTTATTTCATGCTTCTTAAAATGGTAAAGAATCCTTCCGATGCTGAAGATCTGACCATTGAAGCATTTGGTAAAGCCTTCAGGAATATCGAATCATATACTCCAAGATTTGCCTTCAGTACCTGGCTCTTCATGATTGCTACCAATAACTGTATTGACTTTATAAGAAGGAAAAAAGCTTCTCCTACTCCACTTGATCAATTACAGGACGGAATCGAATCCTTAACAATAAATATCCAGTCCGATATGCCTGATCCTGAAGAAGCACTTATTAACGACCAGAAAATTGCTATTCTCAGAAAAATAGTCAACCAGCTGAAATCACCTTACAAGGAAATCATAGAATTAAGATATTACAAAGAATACTCCTACGAAGAAATTTCTGCCGAACTGAACATTCCGATCGGAACAGTCAAGGCTCAGCTATACCGTGCCAAAACATTATTGTACAATATTTTTATCAAAACGGGTAACAGGTAATGCCGGAGAGCATATTCAGATATTTCCCAATGCTATCCATAGTTCAGAAGTCTAAATTATCACAGTTGAAAAATATATATGAACTGTGGAACAGCAAAATTAACGTGATATCACGTAAGGACATGGATAATTTTTTTGTCCATCATGTACTTCATTCACTTGCAATTGCCAGGATCATCTCATTCGTGCCGGGCACCACAGTTCTTGATGTAGGCACGGGTGGCGGCTTTCCCGGAATCCCCCTGGCAATAATTTTCCCGGAATCTGAATTTATCCTGCTCGATTCAATCGGGAAAAAAATAAAGGTTGTATCAGCAGTTTCCGAAGAACTGGAATTAAAAAATGTTATCCCCTCCCGTAAAAGAGCAGAAGAAGAAAAAGGCAGGTACGATTTTATTGTAAGCAGGGCTGTTACAGAATTCCCCGATTTTGTGAAACTGATTTCAAAGAATCTTCTCAGAAATGGAAAAAACAACCTGAAAAATGGTATTCTTTATCTGAAAGGTGGAGATTTGCATAAAGAACTTTCACAATTCAGTAGCAGAGTGCTGGTATGGGATATCAGTAACTTTTTTTCTGAACCATATTTCCGGACAAAAAAGATTGTATACCTGCCTGTTTAAAATTTTATAAAAAATTATCCAGGATTTAAATATTTCAAAAAAACACTATCTTTGCGATCTCATATGAAAAAGTATTGACTATTAAATAAACAAAAAAATGAAAAGGACATTTCAGCCATCAAGAAGGAAAAGATCTAATAAACATGGATTCAGGGAAAGGATGTCCACTGCTAACGGAAGAAGGGTTCTTGCTTCACGCAGGGCAAAAGGGAGAAAGAAACTTACTGTCTCCACCGAACTCAAATTGAAATAATAAATTTATCATGCTATAGCTGCAGAAAGGTGTCCTTATACCGGACACCTTTTTTATTTACTGTAAACGCAGGCTGTAAATCCGGAAATCCGATGTACATTTTATTATTAATTTTACAGCGCAAAAAATATTTTAATGATTGAGGTTGCCAGCCATATAGCTGATAAAGCTCTCAGACAGATTACTGAAAAAATCTATAATGATATACGTATCTCCCCGGACGATGGCCATGTTTTATTTCAAAAAGCAGAATTGTCATTGCTGGCTGTTTTATCCAGTGTCGTACGAAGAAGAAAAAACAGTAACCTGGCCTATTTCAACCGGAATTTTCATATAGAACCCACAAATAAATGTATTTATAATTGCAGGTTTTGCTCATATCATAAACCTGCGGGTGATCCGGATAGCTGGGAATATAGCCACGAAGAGATGCTTGATATTGTTAAAAGATTTGATAATAAAGAAGTTACTGAAGTTCATATTGTTGGAGCCGTGCATCCGTCCTTTGATCTTCATTATTACGGAAAACTGATCCAAAAAATCAAACAACACAGACCTGACCTTCATATTAAAGCATTTTCCGCCATTGAACTGGATTATATGATAAGGAAAGCCGGTATCTCTGTTGAGGAGGGATTGCTTCAGCTTAAAGAATACGGACTGGATTCAATACCTGGAGGTGGTGCAGAAATATTTGACAAGCAGATCAGGGAAAAAATATGCAATGAGAAAACATCCTCTGAATTATGGTTGTCGATTCACGAAACAGCACACAGGCTTGGTTTACCATCCAATGCCACTATGCTATACGGTCATATCGAAACGTATGCGCACAGAATCGATCATATGGAACATCTCCGTAAGCTGCAGGACAAAACCGGCGGATTTAATTCTTTTATCCCGCTGAAGTATAAAAAAGCCAATAACAGTATGTCATACCTTGGTGAAATCAGTATTACGGAAGATCTCCGCAATTATGCTGTTTCAAGGATTTTTCTCGATAATATACCCCATATTAAAGCCTACTGGCCTATGATCGGAAAAGATATAGCACAGCTAAGCCTCTCATTCGGAACGGATGATCTTGACGGGACCATCGACGATACAACAAGGATATATTCAATGGCAGGAGCTGAGGATAAAAATCCGGAAATAACAACAGATGAGATATGCAAACTGATAAAGGATGCCGGATTCCAGCCCGTTGAAAGGGATAGCCTGTACAATATCCTGAGGTATTTGTAAACAACCGGTCACTGCCTGCTTTTTGTATTCACCCCCGAAATTCTTTTAATAATTTTATCCTTACATTTGCGTTATTACTAATGTTCATTTAGCCTGTATGAGCTTAAAAAACTTCATCTTCAGTAAGGTATTTGTTAAAAACCTTGGATTAGCACTGGCCATCGCTGTTGGCGTTGTAATGATTCTGCTGATCTGGCCTAATTTCTACACAAGACATGGACAGGCAAGTCCTGTTCCCGACTTTTTCGGATTAACAGTGGAAGAGTCAGTCAAGCTTGCCAAAAAAAGCAAAATGAAGTACCAGGTTGTTGATTCGGTGTACACTTCCCTGGTCCCGCGAGGCTGTGTTGCTGAACAAAATCCCAAACCTGGTTTCAAAGTCAAAAAATGGAGAAATATCGCACTGACTATTAATGCCTTCAGACCTGAAATGGTGGCGATGCCGGATCTTGTTGACATTTCTCTCCGCCAGGCTATTCAAATGATTGAGAGTTCGGGACTGGAAATGGGATCCTTAAGTTATAAACCTGACCAATCCGTAAATTTGGTTCTTAAACAATTATACAATGGCAAGGAGATCGCTCCAAACGATTCCCTGCAAAAAGGATCTGTTGTGGATCTTGTGCTTGGGAAAGGTCTTAGCAGCCAGAAGACTGCCGTTCCCGATCTGATAGGAATGAACCTTGAATCTGCAAAAAACAGAATCCTCGGGGCAGCCCTTAACCTTGGGGCATTTAAGTATGATAACTCAATTATCACCAGCGACGATAGCCTGAATGCCTTTGTCTATAAACAGGTCCCTGAATATAAGGATGATGCCACGCTTCAACTTGGTTCGGCAATATACCTCTGGCTGTCAATGGATTCAGCAATGCTTCCGGTTGATTCTGCTCTGATTGTTGTTTCTGACACAATTCTTGTTTCTGAAATCATCCGTGATGTGGGTAATTAATCCCAATGATCAATAAATTATTCTTAAATATCATTTTCCTTTTTGTCTGTCTCTGTACCTCCAGGTCTCAGGAGATTGTCATTGGCCTGCAAATAAATAAACAGTTAAAAGACCTGAAATCCGGAATTTCTGAATCAAAAGGATTGACCGCAGATACATTAGAACTTCCTTTCCTTGATGATTTTTCAGTTCCGGGAATTTTCCCCGGCAATAAAAAATGGTCCGATAATTATGTTCTGATTAACAACACATATACTGATCAGCAGATAACAATTGGGGTGGCAACATTTGATGCACTCAATAACTCTGGCAGGTTGTATGAGACAGCCTCGTCTACAGGATTCGAGGCAGACCATCTGACTTCACTGCCTCTCAACTTAAATTATCCTGTTTCAGACAGTATTTTGCTCAGCTTCCTTGTTGAGCCCGGAGGTCTGGCCGATCTGCCTGAAGAAAATGACAGTCTGATCCTGCAGTTTTTTGCTCCTGATGAAAATAAATGGTATTCAGTATGGAAAACCACCGACATCAGTTATACTGGTTTCAGGGTATTTACTATAAAAATTGATCAACCCAGATTCCTGAAAAAAGGATTCAGCTTCCGCTTTATTAATTATGCAAGTCTGAGCTCAAATCCTGACAGTCCATCGATGATTTCAAACTGCGATCAATGGAATATTGATTATGTGAAGCTTGACAGGTACAGAAAAGAAAACGATACAATTTTCAGAGATGTTGCTTTCAGGTATCCTTTGCGTTCACTTCTTAAAACCTATGAGGCAATGCCCTGGAAGCAATTCAGGCAGACCTATCTCCAGGAGATGGGCTCTTATATTCCGATACACTACCGTAACAATGATACAATTAATGCACCAAAATTGAGGAATGTAACCGATTATTATGAAATCTGGGATGTCTATAAGAATTCGCAGGCTATTATTTTTGACAAAGGAGCTGTAAATCTTGATCCGCTTTCGAATATCGATTATGACGCCAGCCTTGTATATACATATGATACCGATAACAATGATTCGGCACTTTTCAGAATAAAAAGCTGGCTGAAGATGACTGAAGATTTTGATCCAAAAGAAAATGATACCGTGGTATATTATCAGCGCTTTGGTAATTACTTTGCTTTTGATGACGGTACTGCTGAGGGGGGATATGGAATTAATGGACTGGGATCAAGGAACGCAATGGTCGCCTACAGGTTCAAATCGTTTATGGAGGATACTTTACGGGCAATAAACATCTGTTTCAACGACAGTTACGAGAATGCAAACCAGAGGGCATTTGATCTTATGGTCTGGGACAATAACGGGGGGCTTCCCGGAAATATTCTATATACACGTGAAGAGGTTATGGTCGAACAGGGTGATTTAATAAACGGCTTTCATACATACAACATTAAAACTGCAGTTCCTGTCAACGGGATTTTCTATGTTGGCTGGAAACAAAGATCAGACACTTTCCTGAATGCAGGTTTTGATATCAACACTCCTCACGGAGGTAAACAGTTTTACTGGATCAACGGCAACTGGATCCAGTCACAGGTTCAGGGAAGCCTGATGATAAGACCTGTCGTCGGAGCCCCGATTACAACATCAATAAATGATATCAGGTACAGGAGCCGCATTCAGATTCACCTGTGGCCAAATCCTGCAAAAGACTTCATAAGAATTGATCCGGGTGATTTACCGGTTACCGGCCTGGTTTATGTAACTATATTCGACCTTCAGGGTCGTGAACTGTTAAAAGTTCCATTTAGCGATCCAATAAATATATCTTCACTTCATGAAGGTATTTATATTATCAATACAAGCGTGAACGGACATACCATTGGTTATAACAGGCTGGTCAAAACAAGATAAAATCTCCTGAATGGAAGAAGAAGAGTTAACTGATCAGCAGGAGATGTTTGAGCATTACAGGTTCAGGGTCGATCCGGGACAGTCACTGCTGAGGATTGATAAATTTCTCTTCACCAGACTTGAAAAAATATCCAGAACAAGGATTCAGAATGCCGCAAATGCGGGAAATATCATTGTAAACAATAAGCTGGTCAAGCCAAATTACAGGGTTAAACCTGAAGATATTATTCAAATTGTTCTTCCCAATCCTCCGAGGGAGATTGAGCTTATTCCTGAAAACATTCCTATAAATATTGTATTTGAGGATAATGATGTTGTCGTAATAAATAAAGAACCGGGAATGGTCGTTCATCCTGCTTATGGCAACTATACCGGTACTCTCGTAAACGCCCTTATGTGGCATTTTAAGGATATGCCGCTTTTTCAATCCGGAGAACTAAGACCCGGATTAGTACACAGAATTGATAAAAATACATCAGGGATTCTGGTTATCGCGAAAAATGAGCTTGCACTAAACAGGCTTTCACAACAATTCTACGACAGGACAACAGACAGGAAATATATTGCTCTGGTCTGGGGAGTGCCCGATCCCCCGGCAGGTACAATAACAGGTCATGTCGGAAGAAATATACGTGACAGGAAAATAATGCAGGTTTTTCCTGACGGAAGCCGCGGAAAACCTGCAATAACACATTACAAGGTTATTGAAGACTTTGGTTATACCTCACTTGTCGAATGCAAGCTCGAAACAGGCCGTACCCACCAGATAAGGGTTCATTTCAGTTTTATAAAGCATCCTCTGTTCAATGATGAAGAATATGGCGGTGATCATATCCTTAAAGGAACAACTTTTACCAAATACCAGCAGTTTGTAAAAAATTGTTTTAAAATGCTGCCTCGCCAGGCACTTCATGCTAAATCGCTGGCTTTTGATCATCCCGTGACCGGAAAAAGATTATCGTTCGATTCCGGACTCCCGGAAGACATGAAACAGGTCATTGATAAATGGAGGCAATATATAGCGGGAAGAATTAACTAAAGAGGTGCAAGATACAAGGTTACAAGGAACCAGGTGCAAAGCAACCAGCAACTGATCCGGGCTTAGCGCTACCAGCTTCCTCCTGCACCGCCACCACCGAAGCTACCGCCACCAAAGCCTCCGAAACCACCGCCACCACCTCCGAATCCTCCTCCACCCGAAAAACCACCCCAGCTTCCGCTGTGTCTCTTGCTTCCTGAATTCATCATTGACAGCAGTAACCACAAAGGCAAACCTTTTCGGCTTATGTGTCTCTGGTTTTTTCCTCCTTTACCTCGCATAAACAAAATTATGATCAGGAAAATAATAAAGATTATAAAAGGAGCTATAGAACCAAAATCACCGCCTTTCGATTTAATATACTTATCAGCAGGGAATTCACCTTTTGCAAGAGACATAAGGGTATTTGTGGCCTTATCAAGTCCATCATAATAATTATCCGCTCTGAATGCCGGTAATATCTCATAATCAACAATCTGCCCGCATACGATATCAGGAATTACCCCTTCCACACCATAACCAGAAGCAATGAAAACCTCACCTTTGGGTGATTCGCTGGTTTTGGCTTTCACAAGAATCAGGACGCCGTTATTGAGACCTTTTTGTCCGATCCCCCATTTTTCACCCAGACGCTGAGCATAATCAGATACGCTGTATCCTTTGAGGTCATCTACAATCACAATTGCAATCTGGGTTGAAGTTGAATCATCAAAAGCAACAAGTTTATTCTCAAGGGACCTGATCTGCGAGCTGTTGAGCAATCCGGCAAAATCGTTTACCAGCCTCGGAGGAACAGGTTTCTCCGGGAAATCCTGCGCAAAAAGGTTCCATGAGCTTAGAATAACCAGGAAAAAAACCAGGTATTTTTTTGTGATAAATCTGTTATTCATCCCAGCGTAACATAATCCGGCTCATCAAATGATATCTCATCCGGAAGTTCATTAATATCGTCTTTTTTATGCGGGAAATTTCCCTTTAGCTCTAGTCCTGCAAGGTGAATTCCTTCAACAAGTCCTTCTGTAAATTTCCCTTTTGTGAAATTTTTATGGAGAATCTCTTTTACCTTTTCCCAGAATTCTTCCGGCACTTTGGAATTTATTCCGGTATCACCTATAATCGCAAATTGCCTGTTACTTACTGCGAGATA
>Ga0102851_10000821_pt1 | contig 16680 bp, 9 predicted proteins | sample Mud3Dept3metaG_FD_79558 | JGI IMG/M metagenome (GOLD analysis project Ga0102851, IMG submission 79558) | Freshwater wetland microbial communities from Ohio, USA, analyzing the effect of biotic and abiotic controls - Mud 3 Core 4 Depth 3... | ecosystem: Environmental > Aquatic > Freshwater >... | reverse complement strand
GTAAGCAAATCGCGATATGAAACGAACTGTCTGGCATCACGTCCAAACCACTGCTTCACTTTTGCATTGGCCTGTTCGCGTGCTATTCGCCAGGGATCGGCAACAGCCACAATCTCGAGGTTAACGGTCGCGGCATGCTTGTATACACCTTCCATGTGCGCATTGCGCCCCCGGTCACCACAACCGATGATACCGATCCGGATCCGGTCGTTTGCACCTGTTGCCCTTCCCTTTTCCATAATGGTAACAGATTGCGGCAGGACGCTCATCCCCAAGGCGGTAATGGTTCCGCTTTTAATAAATCTTCTTCGTGAAACTTTTGTCATAGCGATTGATTATATGGTTATCTCTGGATCCTGTTTCCGGATTTAGTTATTCGATAAATATATGATAAAATTTTGGATTTGGTTAGTCAGAAGACCGAAGTCAGAAGCCTTTGTATCATACCGTATAAGGGCTCCTCATTTCCCTTATATAAAGTTTATTGCCTTCAGGGTCACCAATTACTTCACCTTTAACAGGATCCCAGGTAACTTTCCTTCCGGTACGGATCGCAATATCACCCATGTGACTGATGGTATCTGAAATTATTGCTTCATCCAGCGGACATAGTTCGCTTTCCTCTCCTTTTATAACAGAGATAAATCGTTTCCCCATCATATTGTTTTCGCTTTTGATCCAGCCATCATTGTTCTTTGGAAAATTATTCAGGTTCTGATCAATCTCAGGTATATTGGATTGAACTGATGAGCGGCTCAGAGAGATCCATCCTTTTGTACCATAAAATGTTGTACCATTTGTCTCTTTCATTGTCAGATGATCCAGCATTCCTTTTAGTGCAACATCATCGCTAACAAAATGAACCTCAAGTCCATTCTCGTATCTGCAAGTCACATCCCATGACAGGATATTGTTATACAGACCTCCTTCAGCCCAGAATTGGCCTGTTCCTTCTGTAGTGTAAATTCCGGATACCTGATCTCTTATTATCCACACCAGTATATCAAGCGGATGAGCGCCCCAGCCGGCTAAAAATCCTATGCTGTAATCATTGTTAAACCATGAACTATTGTTGGTTACACGGTCAGGACAATAAGGCCGCATCGGCGCCGGACCGGTCCACTTGTCAAAATCAAAATCCGGCGGGACAGGGACTTCGTTACAGACAGGTGACGACACAGGATTTTTCCCGGGACACCATACATCAACCCGTTCGATTTCACCAATAAGTCCATCGCGGATCATATTATAGCCAAGCTGCATATGCTTAAAAGAGCGTTGCTGGGTTCCGTAATGAAACTTCACATTATTATCTTTCAACTCCTTGGCGAGAATAAGATATTCAGGGTAGCTCAATCCAAGTGGCTTGGCAAGCATAATATGTTTTCCGGCCCTGGCAGCTTTGATTGCCGCCAGAACGTGCCAGTGATCAGGAGTAGTTATGTGGACGGCATCAATATCTTTTCGCTGGAGGATTTCATCCATATCCAGGTATGCCCTACAAACATCAGATTTTGAATCGTTCTCTTTATAAAACTGATTGATCTGATCAGCAGCTTTATCGCGACGATCCTTGAAAGTATCGCAGACGGCAATATTCAGAGCTTCTTTTAGAGGTAAAAAATAATACATGAGCTCTTGAGTTCCCCTGTCGCCGACCCCGATATGCCCGATGGCAATCCTGTCATTCGCTCCTTTCCGGTTTGTGCACGATTGTAAAATTGTTGGCAGTAAGGTGGCTCCTATAAACCCTTTTGCCGAATTCCGGACAAAATCCCTGCGGGAAATGATCCTCTTCTTGTCAGCTTTCTTCTTCATGGTAGTGTTTTAATATGTTATTTCAGGTTTGTTAATTTAAGTTTTTTGCTGCGAATCTTCATTCAGATATTCCTCGTATTTAGTCTGTAATTCGTCCTTACCGGTTGTGCCCGGCATTATCAGAATTCTGTATCTCAGATGCAGGGTTTCACCTTTTTTTAATATAATTCTGCCATCATATAAAACAGCAGGACTAAAATAATAAAAAGGTATTTCCGGATCGTTGATTACATACCACCTTGTTGTCCGGGTGGTGAAGTTAGGATTTTGCATAATACATATTCCTGCTTTTTCTCCTGTCAGGGTATTGAAACCCATATAAAGCCAGTTGTCTTTTCTGTAATTTTCACTTTCGGAAGGTAAAATGATGACAGGTGAGGTATAATCCTGATTAAACCGGATTGATAAACCAGCATAACCTCCCCATGATACACCTTCAGGTTCGCCTTCGATCGGTGTACGGTCAAGAACCACCTCTTCGACAAGTGGATTGAAAACGCTTTCATAATCAATAAAATAACTCCCATTTTTGAAAGGAACAGCTATCAGGATATTTCTTTTTTCGGACAGAATACCTATGCTGTCTGACAGGCGATAAAGCAATTCCATCCGTATATCAGCAGAAAAATCATCGTTCCGGAGGATCTCAATTTCCTGTAAATTGGTTATCCCCGTCGATTTATATCCGGTTTCTTCAGAATTAAAATCATCAAGATATTCCCAGTAATTTACCCCGTTGATATATTTCCATGAAAACCATAATCCGAGGTGCCAGGGATGATCGGGGGGAGCGACACAGGTGAGAGAGGAGTTTTTTACAGCTAAGGGATGAAAATATATCTTGCCGAAGCGATTATTATAATTGAGTTGCCAGATGATATCAGAATGATTTCTGAATGTGAGCGATGTATCAGTTTCATTCCAGTTGAACTGGTCACTAATCCGGCTTTCATGCCTGACAAGTTCAGGCGGCAGTTCAATTGTTACCTCTTTACCACTGCACCACTGTGCAGATCTGAGGAGCAGTGCCTGTAACCCTGAATTCAGCAGTGTCCGTTCATTGTGTCCCATAATGGTAAAGAAAGTACGCCCTTTACCTACGTGGTTCACAAACAGTGCAGGCTCTTTTATCAGATGTCCGTCTTTTTCATCTGTTGCTTCCACATAGGCAAGAGCCTTGATGCAAGGGTAGATATCGGTTTTTTCCCATATTTCATCGACAATGAAAAAATCTGTGAATCCTTTAGTAATGGGATGAGACTGGTCAAATCCATGTACCTTCCCTTTTGTCGGAATTCCATGATTTGTTTCCTTTCCCCATCGTCCGATACCCATCTGGTGATATTCATTCCAGCTGTAAAATGAAGATGCTCCGGCATGAATAAATAAAACTCCGCCACCGCCTTTAACATATCTCAGAAAATCCTTTTCCCACTCCTTTGTCATCCGAAAGTCGTTATCGGGCCACGAATTCCAGTTACTTACCAGGACATCATACTTTATTAATTCATTGTAAGTAAGTGTGTCCGGCTTTTCTGTAACACTTATTGAAAAAAGCCTTGCAGCTTTAAAGATTTTCACCAGCAATGGAGTTGTTTTTTGCCATTCATGATTGTTCTTTCCACTGAGGACCAGGATTTTGATCAAATCATCTTTCTTATTGTTCATGCAACCGGTCATGCTTGCAAATGCGATCAGAAGAATAACTGTCCACCGGAAGCGAATTACATGCTTGTTCATTTTGAACTTTGTATAAGTCTTTTAAGTTATACCTGACTTAAATTAATATTGGTGATCCTGTTTTTCTGAAGTTATTTCCAGTATACAAATATCCTTTGGTTTAAAAGTAAAATCGATTTTTTTCCTTATTCGAAAAAGAAGTCACTAATTTATTCATTTTCGTAATAAAAAATTATACTGCTCATTCAGAGAACCAGGGTGCAAAATGGAATAATATTACGTTCAGATTTAAACTAATCTTCTACAGTTGCAAATTGTATCTATTTGAAAAAAAGCACAATATAAGCATAAAAATTTTCTTTGGCACTACATTTCTGTTTTTCTTATTGTTGGAGGCAATGCTAAGGAAACAAACCATTTGGGTAAGAACAGATATACCTCTCAATGCACAAAACCTTATAAAAGCAATTTTGATGAGAATCCCAACAAAAATATTACGAAAAAACGGAAATGTAGTGGCACAAAATTTTTTTTCGCCAGTAATGCGTTTAATATTAACTAGTTAAAAAAATCAACTGTCAAACTCGGGATTTGATATTCATATCTTCACAAACCATCGCCTACGGTACATAAATGCCAGCACCGTCCACCAAATTAGAACATGGCATAGTCCGTAGATCAGCGAGGCGTTGGCTCCGCTCATATGAGGAAGCAGTCCATGTTCGTAGATAAGCACGCGAAGGTTTATGCTCTGCCCGCCATGAGTTACCTCGATCCAGTCAAGAGTCGAAGAGAACAATTGTGAAGCGCACCAGGCTATAATGGCATTACTGCCGAAGTGAATAAACGGTGCCAGCCCTCGTCGATGGCCCTGGATGTCGATCCACCAGTACGCGAAGGCTAACAGAAGAAGTCCCAGACCTGATGTATAAACGGCAAAGCTTGGAGTCCATAAATTTTGCGAGAATGGTATCCAATAAACCAGAAACAGACCAAGGACCGTGAGGAGTGTACCTCCAAGGAGTATCCCTACAGCTCGCTCCAATGGCTGGCGGTGTGAATAAAGGAGAACTCCGGCCTGATATCCGATCATTGTATTGCATGTCGCCGAAAGAGTTCCGGCCAGAGTTTTTAGTTCAACCTCATATGGATGCCACATGAAGGGTCCGAGTATGAGTTTGTCAAACCAGCGGCCGAAATTATTACTGTAGGACCATGGATCGGGCCCCTTGCCGGGATAGGGAACGAGTACCATAAGCGCCCAATAGGATAATAACAATCCAGCGATGGCGATCAACTGGCCTCTTCGCTTAAAGTTGAGCACGATCAGTGATGTGAAGAAGTAGCAGAGGGCAATCCGCTGAAGGACCCCCATTATGCGCCATGTGCCGAAGTTGAATTTCGGATAGATGTTGAGCAGCATACCGAGAGCGAACAATAAAACTGTGCGCCAGATGATCTTCTTATAAATTGGGCCTTTTCGCCCATTCGTCTGTTCAAGCCTCCTTGCAAACGAAAAGGGCATCGCCACTCCGACAATGAACAGGAAGAAGGGGAAAACCCAATCAGTAGGCGTGATTTCATAACCGCTGCCATGGGCCAGCGGACCATATGCGTTAGCAGGGATTCCCTGGTTATTGACCATGATCATGAAAGCTATTGTAGCCCCGCGAAAAACATCAAGCGAGATCAAACGTTCCGGCTTACCTGTTTGTGAATCTGTTGCTGCCATCAGAGATGTATTTATTTCAAAACACTAGTTGGCATTTAATTATAAAATTTGTCTTTAAAATTATGAATTAATTGTACTTGTAGTGTTTTTTTGTAGCGTAACGAAAGGTCCTTTACTTGCTGGCATCAAATGCTTTCCATGGTTTTCCATAGCTGACTTCCTGGAATTTAATCCGAGACTGAATGTTAATTTTTAAAGCTCATCAACCAATTCCTTTATCTTACAAAACACGTATGAAAGATTCAGGTCTGCTTTAAGTGCTTGTCAAACCAGATCAGTGCTTCTTCCTGGATTTCCTGATCATAACAATGGGGCTTGGCAGGAGTGTAACTCCGGAAATGATCGGGATACCCAGCCCATGAGTACGACTCTGTGATCTGGCGTGCAGCTTCCTGCTGGCCGGCCGGTGGAAAGAGAATATCCTCAGTTCCACTGACTACCATGCAGGCTTTGGGAGCTCCCATGGAAATCATGTCAGGAATATCAAGATGGTCCCAAACACCGGGCAGCAGGCAGAAAGTGCCAACGGCACCGGCAAGATTATAAGCTTGCTGGGTATCACCCGTTGTCATCCAACCTACTGTAACGGTAGCCTTGATGCGAGGCTCCAGGGCGGTGATCATATCTGTTCGCCATCCACCTCCGGAAAGGCCGGTACAGCCAATACGGGTTCCATCGACCTCTTTCCGGGAAAGCAGGTAATCCACGCAGCGGTTGTCGTCACCGTAGTTCAGTCCGGCCCAGGTTGTTCCTGCCCAATTCAATTCCCGGACCCCATAGAATAATGCTTCTCGCGCCAGATCGTGATACTTTGTAAAAGTATCTTCATCCAGTTTTGAAGGATCGTATGATTTTGGAAGGCCATTCAGGCCGCGCGGTGCACGATTGCCAAAATGAAATGCATCGATTACGATCACTGCATATCCATGAGAAGCATACCAGTCAGCCAATGGTCTTCCGCTGGTGGTGCTTTCACGATGTTTAACAATTGCAGGATGCACGGGATCGCCGCAAATACGTTCGGCTCCGAAAAGCATCGGGCCGCCCCACTCATGCAGGACAAGCAATGCCGGAGCAGGAAGCGGGACATTCTTTGGCGTATAGAAATAGCCGGGGACCCTGAACCATGGTGTTGTATTGAATTCTATCCTTTCCCTTATGAAGGAATCGGTTTCAGTTTTATCCAGTGTTTCAGCCTTAAGGTCTACAGGTGGCATATTATAATGTAGTCCGGTCGAAAGGCATTCCCTTGCCTGCCGTGCCCATTCCTCATAACTCCTGCCGGGATTCGCCTTTTTCCATTCAATTGCATTCAGATCGAGAGGGCGGTATGAACGCATTTTCTGCATTATATCTTCATAACCACCGTAAAGATTCAGAGGCTTACGCCCCAGATAATCCTCGGTCATTTGTATTACGGACCGGGGCAGACTGGCTTTCACTTTCTGACCTGCATTGATGGCAGGGGTTGATGAATTACATGAACTGGTACCAGGAGCAATGCTACCTATTGCCATTCCTGTGGTTCCAAGTATACTTTTTTTGATAAAATCTCTTCGCTTAGTCATTCTTTTTGAAAAAGATTGAGTTTTCCTTTTAAAAATAGAAATTATTTGCCAACGGTAATTATTTTCTTTCTTATTGAAAATAATACTCTTGTTATAAGTCTGTAAACACCTTAATATCAATGAGGCTGTCTCAAAAGTAAGTTTTAACCGCAAAGCACGCTAAGTGGGTGCAAAGTACGCAAAGTTTTAACCTTGCATTCTTTTCTTTGCGACCTCTGCGTAAAACCTTCGTGAACTTTGCGGTTAATGGATTTAACGTTTTGAAACAGCCTCATTCCATGATCCGGATAAAAGGCATTAATCCCTATCTGATCTGCTTCTGTTCATTTCAGTCACAAATGATTTTAAGAAAGATTCTTATAATTCTCTAATTATAGCCAGGATTTTGTACTAACAAATCATTTTTTTCAATTTCTTCCAGAGGTATCGGAGACAGATAATTCCACTCATTAAAATGGCAAGGCAAATGTTCCTTTATTTCATAAGTCTTTTTACCTGTAACAAGATCTTTGGTTATGTATATCCTTTTATGGCTTATGCTGAGCACTGTTGTAGCAATCTTCCAGCGACGAACATCGAAGAAACGGTGTTCTTCAAATGCCAGTTCAATCCGGCGTTCATTGACGATTCTGTCAAATAAAGCCTGCCCGCCTTCAGTAACAGGTGGCATATTAACAGCTGGTCTGCTTCTGACCATATTAAGATACTGCCTGGCTGTGACTTCATCACCAAGAAAATATTCTGCTTCAGCATAATTCAGCAATACTTCAGCATATCGAAACCACAACCACAATGGATTCGTGTTACCGGAACCGATATCAACAATAGGATCATCGGTAATAAATTTCCTCATGTTATAACCAGTTTCAGAAGCGTTCCATGATGATATTGGCGATTCAAATGAATCCAGACCTCCGGGTATAAAAGTCTCCAAATTCCTTCCTAAAAATGGAGCTCCGTCATACGCAATAGTCGCATAAAACCTCGGATCACGATTGACATATGGATTTTGCGGATCATAATCCGGATCATTCTTAGGAAGCTTGCCGCTTAACATTTCATAGTCATCGACCAGGTTTTGAATTGGCGGACAATGTCCATGTCCCATGGAACCATTTGGATAGAGCCTCCGCTCAAGATATACTTCGTAATTAAGTATATGCTTGAAAGGTCTGCCCCAGATCACTTCACTGTTATATCCTCCCTTCTCTGTAAACAGCTCTTTATAATCCGGGTACAATTCATATTTGTTCAGATCGATGACAGCTTTTGCAGCATCTGAAGCTTTTTGCCATCTTGTCATATCGTTGGATGGATTATTTAATGGGCTGGCATAAAATAATAAAGCCCGTGCCTTAATTGCCATCGCCGCACCTTTAGTCAACCTGCCCATGTTTTCTGCATCATAATCAAGAGGCAGCATGTCAATAGCCTCGTCTAACTCGCTGATAACGAAATTCATTACTTCATCATAAGTATTCCTTGGGATCTTGAAATTATCATCCAAAGTAAATGGTTCAGTTATCAACGGAACACCTCCATAATGGCATATAAGCCGAAAATATGAATAGGCTCTTATTGTCTTTGCTTCTCCGGTCATTCTGGTCAGTAATGTCTCTTCAATTTTAGATCCTATTGTTTTCTCAAGGAATTCATTACATTGTTTAATAGGAATCCAATAACTTTTGTAATTCCTTGCGTAGTAGTCATCTTCCAATGACAGACCCCTGCCGGTCCAGACATCCAGGGAAAACATATTTGAAGGAGTCTGATTCCCTAAAAGAATAGGGCCAGTCCTGGCTACCTGACCTTTGGCATGACCTTCATCACAAACACATGCTAAAGGGAGTATCCCGCTTACTTCCTGAAATCCATGAGGAACCATCCTGTAAGCATAATTAAGAAATGCTTCTGTTAAAACAGGATCATCAAATACGGTTGCTTCCGTATAGCTGTCTTTTGGAGTAAGATCCAGAAAATCTTCCTGACAAGAAATAAAAGTAAAAGTTAAAAATATGAAAAGCGCTGAAATAAAAAACAAACTCTTTTCTTTAGATTTAACTGCATCTATTTTATATATACTTTCCATAATTGCATGTATTTTAAAAAGTGATCTGTACGCCTAAATTGTAAACCTTGGTCTGGGGATAAAAATGTGCACCGCCATACCTTTGTTCATTGTTGGCCCCCTCAGGATCGTATCCCCTTTTTATACCGGTTATTGTGAATAAATTGCTCCCGCTTATAAAAACCCTCATTCTGCTTATAGCAATCTTTGATAGTAACTCAGAAGGTAAATTATACGACAGATCAAGAGTTTTAAGTCTAAGAAAAGAAGCGTTTTGAAGCCAGAAAGTAGATAACATGCCGCTTACTTCAGTATCGGGTTCCCATGTTGGTATCCATGGATACTTTGAATCCATACTTCCGGGAGTGTAGCGATTCTCAAGCAGTTCTTTTGGTGCATTTCTTACTATTCTTGCAATCTCATACAAGAACCAGTGTGCCCTTGCCACCCCTGAGAGATGAGCAAACAATGAAAAATCACCATATTCTGCCGATAAATTAAATCCATAGGTGATTTCAGGAATTATTGATTTATCCATTCTCACTCTGTCCAATGCAGTAATTTTATCATCATCATTAATATCTCTGTACTGCAGGTCACCCACTATGGTCCCTGGAATTATCGGGTTTGTATTAACTTCTTCCTGTGTCCTGAATATTCCAATAGCCTGGTAAAAAAGGCCAGCTCCCAGGATATGGCCTTCGGCTTTTTGATAATCAGGAACATCTTCTGCTTCAGCAATATCAACGACTTTGCTTCTGGAAAAAGCAATATTACCGGATACAAGGTAAGTAAAGCCACTTCCCACTGAAAAAGTATTTCGATGGGATAATGAGAGTTCCATCCCTTTATTCTCAACAATACCAATATTCTCCGCAGGTAAAACAAGGCCGGTATATTTTGGTATCGCGAGCTCTCTTGTTGTCAAAATATTGGATCTTCTTTGTTTAAAAATGTCAATAGTAAATCCCAATAGATTATCAAATAATTGCCCATCCAATCCTATGTTGGCAATTGATGCGACCTCCCATGTGACAGTTGTATTTGGAGAAACACTTCCATATATTGCCGGGGCCGGAGCTGACGGTGAACCAAACATATAACCCACACCTTTCAAATTATATCCCTGTAAAAATTGAAAAGGAGCAATTTCATCATTGCCAATTTCTCCATATGATGCTCTTAATTTTAATTCGTCAATAATAGGGTTATCTTTCATGAAATTTTCCTTGGTAATCCTCCATGCGGCAGATATTCCGGGGAAAAAGCCCCACCGACTGCCTTTCGGGAACCGATATGAACCATCATATCTGAAATTAAAGTCAAGCAGGTATTTTTCCTGAAAATTATAGCTCAGACGACCAAAGAGGTTTTGGCGTGCACTTTCTGAACTGGATCCGTCAGTAATCTGGTCGACATTGGATCCGGCAAACAGCTCATCAAGGGCTGTTGCCATAAAATCTCTCCTGTATGCACTGAAATATTTGTAATTACCTTTTGATTGTTCAGCAGCTATGAAAGTATTTAAATAGTGGTCACTGAACTGCCTTTCAAATTTTATCCTGAAGTTGAGTAAGTTAGAATTAGAATCACTGAACCGTTCTTCCAGTCTGGCTTTTGTATCGTATCCGCCCTGAAGTGGAATAGGTTTTTCTTCTTCAACATCCCAGGCATAATATGTCCAGGGGGTAGACCATACCTTGTTTTGAAAACTCTCATCAATATAGTTGAAATAACCATCAACACCCAGTCCTTTGATCCAGGGGATATTTATATTAAGAGTAACCTTGCCTGTCCATCTTTTTCCAACCTCATTATTATACCCTGATCCCCCTGTATTATTAATCATTGGATGCTGGCCCTGATCACTGGGGGGATTACTCGGATACCCTCCTGGCCAAAAAACAGGAACCGTAGGAGGATTAACTATAATAGTCCCAATCTGCGGATCATAGGGAGCCATCCTGTTGCCCAGTCCGGCGTTTATATCCAGACTTAGAGTTATGTTTTTACCTACCTTTGTATCAATATTGGAGCGAACTGTATAATTTTTAAAATTGTGCAATCCATTCTTTATTATATCATCCTGATTAAAATATGAGCCGGAAAGAGAATATCTTACATTTTCCGTACCACCTCTGACATTAAGATTAGCCTGGTTCTCCACGGCGAATTTCTTTAGACATTCTCCTATCCAATCGGCGTTAGGATAGTTTATTGGATCACTGCCGTCCCTGAATTTCTGAATCTCTGCTTCAGTGTACATGGGTTCAGCTCCGGTCCTCTCAAGATATTCGTTGGAGTATTCTGCCAGTGTTGCAGAACTTGCCATTTCAGGAAGTCTGGTGGGTTGAACAAATCCCTGGTTATATGTAAAATCGAAAACAGGCTTGCCTATCTTTCCTCTTTTTGTTGTTACAAGTATGACCCCATTTGCTGCCTGAACTCCATAAATTGCAGCAGCTGCATCTTTCAGAATGGATATCGATTCAATATCATTGTTGTTTATTCGTTGCCAGTCAGGTTCAGGTATCCCATCAACAAGAACCAGGGGAGAATTATCTCCCGTCGTATTTTGTCCTCTGATCAAAATACTTGAAAGGTTATTTCCGGGGTCACCTGTACGCTGCAATGAAATTAATCCCGGCAGTGCTCCCTGCAATGACGCTGCAATGTTACCAGCAGGTGCCTTCACTATCTCATCAGCACCTAGACCTACCACTGATCCGGTTAAAGTAGCCTTCCGTTGTGTGCCGTAACCAACCACCACAACTTCTTCAAGACCTTTTACTTCACCTTCCAGTGAAATATCCAGGGTTGTTTTGCCATTTAAGGGAATTTCCTGTGAAATATACCCGATAAATGAAAAAACCAGTATTGCATTACGGTCAGTTACAGTTAATGAGTAATTACCGTTAATATCGGTTATTGTTCCAATACTCGTGCCCTTAACAACAATATTTACACCTGGCATAGATTCACGTGTCTGACTGTCGGTGACTCTGCCTGTGATTATTTGTTGTTGAAGAGATATGGTCTCATCTGTCCCATTTGTAAGGTAATCCGGTGCAAGAATGATCTTCCGGTCAATGATAGAATATTTCACATTAGTGCCTGCAAATAAGTTGTCAAGTATGTTGGTAATTAACTGATCATTTGCAGCGATAGTAACTTTACGATCGGTATCGAGAAGCTTCTCATTGTACAGGAAGAAAAATTCGCTTTCCTCTTCAATGTTGTCAAGAACCTTAATCAGTTCTGCTTCATAGAAGTTCAAGGAAAGCCTCGTTTTCTGCGAATAGGTGTCAACTGCATATGCTTGCAGGATTCCGAGAATCAGTAGAAATGTAGCAATACGCATGATTAGAAAGGTTTTTTTCAGAGAACGGTAAAACGACTCCCTGAGTGGTTTAGTTTTTTTCATAAGTTTGTAATGTTTTTAAGTTAAAAAATATCGGAATGATGTTTTTTAGGGAAATCGTTGACGCGATTTCCTTTTTTTGTCGGTATTAAGGTCCATGAATAGTATTCATAGCTTTTTGATTTAGGATTACTTACTTATTTTTTCTTATATATTGTAACTTCTTCTTTTTTAAAAGTTCCATCCGCCACCACTTCCCGGGAAGAGATCTTATACGAGATAGGAGAGGTCATGGCAAGAAATCTTAAAACATCCTCGAGTTTATCGTCTTGGAAGGTTGCATGAAATGAATATTTTTCCAGCTCTTTATCTGCTATGACGATCTTTACATTATACCACCTTTCAATTCGCCTGGCAACTTCAGCCATCGGATCACCCCTGAAAACAAGCTTGCCTTCGGTCCATGCATTGTACTTCGCTGGATCAACAACTGATTTGCTGGTATTACCGTCCTTAACAATCAGCTTTTCCGATGGAAGTATCGTTACTTTTTCTTTAACATTTTCTCCTATAAACTCGACCTTGCCCTCCTGCAGCACCACTTCTACATAATTTTCAGCCGGGTAAGCACTCAGGTTAAAGCTGGTGCCAAGTACATTTACCGTTGAATTCCCAGCACTGATAATAAATGGATGATCTTCGTCGCGGATTACTTCAAACCAGGCTTCTCCTTCAAGCTTTATCTGGCGGTTATTTGCGAAGGGTAGGGAATAACTGAGATGTGAACCGCTGTTAAGCATTCCAGTTGTTCCGTCGGGCAGGTTGAAGGAGACACGCGAACCCATCGGTGCATAAATCATTGAGGTAACCTCCTGATCGGCTACAGTCCGGTATCGGGCAGACAGATAGCCATAAATCAGACCACCCACAACCAGTAATGGTACAAGTAAAATTGCGGCAGCCTTCATGTAAATCCGTATCAGTTTCTGTAATGGCTTCTGCTTTTTCACAATCTCATTTTTCCTGATGATATGATGGATCTTGTCAAGCAAATTACTCAGGTTAGCCTCAGCTGATGAGTCTTCCCTGATTATAATTTCCCATTCTTTCTCCAGACAATTACGGAAATAGAGGTTGGTTTCCCCGCAGAAAAACATGGATTCCACATATTTCATTTCATTGTCATCGGCTACACCTTTAATGTAGCGGTCTATTTTTTCAAAATCTTCCTGTTTCAAAATCGCAATTATTTATACTATATTATTATATATCCAGAAGTGAGGTCAATCTCATATGAAAAATGCATTCTTATAAAGGTTGATCACTTTTTAATTGATCAGTCAAAAGTCGGAAGTCGGAAGTCGGAAGACCGAAGTCGGAAGACCGCAGATCGAAATTTGAATTGTTCGATGGTTCGACGGTTCGACGGTGTGAAGGTTTGATGGTGAACACTTGATTAACAGGTAATCCATCCTCGTAGTATTCGTCGTTTTCTCTTATATTTAATTTCGGAGGACAAAAAAAGCTTCAGCCTTCGTTCGTCGAAGTCGACCTGGTGCTTACGAAGATGATGGGCAAATCCGGCAAAAAGCAATTGATAGTGTCATTAAGCATTCCTGAAAAAGCCTTATATTTGAATCATGATTATAAAAGATGAGATATCAAAAAAGCGTAATGATTTTACTATTTTGTGTAAAAATCATAAAGTAAAGTACTTATATGCATTCGGTTCATCCGTATCTGAAAAATTCGATTTTGATAAAAGTGATATCGATCTTTTGGTAGAAATTGACTCTGAAGATCCTGTTGACAAAGGAGAAAAGTTAATCTCTCTGTGGGATCTGTTTGAAAACTTCTTCAATCGAAAAGTTGATTTACTTACTGATGCTTCAATACGAAATCCTTTCTTAAGAAAAAGTATTGACTCAACAAAAGTATTAATTTATGACGGATCAAGGCAGAAAATTCTTATCTGACATACTTCAGGCTATTGAATTAATCGAATCATTTACCTCTGACATTGTAGATTTTAATGAATATGTCTCTGAAAAGAAGAGGTTTTAAAAAACTATAATTGATGTATTATTTTCGAATGATCATTTTTTTGAGACGGAAGTCGGAAGTAGGAAGACCGAAGAATGAAAAGTTTGATCATTCGATTGTTTGATCGTTCAGATAATCAGGCTACTGGCAACTAATTCTAAAGATTTATCCTGATATAAAACTGACAGGCACCGCAGAAACAGAACTGTTTATCAGATCTGCAAGTACCTGTCAGCAATCCTACTAACTAACCTAAACCCTAACCTATGTTATATAATATATCCACAATGAGGGTGATTCTCATATGGAAAATGAAATATTTTTTTTTCTGATTGTGGTTTTTAAAGAATGAGGAAGTTCATTCCCTGATGAAATTTTAAAAAATATGTCTAATAAGCCAGAGTGTTGTAATTACTTTAAAAGAAATAGAGCGATGCGAATAAAAGTAAAGCAAGATCTTCGTTGCATAAACGCTTACGGATAAATCTGAGCGCTTCTGAAATATAATTGTCCACGGTACCCGGGGAAAGCCGGAGTTCCTCCGCAATCTCTTTTGTTGGTTTACCTTCCAGCTTGCTTTTACAGAAAATTGATCTTTGCCTTTCCGGAAGCTTGTTAATGATTTGCCGCACCCTGTTCAGAACAGATTGAAATTCAATACCTTCTTCTGTCTGTGATGATGACCTTGAATTTTCGTAAAGCGTGTCACTGATAAATTTTTGCAGGTAATTTCTCTTTCGGAAGAGCTTGCAGATATCATTGTATGCAATAGTGAAAAGATATGACTTGAATGATAAATTTTTATCCAAATGTTTATGGGTTTCCCATAACTTCAAAAAAACCGACTGAACCAGTTCCTCAGCTTCGTCTGCCGAACGAAGGTATTTCAATCCAAACGAGTAAAGCTTCCCTGAATACTTTTCGTATAGAAGGTCGAAAGCTTCAACATCACCTGTTTGAAGTCTCTTAACCAGTTCAATATCGCCGGGACTCAGATTCAGGATATTATTTTATCATAAAGTTAAACTAAATTTCCCATCCATCCACTCTTCTCCCGAATTCTGAATTTTTTATTATCTTTATTCAATAAACATGATAATTAATTACCCATAACGCGTTGTGCGGTTAACAATTTTAAAAGCAGTATTTGCAGTTTTGAATGAGATCAAAAGTTTGATAATCAATACAATAATGATTTCTTTGTGTACCTTTGTGCCTTGGTGTCTTTGTGGCAAAAAAAATGCCACCAAGACACAAAGACACTAAGGGTCACTAAGTCAATATATTAAGATTTCAACCGCACAATCCGTTACACATAATATATCATCTGATGAATAGAATTATATCCCTGGCAATTTTGTCCCTGGTTTTCGTTATCAACAGCTGCACGGAAAATGGAGGTTCCGGTAATTATGTCGAAGGCCTTTCTTATCTCGATCATAAACCCTTGAGGATTGAAATTACTGACGGGAAGATCAGCAAAGTATTGAACATAAAAAAGTTATCTGATCCTGATTCGAAAATCTATATAGCTCCGGGTCTGTTCGACAACCAGATAAACGGATACAAGGGAGTCTCATTTGTGGATATGGGAGGAGAACTCACCCTTGAAGGCATTGCACTGATCACAAAATCGTTATGGGAAAAAGGAGTTACTTCATATCTCCCAACGATTACAACCAACGATAAAGAAATCTTCATTAAAAATTTCAGGCTGCTGGCTGAAGCCAAAAATGATCCCGGACTTCTTGGTTCCATTCCCGGCTTTCATCTTGAAGGTCCTTATATCTCTCCTGTTGACGGATACAGGGGTGCACATCCTCTAAAATATGTAAGAAAACCAGACTGGGAGGAATTTATGGAAGTTTATGAAGCTTCCGGAAAAAATATTTTACAGGTCACACTTGCACCCGAGGCGGAAGGCGCACCTGACTTCATTTCGAAGTGCAGGGAGCGGAATATCGTTGTCGGACTCGGCCATCATAATGGCTCAATGAAAGAGATTACCGATGCCATAGACCGCGGAGCACAAATTGCAACTCATTTTGGAAACGGTTGCGCCAATAGTATTAACAGGCATGTGAATCCATTATGGCCGCAATTATCTGACGATCGTCTGATGTTAAGTCTTATTGGCGACGGATTTCACCTTCTTCCTGAAGAGATAAAGGTATTTTACAAGGTAAAAGGACCTGATAAAATTATCCTGACTTCTGATGTCAGTCCATTGGGGGGACTTAGTCCGGGCAAATACCTGAATGTAATTGGCGACACCCTCGAACTAACACCTGAAGGTGCTGTTATCTATCCGGCACAGAAAGTACTCAGCGGTTCAGGTGCAGCACTCTCAAAGGGAGTCGGCAATGTTATGAAAGTCACAGGTTGTTCCCTTGCAGAGGCAATCAGGATG
>Ga0102851_10000820_pt1 | contig 16680 bp, 17 predicted proteins | sample Mud3Dept3metaG_FD_79558 | JGI IMG/M metagenome (GOLD analysis project Ga0102851, IMG submission 79558) | Freshwater wetland microbial communities from Ohio, USA, analyzing the effect of biotic and abiotic controls - Mud 3 Core 4 Depth 3... | ecosystem: Environmental > Aquatic > Freshwater >... | reverse complement strand
ATCTTGTCCTCCAGCTTGGTGCCGTCCTTCCACTTCTGTATCCGGGCGAGCGGACAGCCGTCGCGCGGGTGCATACAGGGCATGGTGCGCCGGCGTCTACGCCGCCAGAAAGAGTTCTTTCCCAGATCTCTTTCATTATTGGCTGCGGTACTGTCTTGTGGAGGACCTCCAGCGAGGCTGCGCGACCATTGCAGGAAGGACAGGCCCAGAAAAACTTCCTATTGCTGACCTTCTTCTTCAGCTGTGATCTACATCTTGGACAAATAAGCATATAAATTCAGATGGTGAGTCTACCTCTCCTTTGTATCCACAACAACTGTCCTTGCGGCCATGTCCCCGACGCGCTGCCAGTGCTCATTGAGCGCCACGACCAAGATGCCGACCATGAAGTTGAAAAAGCCGTCGACGAACATCAGAAGGTTCCTCACCAGGGCACGCCAGAACCCGCACAATTGCAGGTCTGTGCCGAGCACTCGGATGCCCAGGACACGCTTGCCCGGTGAATACCCAAGCGTGCCTTCCATGACACTGAAGATCACAATGCAGAGAAGGAGCCAGAAGAACGCACCGAAGATGATGGCAAGGATCTTCAGAAAACCGGCCTGCATAAAGGAGAAGGGATCGTCTGAACCAAAGAACGAGGACACGAGCATTCCATAGAGAAAGATGAGCGGCGACATCATGATGAGCGCATCGATGATCTGGGCAAACGCCCTGCGCGTGAGAGACGCGTATGGCTTCCGGGCTGACGCTGTCTCATGGTAGGTGACCCGGTGTTTCCGCATGAGCGCAGAAAAGATGATCGCAAGGACAAGCGGCATGAGCATAGTCAGTCCCTGCGGGACCATCATCATCGCCATAAAACCTTTGGGGAACGGGAAGTCGTCGCCGTATTTTGTTTTTGCCGTTATCTTTGCATTGTCGATTGAAATGAGGTTCAGTGACCCAGGAAACGCTTCTGTCACAAGGACAATGCCGCCAGGCTGGCCAGCAGGGAAAGCGCCCATGGAGGACGCAATGAACTGAGGATGTACCACGAAGGCCTCCCACCTGTCCCGTGCCTTCCGGTACCCGGTAATGGCGGCCTTCTCATTCGCGCTGTGGATGAAGACTGCGGGGCCTCCGTCCGAGATGAGCGAACTCCATGCGCTGCCTGCTGGTGCGACCGCCTGCCAGGGATCGCTGCCGTCAGCTGGGGGGGTGAACAGGTCTTCGCGAAAGTAGACCGTGTCTTTGTACTTCAGAAAGGCATGCACCCTGCCCCCCTCTGAAAGCACCTGGATATCATCGATGGTGCTGAGCCGAGCGTCCGAAAAGATCTTGAAGTCGAGTTCGTTCTGCCATGCGTTGTCCCAGAAGACCATGAGCCTCAGTCCCTCGGGCCTGTCCTCTATGACTGCCGGGAGTCCGTTATGAAGAAAGGGCCGGGAGAAATCACCCAACTGCTGGACATCGGGATAGGCGAAGAACCTGTTGTCCTGAAAATATCCGACGCCTTTGGCTGCGATGACCCAGAGCCTGTCACTGTCCGCAAGGAGCCTGGGTTTATGAAAGGGAATGTCCGCGGCATGATCGGGAGTCTTCGAAGGACCAGCAGGAAGGGCCATGAGCGCGGCGTCCGGCGTCTCTGCTCCGCCGGGCACGACCTGCTCCTGGGGATACCAGACCTTCCCTGCCCAGTACGCGCCGTGGCCGGGCCGTGCTTCTTTCATGGACATGACCCCGGTGGCCATCATTGCGGGCATTGCGATCATCATGACGATGATCGGAATAATGAATTGGGCCAGGAAGAAGACTGCGCCGAGTATGCCGACGGTGATCGTGAACGTCTTTTTATGTTCAGCCGAAAGGTAACCGTGGAGGCATGGCTCCTGCGGAGACCGCTTTGAATCAGACAGTTCGTCGTTCATGCCGTTTCCCCCTCCCGAAAAATTGAACAATAATAATACGATGCGCCTAATAAGACAAGAACTTTTGTGGGGCAGTAAAGCGTGAGACGTGATGTGTCAGGCGAAAAGTGTAGCAGGGATATCGGTCCGGAAGGTACACGGTCAGACTGCCGGAACATGCTTACGGAAGCAGACATTATCTGCAGCCTTAGGAAGCTGGATAAACTTATCTATCACCAGCAACGGGAATTTTTACTTAACCTTGTATTGTTTTAGCTCCAGCAGATCACCCTTGAAGCTGCTCTTTATGATATTCTTAACCTCAGGTGCATACCAATAGTCACCTGACTTCAACGTATGACCAAATTTCGCACCAACTATGGTAAAGGTAATTTTAAACGCCCAAAAAGTTCCGGCAGGTACAGTAATTTGGTCGTATGATTCCACGACATATTTGGCAATTCTCTTGGTTTCCTTCTTAGTCGTGGTATCGTCAGCTTCGAACTCATAATCCCACCATTTACCCACTGTTAGAGGGAATTTAATAATAAGTCCGGGGAACCCACTACTTATATCTCTTACAGGGGTAAGATTGAAATCCTTGACCACGTGTGTGCCGCCCTTTTCAAATATATAGCGGTCTTTTTGTTACCTGACAAAGGTAATCTTTACCTCTTGGTCATCATCGGTATATACCCAGTAATCTCCTTCAGAATACGTTGGTCGTTCCACTGTCGGATTTGCAGCATAGCTAATGTCAAACATTAATAGCATGGCCAATAAAAACAGGACCTTACTCATTTTTTCTCCTTTCTCCAAGCAGGGACAAGTTCTTAAGCAGATTATATCACGGTGTTGTAGATATAGACGCCTCGACTCCTGATCCAGGTTTTTGAACCCCTTCGGAAATCTTAGGATCGATGCGAAAAAAAAGTGGATTCAGGTCTTGTCTTTGTCACCTTTCTTTTTGTCAGGGAAGAGGACGTTCGCGATGTGATATCTGTTGTCCGCAAACCACCGGTAGAACGAACGGGCAAGGGTCTCGGAGCCGGGAAGATCGAAGAGTGCCGCAGCCGGGCTGAAGCGCTTCAGGCGCTTAACAATCTCCGGCAGAGCCTTTTCGCCGCCCAGGACCTGACCGTCAGGGAGGATAAGCTGCATGGCCTGCATGCAGACAGCCTGATCGACAGAGGGGAATCTTGTCCGTGTCTCCTCTGCCTGGCAGGGAAGCATCTCGAAGGCGTCCTTGCGCATGTTCTCCCTGATCCATGCCACGGTCTTTTGGCAGACAGGGCACTGGCCGTCATAGATGAGCACCGCAGGACCTGATCTCTTATTCTTTTCGGCCATGGCGTATTCGCTTAAAGTCCGTCTTTCGTTCCTGAAGAGGGAGCCTCCGCCTTATCGGGATAAACGGACCGGAGGCGAAGTCTTGTCTTCATATGCGCTGACCCTGCGCATATCGAACGTGAACAAATCCAGGGTAATCATGCCATCGGGGGGGTGCTGGCTCACGCCTGGGAGGCTGATCGACGCGGAAAGAGTACATTTTGAGCCGGGGTCGACAATATACAGAGTGTTCTTGCTGGTCAATTGGCATCCCTCTCCAGGGGACGTTGCCATTATTGCCTCCCCGTCTTTGTTCACTTCCCACCGAATGTCATAGGATTTCCCGTCCCTGGCGACGAACTTCTTGACGGTATCCGTCCGTATCTGAAGTATCGTCTTTCCGCGGTTCTCGATGCTGAGTTCGAGATACTGACGTCCCTCTGTATCCGGTCGCGGGACTTTTGTCATGAGCATTACCGTGGGGAGATCGATTATTCCCAGGGAGTAAAGGATCTCCTGCTTGTCTTTCTCGATTTCCTTTTCGATCTTCGAGATCATGTCTTCCGGGGACGTCCATACCCTGTTTATCTCGACGAAACTCTCCGTATATATCGTTACGGTCAGGCCAGGCCCATTAAGACCCTTGGTGCGGTCTTTCATTTCGACCCCGAAGAAAACGTCTTCCTTGTCCTGACACCACTGCACGGACGGCGGAAGATCATATTTTTTTTTGAATCTCTGTGAATACGGAGGCTTTATGTGCGCGGGAAGATTTTCGGGAATTCGGGAGACAGGCAGACCGGCAATCAGATGTCCGTTCCTGGTCTCGCAATAAGCGGTGTAAAATGACCGGGCCTCTTTTCTGGCAGACTCCGGAGACTCGGATGTAACGGTGACCTTTATCCTGTCGCGAACTGTTTTTGGCTGATCGATCGTTTCTTCCGCGTAAACAAGTTTCGTAAACTCCGTTACGTTTGCAGCTTTGCCGGCCAATTCCCTGCGCTCAGGTGCACGCTTCTCAGGCTCAATGACCTGCGGCTTCTCAGGCTCAGCGATCTGTGGCTTCTCAGGCTCAATAATCTGCGCCTCCTCACGAACCGGCGCCTTGGCGCAACTGATCAGACCAGCCGCGAAGAACACACAGAAGAAGATTGCATGAAGCCCACGCCGTATCGTCGCTGCTTCATGCTGCCTATGCCGAATTACCGTCATCGATAAATATACCATAAACCTTTAGGGTTAGTCGGTGTAAGTCGCCCCGCCTTGAGCGGATCTTCCCTGAAATTCCGCAGCAGCTTCAGCTTTCGCAAGCAGCGATTCCGGAATACTACCTGTACAGGAAACGGAGAAACGGATATGGCAAAGTATACGGCATCAATCGACGAAGGAACACGACCGAGGATCCATGCATTACCGGGACGCGAACACTTCCCGGCCTTCATGCGAAAGGCGATTACCATCTTTGTCGAGGAGCTTGAGAAGGATCCGGACCTCGGGCCGGAAAATTTAATCATCACGGTCAGCGCCCGGAAAGACCCGGCGGATAAACAAAGAAATTAATTTACGGCGCAGTACGCAGCAGGTTCGACCGTGCTTCTTGCATCCCCGTTCTTCTCCCGTCAGGCTCTTCTTGCACCTGAGTTCGCCTCGTTCAAGACCTAACGGGCCGCGGTCTGGAGACTTACCTGGTTGATATGCTCTTTTGTCTTGAATGCTAGGTAGTCATTCCTGACCAGTTCAATGAGCTGTTTCCGGCAGCGGTTCGTAAGATCATACCACTCGCTGATTCTCATGCTGAAACGCCTTTCTTCGGGATAGCGCAGCGTATTCATGAAGGACTGGATTGCGAAATAGTACCGGACAGCGTTGCGCTCGATCGCGCCTCGGGGTCCGCCGATATAGACAGGGTTGCCGCTGCTGTCTGTACTGGTCACGGTGAACCCCACCTTGCCCGAACCGAGTGTCGCGAAATAGGCCTTTCCCGCGAGGCGGAGTGCAGCGCTGTCGCTGTAGGTATAACTGACGTGGACAAACGTCCTCCCCCCGTCAAGGGGCAGGGCCTCGAACCTCATTTTGTGGTCCCTGGTGCCGAACGGGCCTGCATCAGCACTGAGCAGGATATCCACGTACCCCTGCTGCTGATCAACGATCCGGTAATGGTAAACGACCTGGCGCGTCTCTTCGGGATCTTGATAGACTTTACGGCCGATGTAGAAGGTGAGCAGCCCGTCAGCCGGCTGATCCCTGCTGGTGCAGGCCTTGACATTGGGATGGAGGGAGACGATATCGCACCAGTTTGCCGGCACCTTCAGCACGTTGACCACGCTGCTGAAGGGATAATCAAAGACCCCGTAGACATCCACATGCACCCTGTCGTCATACTCAAACGATTCCAGAAAGAGCGGAAGACCGAAGCTGTTTGTCTCCAGTCTGGCCAGGTTCCGGTGATAGGTGTCGCGCAGGATGTCTTCGCCCTGCCGGGGCTTTTCGAAAGAGAACGCGGTACCAGCAGAAAAAAGGACTGCAGTTGCGACCATGCACAGGAAGATTTTCGGAAGGTTTCTTGTCGTATGCATCTTATTCACCGGATGAATGCTGAAAAAGAACGGCTTGAAGATAGACATCTGTTATTCTATCAGGAAAACAGGCTCCTTTTCCATGCAATGTATACGTTCCTTACCAAGCGTTTCCGCGGGTCAGGCTTGACACGCTGTTAAAAGGGTCTCATTCTGCCAGCTACAGCTGTCATATCGGAAAGTCAGCCGGACAGATAAATCTTACTCCCTATTATCTCCACCGGAATAAGTTCTTTCATTCGCCCCTCCCGCAAATTGATCAGTGATAATACGTTATGGCTGTTCTAGACAAGAACCTTTTTGAAATCATTGGTAACGTTATCACAGCTGTGGACTCAGGTCTTGAATAATGCAAAGACGGACACCGGCTTGATGTTGACGGCCTGATGATTGCCCCCTCGCAGCCTTTCCGCTATAATTCCAGTATAAAACCATTCGTATGCAATGAGGGATGATGTGCGTTATGGGACACGCTGTTGGAAATGATATCTACAGAAAGCTCGGGGCAAAGATAGATAATCTCACATATCGCGCACCCTGGAACGAAACCTTCCATGCTCTTTTAAAGGAACTCTATGCCCCGGGGGAAGCGGATATAGTCGTTCGGATGCCGTTCACGCTCACATCCTTTGACCGTCTGAAATCCATAACCGGCTGCGATGAAGTGGAGCTTCGCAATCTGCTGGAAAGTCTCTGCTCCAAGGGACTGGTCATGGACCTGTGGCTGTCCGACTCCTACCACTATATGCCGTCTCCCTTTGTGATAGGGATATTTGAGTTGACAATGATGAGGACAGCTCCGGACCAGGACTGGACGAAGATCAGCAGGCTTTTTCATGACTATATGATCAAACAGCCGGATTTTGTCGCGGCGAACTGTGCCCATGGAGAGAAGATAGGCCTCATGCGGACCATTCCGCACGAGGATATGATCGACCACGAGAACTGTGTCGAGATCCTCGATTATGAACAGGCCTCGGCCGTCATCGAGGGGCAGGATACGTTTGCCATCGGCACCTGCTCCTGCAGGCATACAGCCACGCACACAGGGATAAAGACCTGCAATGTTCCGCTTGATACCTGCTCCTCATTCGGCCTGGCCGCAGAATTTCTCCTGCGGCGCGGCTTTGCAAAAAAGGTGTCAAAGGCTGAAATGACTGATACGGTCTCGCGCTCAAAAGAACTCGGCCTGGTGCTCAACATAGATAATGTCAGGAAGAACCCCTCCTACCTTTGCCACTGTTGCAGCGATTGCTGTCATCTCCTCGTCGGCATGAAGAAATGGGGATATACCAATGTCGTCATCACATCCAGCTTCCTTCCTGAGACCGATCAGGAAACGTGCACGGGGTGCGGCCTGTGCGCCCGGGCCTGCCCCATAGATGCCAGAATCATGGTTGCTGATGATACACCCGGAGCAAAGAGAAAGAATAAGCCGGTAACCGATGCAGCTATCTGCCTGGGCTGCGGCGTTTGTGCCTTGAAATGCAGGAGCAAGGCATTGGACCTCGTGCGCAGGAAAAAACGGGTCATTACGCCTGAGACGACATTTGAGCGCATTATACTTCAGTGCCTTGAACGGGGGACCATCCAGAACCAGCTCTTTGATACCCCCCGGAGCGCGACGCTCAAATTCATGAGGGGATTTGTCGGCGGATTTCTTCGCCTTTCCCCTGTGAAGCAGGCGCTGATGAGCGACGCATTACGATCAGCTTTCCTGACTGCAATGAAGAAAGGCGCTTCAGCCAGGGGCAGAGGCTGGATGACCGAGGTCTGATTCATTAAACCTGCTCATTCTTGTCCAGGACAGATGAAAAGAAATGACCGAACACCTCATGAATCCGGTCAATCGGCTGATGAAATAATGCCTATGGCCTGGTGACGGTATAGCCCTCCCTTCGCAGCAGATCCACAATGCTCCCGTCCCCCACCAGATGCCCGGCGCCGACAACCACGAAGTAATCACCGTCTTTCTGCAGATAGGCCTTGATCTTGTCGGCCATCTTCCGGTTGCGGCCGAAAAAGAGCTTTTCGTATATTTCCCCAGCATTGTCGATCATGTTCGAGGTGAAGTCTTCAAAAAGGATCGCCTGCATGGTCTTAAGGTCTCCGCAGCGCCATGCAGTGATCAGTTGCCCGGATTTCAATTCCATGCCATCGAGCGAAAGCAGCGTGTATGCGAGGAAGCGCTCTTCCCCCAAGATTTCGAAGAGGCGCATCTGCTCGTCAAAGCCCTCAAGCTCCACTATCTCTTTGTTCTTTTTCGCCCGGTTGAGGAAATACTGGTCAGCCCCGAATTCCGGCATATATCCCATGGTCTGAAGTTTCAATGCTATCAGGGTTATCGCCAGTATCCCCGGTTTGAACCGCTCCATACCCTCAAGGGGGATTCCCATCCGATTCAATGCTTCGGTCAGTTTCCGGTAGACGCCGGGCGATACGACGTTGCGTATCGTTTTTCCCTCCGGGAGCCGTGCGCGGGCCATGAATTGGGCCAGTTCTTTCTTGAACCTATCCGACGTGGGGTCGAGTTCAACCGCAAGATGGCCGGAATGGTCAAAGGCGGATTCGACCTGGGAAGCCAGAGGATAAAAGTCCGGCTGGCCGAGGTGGATAGACCCAAAAAGGTGTACTGTATTCTTCACGCCCCTCACCTCCCACAGCACAGACCTTTTTTCTCCTGCACAATCAGGCGACGAGGCCTCTTCCGGCAAAGGCTTGGCAACCGCTGTCCGGTTCTCATAGACACCGGTCAACGCTGCAGGGACCGACGCCGCAAAAAACAGTAACAGCGTGAATACGATAACGAGACAGAAACACTTCTTCATGGAAGCTCCTTTGAGGTGCTCTAATAAAAAAAGCTCCTCCCGAAGAAAATTGATTGATGATAATACGTTGTGTTTCTAAAAACAAGAACTCTCTGGCCGAGAACGTGGCCGAGGCCGAAAAAGGGAAGAAACGGGCTGAAGCATGATACGCCTTCCGCTCCTGACAGGCGGGTATGACGGCTTGAGCTGTTTTTTTTGCCATAGGTGATACGTCACTTTACCATTATGGAAACTCCGTCTTCCCTTCCCCACGTTTTCCTCCTATAATCTGAATAGATCCTTACTGGTGAATAAAAAAGACTTCTGGAGAGACATGGCAGATGTCCCTCTGAAACGACAGGGTTGACATGAAGACCGCCTTCATCTACTCAGACGACTTCGCGAGGTTCGACTACGGACCAGGGCATCCGCTGAAGCCCTTCAGGCTGAAGCTCACGTATGAGCTTATACGGGCGTACGGACTCCTCTCGCTTCCGGATGTCCGTGTTGTAGAGGCGGAGCCAGCTGAGGAAGAAGACCTGCTCCTGTATCACACGAGGGACTATCTCGACGTCCTGAAGGCTGCAAACAGCGGGATCGAGATGCCCGGTGCGGAACGCTACGGCATCGGCCCCGGTGACAACCCGGTCTTCAAGGGGGTCTACGATTGGTCCAAGCTCGTGACCGGCGCATCTTTGCAGGCCGCAGAGCTCGTAGACAGCAACGAGGTCGCGATCGCCTTCAACATCTCGGGCGGCCTTCACCATGCGCTCGCGTCCCGCGCTTCCGGTTTCTGCTACATCAATGACCCGGTGATCGTCATCTCCTCTCTTTTGAAAAAGGGAAGAAGGGTGGCCTATATCGATATCGACGCGCATCACGGCGATGGCGTGCAGGAGGCGTTCTACGGTGCCGATAAGGTACTGACGATTTCGCTCCACGAATCCGGGAGATATCTCTTCCCGGGTACCGGCTTCGAAGGCGAGACAGGCGAAGGAGAAGGAAAAGGCTGTTCAGTCAACATCCCCCTGCCCCCTTTTGCCGACGACGAGCTTTTTGTCTATGCCTTCACAGAGGTCGTTCCGTTGCTGATCGAGAGGTTCAGGCCGGATATCGTGGTCGGCCAACTCGGCGTGGACTCATTCCGCACAGACCCGCTCGCCCACCTGAACTATACGACGAACGGTTTTTTCGAAGTCGTCGGGAAGATAAAAGAGCTTTCGCCCAGATGGATAGCCCTCGGAGGAGGAGGATACGAGATAACGAATGTGGCCAGGGCATGGACCCTCGCCTGGGCGATCATGAACAACGTCGCTGCTCCGGATAAGCTGGCGGACGATCTGCCTGAGGCGTTTCTCAAACGCTATCTCCTTGAGGGGTTCAGAAGCGGGAAACTGCGGGACGCGGAGCACCAGGAAGAAGGAGCTGAGAAAGAGATGATGCGGCAGGAGGTCAGGAGGGTCGTGGCCAGAATCAGGGACCAGATCTGCTGTTAGCCTTCTTTATTCATACATATTCGGGAACTCGGTGCAGCATGAGGCAGGCTGTGGTGTTCGGGCGGTTTCTTCTGCCGACCTGCCTGCCGGCAGGCAGGTAGTCCGGCAGTAATAAAGAGGCAGAAGCCCTGGGAGGTCGAGTCGACCGAGAATGATGAGAGGGTGCCTTGGCCTGCCTGCTTCAGCCTCGCATTGGATCTCCTCTCCTCACACCTCTCCTTTTGTCCTCTTCTGAAAGAACGCGCATTTCTTGCAATCCTCACACTTCTGCGCAAAGGTGCCCTGGACCTTTCCCTCACAGAAGGTGCCTGCCACTGCCCAGCATATACGTCCGAAATTCGGATAGGCAGGACATTTTATCGTGGCATCCTTGTCTCTGCCGCAGTGCATGTATTCCCAGCAGTTTGTTTTTTGCGATTCCTCCGTGCCCTGATACGGGAAATACAGGCTGAATGTGGAACCTTTTCCCATACTGCTCTCTGCCTTTATAAACCCTCCATGCTCTTCCATGATCTTTCGTGTTATGGAAAGACCGAGCCCTGTGCCGTGGCCTGTCTCCTTTGTGGAAAAGAACGGTTCAAAAATAAGGGGAAGCTTTTCGTCGGGTATGCCTGTGCCGGTGTCCGACACTCTCACGACCACAAACGATATCCCATGGAGTTCTTCCAGCTCCGTCTTGACCGTCAAGGTGCCTTCCCCCGGCATTGAGTCTATGGCATTCGTTATGAGATTGCCGAGGGCCTGCCTCACCTGGTCGCGGTCTATGAGAATGTCCGGTATATCGTCTCCCCTTTCCACGATAAGGCTGACAGACTGCTCATTGCACAGATCCTGATAGATTTTCAGGGTGTCCCTGACAACGTCTTCGACTCCGTGCCTTTCAAGATGGAATTTCGCATCCCTTGAAAAGGTGAGGACATCCCGCAGTATTTTTTCGAGCCGGTCAACTTCCGTTACCAGGATACCGGCGTATCCCTTCTCTTTTTCGCCGGTAACGATTTTATGCAGTCTCCGCGCGAACCCGCCGATTGCAGAAAGGGGGTTCCGAATCTCATGCGCCACGTCGGAAGTGAGCCTTCCCAGAGACGCCAGTTTTTCCGCCTGGATCAGCTTTTCCTGCGACTGTTTCAGTTCCGCGGTCTTTTTCGCCACCTCGTCTTCCAGCGTCTGCGCCCAGCTTTCCAGTTTTTTCCTCGCCCGTTCGAGCTCCGCCATCATCATGTTGAAGGTGCGGCCGAGCCGGCCCATCTCATCCTTCGAATGTATCTCAACTGTCCGGCTCAGGTCGCCTGTTTCAACCTTTTCCATTGCATCCGAAAGGATTGAGACCGGCTTGAGCACGAACCTCTGCAGGATCAGGTAAAAGACAATTGCGCTTACGCCGATAAACAGGACGGCATAAACGGTTATAACAGCTGTCTGGCGCTGTATGGCCTTGTCTACGGAGAGAAGGGAAAAATCCGTCTCCAGTATGCCGAGCACTTTCTGCTTCTGGGAATGGGCATGGCAGGCTGCCGTAAGACAGGAAGGCTCATTGTAGATGGGATCAATGAATGTCAGGACCCTGTGTCCTTCTTTTCCCCTGTATATGGTCCACTGCTTCCTGCCGAGCAGGGTTTCCGCAGGACTATCCGGGTCGCCGTGACATCCCCTGCAGGCAAAGGAGTCCCTGTCTACGCGTCTTCCGATTTCTTCACGCACAGATGAGTAGAAGATCTCTCCCTTGCTGTCAAAAATTCTTATGCCCTCGATATCATCCTTGCGGCCGATATTCCCCACTATCTGCTGGATAGCGTCCCGGTGAAAGGTGAGCATGCTGTAATGGACGCTTTTCTTGACGAGATCGGAATGGGATGCAGTATATTCCACTGCGCTGTTGATGAGGTTCCGCCTGCCTGCGCTGATAAGCACATACCACGATACGGCCCAACCCACGATGATGAGCATTCCGACGGCAACAATCAGCTTCCGTGCAAGAGAACCTTTCATAACAGCCGGTTTCGCTTCATCGACATCATCTCAGTACGCCCTTTACGATCACATCCACCGCCTCTTCAGGCGTCAGCCCATGCGACATAAGGGTCTCCATCTGGCGCTTGTCCACGCTGCCGATCGCTGCCTCATGGGTCACCTTTGCGAGAGGATGCGTCACGTTCACGATAGGGATAGCCTTTGCGACTGCCCTGTCTTTTACGATCTCCATGCAGTCCACATGCCCCCGTGCACCTTCCGCATTTCCTTCCGTGATGCCGGTGACCTCGGCGACAGCATCGTCCTCAATGGCGACCCTGGTCTTTATTATGCCCCTTGAGTCTTTACCCGCCAGAACAACTTTTTCCTTTATGTCTATATTGTCGTCGGCATGACCGAAGACCCTGGCCGTCAATTCAGTCACGGCATGTTCTCCTGCCTCGACCGTATAGTCTATGCCGAGCCTTCCAACCCTTCCCGTGGTCAGGGTAAAATCCGTAAAATAGCGGCCGTTATTTCCGATTTTCACTACTGACTTCGGGATGACCTCGATGCCGCCATACGGACCGTGATAATGGGTCTCTGAATACCGCATCTCCGCGTTCTCGCCGATCTCGACCTCTGCGTCCATGATATGTCTAACTTTTTCTGCCTTTGGGAATATGCAATGGGCGATGAAATGGGCTGACGCGTTTTTTTCGAGCCGTACATCCATCCTGATCTTCTGCGTCCCCTTTTTGTGGAGAACACCGAAGCAGAGATGAACCGGGTTCTTTATCTTTACGCCTTCCCTGACTGTAACCCTGGCGCTGATCCCTGTCATAGTCTCTCTCGCGTCAACCTCAAGTCCTTCCACACTATTCATGCTCAATACTGCATGACCGCTCGCGACAAGGTGCGCTATCTCCTTATTTTCGAGGACAGCCCTGTCGCCGCCGGCCTCTCCATATGCTTTCATTAATTCATTAATATCAGACATAGGTGCAGACATCTCCGTCACAGATGAGACATTTTCTTGACTTATAATATTCTGCCACCTTTTCGGGGTGGCCGGTGCAGACTATTTTGCCATTGCATATTTGGGAAGCCCTGTCAGCTATTAAGACAATCTCTTCCCGGTGTGTAATCAGGAGTACAGATGAACCATTGTTCTTGAACGCACTAATAACATTGACGATATCCTGAGTAGAAAGCATGTCAATCCCTGAATCAGGTTCATCGAGAATTGCGAGCTTTGGATGCAATGCAAGGATGGAAGCAAGCTCTATCCTTTTCCGCTCTCCTCCGCTCAGGCATTTATCAACCATCCGGTTCAGATATAGCTCAGGAGATAAGCCAACCATTTCAAGAAACAGGGACGGATCTTCGTCTTTCTGTTTCAGCGTGAGGTAATCCCTGACCGAAATTCCCTCGAACCTCACCGGCTCCTGCCAGGCCATCGTGATGCCGAGGTTTGCCCTTTCATGTATCTTCAAATCGTTGATTTTCCGCCCGTTAAGCAGGATGTCCCCGGATGAGGGACGATAACCCTCGCAGCCCATAATTACATAGGCAAGTGTGCTCTTGCCTGTGCCATTCGTTCCCAGCAGAGCATGGACTTCCGGAGCCTGGATGGTCATTGAGAAGTCATCAAGGATGATCTTGTCAGCGGCACTGAAGGCAAGATTCTTCAGATCAAGCAATGGGGCACTTCTTATAGCCTGCTGAGCTCGTCAGCAAGTGAATCGATCTCATACGATACAGTTTCATCAATATAATTCCTCTCTTTACCATATTGTATCATCTTATCAATAGAATCCCTGAACTCCTCCTTAACCATAGCCAATTCGCCCATGCCGTCACAGCCTTTCTGCCTCTTTCGTGCCATGCGATAGATTTCTGCGAACTCCCCGGCGTTCACGAGAAGCTCTGCCAATCGCTTGTCATTCTTTGATGCTCTTTCAAGCTCAGCTAACATTATCTCTCTCCATGCAGTTCAGGGCTCCCTGCCATTCATCACCGTCTCCTTCAGAAATACAATACTCCGAAATATATTCCGACAGCGGCCAAAACCGCTCCGCTGAACCTCTTTGAATAAAGGGAGAAGTTCTTTGCACCCTTTGAACTTATGATGCTTTCAGTAAGTCCTATCGAAAGACCTGCAATAAAGATCAGCGCGCAATGACCGATTGCATAGACAAAGAGCAGAGAGCTGCCATACAGCATATCACCCTGTGTCGAGACATAGGCGAGAATTACCGCAAGCACCGGAGTTGCACAAGGGGAAGATACGGTGCCGGTCAGAAGACCAAGAAGTAACGCGCCGAAAAGGCCCTTTGACTTAACCGTCCTTGTCTTCTGAAACGGCAATGGTATTGAAATAACGCCCATGAGTTGGAGGCCCATGAGTACTGCTATGGCCGCCAGCCCCACATAAAGCCATCTTCCCATAAATCCGAGGAACTGTCCCATGGCAGACGCAGCCGCGCCGAGGAGAGTAAAGGTAATTGAAAGGCCAAGAACAAAGACAAGAGAGAAGAGGGCCGCCTTTCTCTTGCCTCCTTCCGAGTACCCGCCGACATAGCCGATAATGAGCGGGATCGCTGCAAGGACGCAGGGACTCGCCGCCGAGATCAACCCTCCGATAAAAACGGCGATAAAGGCAAGGCCGTGCTGGTTCTGGATGACGTGCTGGATGTCTTCTAACAGTGCTTGCATGATGGTTTCTCGCTCATTGTCCTTCTCATTGGCTATGCATCTGTGCCTTTGCCTTGTCCGCGACACGGCGGACGTCCGTCAGGCATCACCTGCCTTCAGGGTGATTGCTCTTGCAGTTGCAGGTTCCCTTCTTTTTCTCGCTCAGTATCCTGTCCAGGATAGATGACGTGCCGTTATTTTCCCTGACATCACGAATAATGTCTTCTTCCGAGTACCCAAAACAGTAGCAAATCAGTTTCTTTTCCATGGAAACCTTCTATATGCCTGCTCTTTTCAATACCGGCACGATTTCTTCATAAGCGTAATACCCGATGTGCCGGTGAAATTCCTTGCCGCTTCGATCCAGAAATACCTGCGTCGGTATCATGGCAACGCTAAACCTTCTACCGTTCTCCCCGTCCCTTCGCACATCCACGAAGATGACTTCAAGCTTTCCCTTATAATTCGTTTGCAGCTTTGCCATCACCGGCTTCATCTGTTCGCAGGGGATGCAGCCGACTGAACCGAGTTCGACCATCACGATTTTGCCTTCTTTCTTCGCCTTAGTCAAGACATCGTCAATGCCTACAGCATTGCCACAGCCCCAAAAAACCAAAACACCTGTCAGACTAAGCAAGACAGCTGAAAACCTCATTTTCTTTCTCATAATGAACTCGTGCTTTTCACCCTGCAGTATTCAATAGTGAAAAATCGCTTCTGAAAATAGAGCGCGACATTGACCAGGCCAATGAGGACAGGCACTTCAACCAGAGGTCCTATGACAGCCGCAAAGGCAGCGCCGGAATTAATGCCGAAGACGGCGACCGCAACCGCTATGGCAAGTTCGAAGTTATTGCTTGCCGCGGTAAAGGAGAGAGTCGCAGTCTTTGGATAATCCGCGCCGATCCTTTTTCCGAGATAGAACGAGACAAGGAACATGACGACAAAATAGATAAGAAGCGGGATCGCTATGCGTACCACATCAAAGGGGAGCCGGACAATATAGCTGCCTTTCAGCGAGAACATGACAAGGATCGTGAAGAGCAGGAAAATGAGCGTGATCGGGCTAATCTTCGGGATAAATACATTTTCATACCACTCACGGTTCTTTATTTTGAGCAGGCTGAAACGCGTCATCATCCCCGCAAGAAAAGGGATTCCCAGATAGATAAAGACGCTCTCCGCGATCTGGCCGATCGTGACGCTGACAACGACGCCCTTGAGTCCGAACCATGCCGGAAGCACGGTTATAAAGACATAGGCATAGACCGAGAAGAAGAGGACCTGAAAAATGGAGTTGAATGCGACCAGTCCGGCTGCATACTCAGTATCTCCGCAGGCAAGGTCATTCCAGACAATGACCATGGCAATGCAGCGCGCCAACCCGATCATGATAAGCCCTACCATATATTCCGGATAACCGCGGAGAAAGATGATCGCGAGAAGAAACATTAGTACGGGCCCGATGACCCAGTTCTGAACAAGGGACAGGCCGAGCACTTTCTTGTTTCTGAAGACCTCTCCCAGCTCCTCGTATTTCACCTTTGCGAGAGGGGGATACATCATGAGGATAAGGCCGATGGCAATGGGGATATTCGTTGTGCCGGCCTGAAAGCTGTTGATCAGCTTTTCGGTGCCCGGAAAGAAATAGCCGAGACCGACGCCGAAGGCCATGGCACCGAATATCCAAAGGGTAAGATAGCGGTCGAGAAAGGAGAGTCTCTTGCCTGTCTTTTCAGTCATGGCTATCCCCCCTGCCTAATGAATGTATCAATTCGAGCATTTTCCCTTTGATCTCATCGCGTGCCTTCCTGAATGCGCTCATGATCTCCTCTTCCGACCCTGCCGCGCCGACAGGGTCATCTATAGGCCAGTGTACACGCTTTATCGCAGGCGGGGTCATGGGGCAGGATGCCTCTGCATTGCCGCATACCGT
>Ga0102851_10000819_pt1 | contig 16681 bp, 10 predicted proteins | sample Mud3Dept3metaG_FD_79558 | JGI IMG/M metagenome (GOLD analysis project Ga0102851, IMG submission 79558) | Freshwater wetland microbial communities from Ohio, USA, analyzing the effect of biotic and abiotic controls - Mud 3 Core 4 Depth 3... | ecosystem: Environmental > Aquatic > Freshwater >... | reverse complement strand
ATCGTTATGTACAATACAAATGCAGTTAAGAAGAGAGGAGCAGAATACCTGACCAAGTACAGATAATCATATGGAGAGATAGAGGGGACTAGCTGTCCACTGACCTCACCGTAAGCCAGACCAAACATCGAAGCCGTTGCAATTATTGTAGACACAATAATCGCGCGTTTCCCTAGTAACAAACCTCCCAAAGCGATGATCATAGGATAAGCGAGAATGGTCAAATCATGGAGCCCATCTCCATTCCAAAGAATATAGTGTAGACCGATAAAACTGCTCGCTACCAACGCCCAACTAGAGAATCTAAGATAGCCGAGCCTCGTCAACCCCAGTAGGACGAGAAAGACAAGCATAACCCCAGTGGACGCAATATATAGGGGTATATTATTTGTTGGCCCAGAAGATATTACATTAGCGGCGATTAAAGTAAAGACGTTCCCGATAATAGTAATAAGCACGATCGTGTTCAGGATCTTGGCTTTGCGCGTTTTTTCCGCGTCTTCAAATATAGGGGGAGCAAGCAGGTTTTTTATCCACATAACAGTTACCTTGAAATTATGTCGGTATCGTTATTTGTTAGTCGGAAAGAAACTTCTGATGCGCCGAGTGCCTGTCGCAGCTCTCCAACTGCCACTTGCATAATGTGTTCAACTTCCGCTGATGCGCTGATCTTGGCCGAAATATTGCCGATCATGCTTTCCCTGGCTGCTCGTCGCCTGGATTCTTCCAGAAGGGTCGCATTTTCAACAGCCACGCCAACGCGTTCGGCCAGGGCTTGGGCGATGTCAATCTCATCCGGATCCCATTCCCGGGCTTCCGGCAAATCGATATTCATTGTTCCGATGACCTGCTCGCGCAGCTTGATAGGGACAGCCAACGCTGCCGTTTTCCTGTCCTTGCCAATTGTGGCAACCGATACTTTCCCGGTTTCAATGGCTTTGCGGATTTCTGCGCTTTTCAATGGCTTTTCGAGCGGTCGAATGGATGTACCAGAGAGTGCATAACCAATAGTTTCGCGCTTTGTTATTATTTTCTGCCAGGCTTCCAGTGTGGATTCCGAGAAGACGGTTTGCGCCTCCGTCAGCACCCGTTGCGACTCTTCGAACAGACGCGCGTTTTCTATGGCTACGCTGACCACATCGGCCAGGATGGAGAGCACTTCCACATCTTCTTCAGCAAAGGCATTAGGTTCCGTGCTTTGTACATCCAGTGCGCCAACGATACTCTTGCCAACGCGAAGCGGTAATGCCATTTCAGAGCGTGTGTCTGGAAGGTCGGGGTTATCAAAGAAAACGGCATCAGTCCCGGTGTCCAGTGCGATGCGGGGGTTGCCGGTCGATGTGACGTAGCCTACGATACCTTGCGATCCAACTTTGAGCCTATGTTTGCGAGCTAGCATCCGCTCTCCGCCTTCGCTGTTGGCCGCACTGAGTACGGCGTACTGGCGGCTTTCATCCAGCAAGAACAGTCCGACATGGTAGAAACCAAAGCTAACGCTTACCAACTGGGTGATTTTGTGCAGCAGCGTTTCCGGATCTTGAATGGTGTTGGTCGTACGGGCAAGTTGCGCAATGGTCTCAAACTGGGCTGCGCGTTTCCGGAGTTGTCCGGCACTTTCTGCCAGTTCTGTAGTGCGTTCTTCCACCCTCTGTTCAAGTGATCCGATCAAATTGCGCAACTGGGTCACCATGTTATTGAAAGTAGCAGCCAGGGCTCCAATCTCATCGTTTGCTTCGACTTTTGCTTGAACAGATAGATCGCCTGCAGTCACTTTTTCCGCGATGGCGTTGAGGCGGATAATGGGACCAGAAAGGGTTTGCGCGAGACCAAACGCGGCAAAAGCTGCGACAAGAGCGATGACGAAAGTCAAAAGCAGGATGTTCCGCGTTTGGGTTTCGCCTAGCTGCAACGCTTCGGATTTTTCCTGCAAAACAATTACATGCCAGTTTAAATTATTTACCGCCTCCATACTTTCGGCTGAAGTACTCTGTGACTTCACTAGCGCCATACTTGCCAAAACATTTACGTCGTTTAATAAAAAATCCATGTTTGTGTTGCCCGACTCGTTGAATGCTTTTAGATCACTGGAAGCAAAACCCTGGAGGATTTCGTAATTACCACCCTCTTGAGCTTGCAACATGATAAATTGATCGGTGGGTTGATATACAATGGCTTGTCCTGTTTGCCCAAGCAAACTGTTGGCGAGGAGACTCGTCAGAATATTAAAATTGACCGTTGTGTGTAGAATTCCTACAAAATCACCAGTGTTTTTTGAGTAGACTGGTATAGCTATGTCAAACGCAATTATTTTAGTATCTGGGTAGTAGATGGGCTGGCCGATGTATTGGCCTTCTGAGTGGGCTAGCCGCCACCATAATGCATCGGCTTGATAAAAGTTTGATGTGAGACCAGTGGAGGCGATGTTGAAACCCAAATTATCGGTCAGTAAAACATTAGCATTCTCTGGAAATGCCTTTTGAAACTTCTGTAACTCAGGGGAAATATAATCCAAAAGAACTCCAGCCACTAACGGGTCATTTTCGTTATTGGTTGCAACAGCGGCTCTCCAAACCTGGTTCAGCTGTTCGATTTCGGCCACATCCTGGCTGTAGGAATTTGTCAGGCTGGCTGCTTCAGCTCTATCCTGAATTGCCTTCGTGATGGAAAGCCCATACAGTTTGTCAAATTCGCCGTTGACTGTTTGGCCTATTTGAGATGCTAGAGTATTTGCAAGTACGGTCTGGTTGTTTATAATTCCTTCGGCAAGGCTGGCGCTTAGCGAGCGGTTGGTTAGGTAAGCCACTATCCCTATTGAAGCTACCACGATAATTACGAAGGTGATGATCATCTTGCTGCGCAGAGAAAGAGCGCGGAACTGGCGAATGATGGAGTAACTTCTACTCATTGGCTATTCTCTCTCGACTTGAATGCTGATCTCTGCGCCAGGCAGGATGCGTCCCATTTCGCGCAGGGTGGTTTGCAGGATGTTATCCAGGTTGATGGCAGTGCCGATCTTGGAGGAGATATCGCCGATAACCTGTTCCTTGGCGGCGTTCTTTTGGCTTTCCAAGATTAGGCGCGCATTTTCGGCTGCCAGCGCCACGCGTTCAGCTGTGGCGCGGATGATGGCAAGTTCATTCTCCGTCCATTGATACCCGGCAGTGGCCGGTTTAATCCGTAGTCTTCCGATCGATTCGCCCCGGAGTTGTAATGGGACGGAAAACGCATCTTTCTGACTTTCGGCTTGCTGGCCTTTTATATGTTGGGTCAATGGCTCAGGCTTGATCCCATCAAAGCGATAGCCGACAATCGGTGCGAAACGACGGACATTCGCCCAGGCCTCTCCAGTCAATTGGCGGTAGGCTGTTTCGGCTTGCGCCAACGCTTCGCGCGATTCCTCATATAGACGGGCATTTTGAATAGCAGTGCTGACCTGGTCTGCCAGCGTGGACAGGATGTTCACATCTTCGTGTGTGAATGCGTTCTGTTCGGTGCTTTGCACGTCCAGTGCACCGACGACTTTGCCGCTAACCGTGAGCGGCAAGGCCATTTCGGAACGCGTTTCAGGCAGGTCTGGGTTGTTAAAGAAAACAGCGTCAGCGCCAGTATCCAGCGCGATGCGTGGGTTGCCGGTCGCGGTCACATAGCCTACGATACCGGTTTGGCCGACTTCCAGACGGTGCCGGCGTGCTAGCATGCGTTGTCCACCCTCGCTGTTGGCGGCGCGTAAAACCGCGAATTGTTTATTTTCATCTAGCAGGAAGATGCCCACGTGGTAGAAGCCAAAGTGCTGGCTGATCATGCGGGTGATGCGTGGTAGCAATTCTGTCTGATCTTGAATAGAGCTGATGATGCGCGAAACCTGTGCGATGGCTTCGAATTGTTCCGCGCGGCGCTTGACCTGCTGAGTGGCAGCTTCCAACTCAGCTGTGCGTTCAGCCACGCGTTGTTCCAGGTTGCCGATGAGGCCTCGTAACTGTGCAGTCATACTGTTAAAGGCATTGGCCAGGCGAACGGTTTCATTCGGCCCTCTAGCGGTGGCTACTAACTCGATATTCCCTTCAGAAATCTTGGTAGCCGTATCGGTCAGATCGGTTAATGGCACGGCCAGGCGACGTGCGGCAAAAACCCCGATCAAGCCGGCCAGGAAGGCCATACTAAGAGTAACTAAAATAGACCATACTCCCTGCCTGATAACATTTTGATATGCTTCTTGCCAGGGCAATTCGGTAACAACAGCCCAATCCGGAGTTTCCAGAGGGGTATAGGTGGTAACGACCGTCTCTCCGTTGATTCCCTGTGACAAGCTGGTTGGGGTTTGATTCTCAGTAGTGGAATCCCTGTTGACAAATTCGCTGACCGTTTTAAGGTTGGCTACGTTTTCGCCTCGCAAGACACGGCTGATATCGACAAAGGCAATCAGGTTGCCCTGATTGTCTACTACATAGGCAACACCCGTTTCACCAACCCGAAGTTGATCAACCAGGCTCCAAATAAATTTCATATTCAATTCTGCTACCAAGGTTCCTTTGAAGTCCCCTAATGCGTTGGTTACAGGAACTGCAAGAAAGACCACGGGTTCGTTGGTCGCCTCGTCGATGTAAATTGAACTGATATATCTCTGGCCTTTTTCGATCATAGTAAACATCAACAACTCGCTTTTGAATTGTGTGATGAATTGCTCGGATAATTTTGGCGAAATACGCGTGGCCTGAGCCGTTTCAATTCCTACAATGTTTAACAAAACTACTTGTCGGAAGGCGGGTTGGTAGCCCAACACACTTTCAAGAAGCGCATCCGCCTGCTCGGGCGAGACCGTGGACAAATCTGCAAATTCAATCATTGCTTCGAGTGATCTGAATTTATCCTCAATGAAATTAATCACGGCCCCGCTGGCTTCTTGGGCGATTAACGATTGCTGGCTGGAGATGACTGTCTGTTGAGTTTGGATATTCGAGAACAGCTGTAACCCACCAGAAATCAGGAGGACCACTACGCTCAAAGTAAAGAAGGCAGTTGCAAGAGTAGCGGTTAAGCTTCGCGAGGTTTGTTTTTTTTCTGCGCTCATTCGGCTTCTTCCTCTGTTCCCAGATTAGCTCCTAGTTCTAACACAACCTCTGCGCCGCCCATTCTGCGCCCCAACTGCTGTACAGCTGTACGCAGGATGCCCTCCATGTCACTAAAGGTGCTGATACTAGCTGATATGTCACCAATTAAGCGTTCTCTAGTAGCGCGTAATTGGGCATCTTCTAGCAGACGGGCAGTTTCAAGAGTCAAGGCCGTCCGTTCCGCGGCAGCCCGCGCTAGGGCTATTTCGTCATCTGTCCAATTGTGGTCTGGGTCGATAGCGCTTAATTTGAGTTTCCCGATGGTTTGCCCTCGTAGGACCAATGGAATATCAAAGGATGTATCATCTTTCGCAATATTAGTGACCGGTTTCAGTGTAGAGCCGTCATATTCGAAGCCCAGCACTTTCCTTTGCGCTGTAAACTGTTGCCAGGCCTGACCCGTCATCTGGCGGTGTGCGGCTTCCGCTGCTTGCACAGCTTCACGGCTCCGCTCAAACGAGCGTGCATTTTGGATGGCAATAGCAACCTGATCTGCGAGAATGGACAATGTTTGAATGTCTTCGTTTCCAAAGGCGTTTGGCTGTGTAGATTGCAAATCCAGTGCGCCAAATGTCTGACCAGCGATTATTAACGGGAGAGCAATTTCGGAGCGCGTATCAGGTAAATCCGGATTGTCAAAATAGACTACATCCTCACCAACATCCAAGGCAATACGTGCCTTACCTGTTGCTGTGGCATACCCGACGATACCTTGCGCGCCAACTCTCAGGCGATGCCCACGAGCCAGCATATTTTGTCCACCTGCACTGTTAGCTGCCTGTAAAATCGCGTTTTCTCCTTTTTCGTCAACCAGGAATATACCGGTGTGATAAATGTCGAAGCGTTCACTGATCAGCTCTGCAATGCGAGGTAGCAATTCGCCCAAGTTTTGAATACCTGAAATGGTCTGCGAAACTTGCGAAATCGTTTGTAGTTGTGCAACCTTTTCTTGTAGTTCCGCAGTGCGTTGATCGACGTGTTGCTCTAATTCTCTTTGTAATAGTTGCAATTCAAGGTTGGCCTCCTTTTGTGCCTGTGTGTTCGATTCGACTTCGCGCAGGCTTTCCGTGAGGCGTTGGATAATCACACGCAGTACGCCAGCAGTGGTGAACATGAGTACTGCGGCAACCACAATATCGTCATAACCCGTTTGGCTGCTGGCTGAGAATGGACTGATTCCATTGATGTCAGCGTACCCAATTCCAGCAGCAGCGATGGAGCAAAGCAGGGCAAAAGCGAATGAACCACGGATGCCCAGTAACAGACCGGCCAGTACAACAATTACCGGGAATCCCGAGACAGAAATATGATACAGGCCATACCGGGTGTAGGCGATAAACGTGGCTACAATAGTAAGCAGGGTAGGTAAAAGTATTCTTCCTGGTGTTGTGACCCCGCGTCTGGCAAGGAGAGCCGCAACCGCAGTAATTAAGGCTGAGATTGCCATACTCCAAACGGCAACTGGGTTCTCGCCCTCAAGTGCAACAGCACCAGAAATGATAAACAGGCCAACGGTAGTGATCGCCAGAATGTTGACTGCCATCTTGTCGGTTGTCAACTGGATTTCTGTTTGTTGTGTCGGTTTGAACAGGGGGGTATTACTCATATCAAATCTCCTGCGATCCTTCCTGTTCTATTGCGGTGTTGAGTTCAACAGCAACCTTTGCTCCACTAAGTTGGCGGCCTAATTCCATTGCGGCGGTGCGCAGGATGGCTTCTATGTCAGGGCTTGCTCCGATATTAGTTGTCATTTCGCTGATGGCGCGCTCACGCGTAGCACGCCGTTGTGACTCCTGATACAGCCGGGCGCTGTCCAGCGTGTTGCTGAGTTGTGCAGACAATGCTTCGATATCCTCAATTTCGTCTGGAGTCCAGGGCTCTGCATCGGAAGGCTTGACAAGACGCATCGTCGCAACGGTTTGCCCGCGAACGCTGATTGGCATGTTAAGAGTTTTTTGGTCCGCGCTGAGTACACTTTCGCCCTCAAGAAGGGCGCGTTGCATGTTTGCCTCCAATTCATTGGAGGTCTGTACCACCTCGCCATTCATCAAGCTAGCATATCCCAGCCCATCAACATTTCGAAGCATGGACTGCCAGCCAGCCTGGCTAATATCACCCGTGGCTTTACGTGCCAGCATGAGAGCTTCTTGGGAATCGCGTAACAAGCGCGCGTTTTGCACTGCTATGGCTAATTGATCTGCCAACACCTGTAGGGTAGGGATATCCTCTTCTGAAAAGACATTGGCTTCAACGCTTTGGATGTCCAGAACCCCCAGTGTTTCTCCGCCTGCATTCAGTGGGAGAGCCATTTCGGAGCGGGTCTTAGGCAGGTCTGGATTGTTAAAGTAGACCGCATCCTCGCCCACATCCAGCGCGATGCGTGCTTGGCCTGTGCCTGCCACCGTGCCGACGATCCCTTCCATGCCTACACTTAACTTATGTCTGCGCTCCAACATTTTTGCGCCCTCGCTGCTATTGGAAGCACGCAAAATCGCATACTTGCGGCGTGCGTCTAGCAGGAATATGCCAATATGATAGAAGCCAAACCGGTCGCTGATGAGGTACGAAGTTCTGGTGAGAAGTTCCTCTAAATCGCGATGTGCGGCAACGGATTTGCCAACCTCTGCAACAGCCTGGATTTGAGCTACGCGCCTTTCAATAAGCTGTGTTCGTTCTGCAACGCGCTCTTCGAGGGTCGAAACCAGCCCCTGCGCCGTGGATGTCATGCTGTTTAGTGTTCTGGCCAATAGACCGATTTCATCGTTTGTGGTCACATCAGCTCGCGTGTCAAGATTGCCTTCCGCTACTTCTTCAGCCGCTTTTGTCAATTTCCCTAAGGGAGCAGTGACTGAGTTCCCGATGCCGTAGGCAGCGAGCCCTGCCAGCGATAGTAGGAACAGGCTGACGCCTGCAGCGCTGAAAAGGGTTTTACGACTTTCTTCTTCCACGGTTGTAGTTGTTGCGACAAAATCCTGAAGAACCTCATCTTCAGAAACTACAATACCGAGACTATACTCAATGAAAGGGATGGACTGATAGGCGATATATCGGTTGATGCCGTTAATTGCTACTCGTCTTACGCCGGTTTGTCCACTCGTCATTTTGGCCAGCACTTCAAACACATCTAAGGGTACACGATTGAGCAAAGAAAGATTATCAAAATTGCCACTTTGCATCTCCTCTTTGGTCAGGTTGAAGTCGGCAAACCCTTTGTCGGGCATGGCAATTACTTTGCCTTCTTTGTCGATGAGAAATCCATAGCCGCTTCTACCAATGGCAATGCTTGAAACTTGCTGGGTGATGCTGGTTAACAAAACATCAATTGCGGCCACACCGCGAAATTCGCCGGTGTCGTCGTACACAGGAATGCTGCTGGTGATTACCAATCCGTTCAACGCGGCATCTTGGTAGGGTGCCGACCAAACAGCTTTGGTATCTAAGTCCGGCGATTCTGTCGCGCCGGTAAACCATGGTCTGGTGGTGACATCGAAATCTGGAGGCACGATGGCTGCCAGATCAATGTTTGGGTAATACACTGTTTCGCCGCGCTTGCCACCAAAATAGATTGCAATGATCTCTGGATTTGTCTCAAGCAGGGATAGCGCAAGATCATCCAATCCTTTTAGTGCGACCAGTTCCCTTGCGATATCATTTTGTATCACGGTGTGCGCAGGGATAAAAATAGATGCGGGTTCAGTGTTCGCGTTATCCCAACTCCCATTGGGAAGTTGGGATAGCTTGTCGAAGGTATCCCATTCGCCCTCTCCAAGAACGATCTTTTTGTCATTGGAGATGATCATCCCGGCTGTGTTTCCAAAGAATTCAATCGCATTTCTTATTGCCGAAAAGAAAAGATGTGTTGTGTTTGCTTCCCGTGATACGGTAGCGGCTAGTCTATTTTCGATTTCCTGGTCGACGCTGACACCAACTTGGTTTACAAGAAAATCATTTGTTGCTTGGGATCGATAAAACACAAAATATCCCATGGCGGCTACTGTCAGGAGAACAATCAGGAAGTTCCCCAGAAGGATCTTTGCCCTCAGGGAAATAGCGCCACGATGCCTGGTATTTTTTGGGGGCACTTGTGTAGTTAAAGATTCATTCATAGTCTTTATCCATGAGTGCTAGGGGGAGGTTGTCTGACGAGGGTTTTGTGTTTCGCCCGGTTGGTCCAGGGATATCAGGCGTACCTCGGCCTGTTCCAGCATTAATGTGGATTGAATTTCCCGCACAAATGTTCGCAATACCATATCTAAATCAAGGGTTTCGCGTGTGCGATTGACAATGCCTGCAATGGCTTGCTCGCGTTCAGCCCGTAGTCGCGTGTATTCAACCAGCCGGACATTTTCCAAGGCTAATGCTGTTTGGGTGGCAACCTCGGCAGCCACAGTTTCTTCTTGGGCGGTCCATTTTTGGAATTCATCTTTGCGTTGGAGAGAAATCTTCCCAATTTTCTCTCCACGTAACACCAGTGGGATTTCTAAAACATTTTTTCCCTTTGGTGAAGTGGATTTTATAATGGGGCGAAGGCCAGTTGCTGAATAATGGTAGGCGGGTTTTCGTGAGGACGATTCTGCTTGCCAGTTTTGGCGAATCTCTACGCCGGAGGCAATTTCAAGCTGTGAGATCACCAATTGGCTTTCGGTAAGCAGGCGAGCGTTCTCTATTGTCACAGCAATTTGATCTGCTAAAGATTGGAAAACATCAATGTCTTCATGCTGAAAAGCTTGTGTATTGGAAGACTGCAGGTCTAATACACCAATCGCTTTGTTGTGCACGACAAGAGGCAGGGATAACTCAGAGCGGGCTTCGGGAAGCTCCGGATTTTTTAGAAAAACAGTGTTTTCATTAACGTCCATGGCAATACGCGGCTTCATCTCAGCAGCCACCAATCCTATGCTGCCTTGCGTGCCAACGCGTAATCTGTGCCCGCGCTCCAGCAATAATTTACCGCCCTCTGACGAAGCGGCCTGCAGGATGGCGTAGTCGCCGCGCTCATTGATGAGATAAATGCCTGCATGATAAAGGTCAAACTGTTTCGCAATTATGTTGACGGAGCTGCTCAATATTTTATCCAGCTCCTGAATCTCAGCTGTTTGGCGTGCGACAAATGCAGAAGCACTTAATTGATCTTTTTTCCGGGCAAGCTCTTTCGTCCTTTCAGCAACGCGGTTTTCTAATTCCATTTGTGATTTGCGCAACGCATCAACCATGACTTCATTCTGCGTTTGCGCTTGTTTGAAGCCATTTTGTAACATCCTCAAACCTGTGATCACCACTAACGAAACTAAGGGGTGTAATATGCCATCGGTAAGCCAATTTTCTAGACTCCCTATAGTAGATAAGGGATCTAATAGTGAAAAGTGTCCGTTGAGCACAAGGTAACCCATTGCAATAATCGCTATCTCGCTCAAACCGACTGCTACCAGGCCGCTGCGCGGACCGATGAGAAGCGCCGAAAGGGTTACATACGCTAACAAGAAAAACAGACTATCTCCACGGATACCTGCATTCGCCATACTGCTAATTCCCAAAATGAGAGGCAGCGCAACGAAAATTCCGGCCTTGATGAGATATGGCAGGCGAATCACGATTGTTGCCACAAGCGTTACAAACGCTCCAATGTAAATGCCCTGTAAGATTAAATCGTCTGTGCTCAGTAATGCGGGAATTACCGCAAATATGCCAAGTACAGCAGCGATGATCAGAATTCTTTGCAGAAACTGTTCTTGCCAGTCATTTTGCGCAAAGATATTATTCTGTTGTGGAACAGGAGCAGGTGTGGGGTGGCTCATGTGTCGCCTCTATTCTCCCTCGATATTTAGTTCGATCGTTGCTTCTGTCGCATCTAGGATTTGACCAAGCTCGCGGACAGCGGTTTGGAGAATACCATCTATAGTTGTCGACGACCAAATCTTATTGGTAATTTCAGTTACAAATTTTTCTCGCATGGCAGTACTTTGGCTTTCATCCAGCAGGCGTGCATTTTCAAGCGCCAGAGCGGTTTGAGTAGCAATTGCCTCGAGCCAGTTTTGTTCTTCGGGAGAGAAAATTTCGTCCCCCTCGAGGCGGAGCTGCCCGATGATTTGATCGCGAAGAGCGATTGGCACCTCAACAAGGCTTTTTTCATCTCCTTCACTGCCATCATCGCCTATAGTGAGTGACATTTCGCCACCTGGCAAGCTGGCATCAATCCATGCTTCGCGTAAGTATTGTTTCTGGATTTTGCGCATTTCTTGCAGGTTTTGGTTGGTCTCTTGAAATAGGCGTGCATTGTCAAGGGAGATAGCAACCTGGTTTGCCATGTTTTGCAGTGTTTCGATATCTTGTTCGCTAAATGCAGCCTCTTGGGATGAATGCACATCCAACGCGCCTAAGATGCGGTCGGCTACGTACAGGGGCAGAGAAATTTCTGAACGTGTATAGGGCAGTAAGGGGTAACTGAATCGTATTGCTTTTTCACCGACATCCAATGCGATTTGTGCCTGTCGACTTCGAATAGTTCTGCCGATAACATTTGATTGATCAACTGCAAGACGATGTTTACTTTCCTTCAGAACCCGACCTGCTTCCCCGGTTGCTTCCTTGAGTTCCGCCCATTTATTGGTTTGATCTATTGTATAGATTGCAGAGTAGTAATAACCAAACTCTTCAGTGATCAAATTAACAACACGCTTGATGAGTTCGTCAGGGTCGAGAATTGATGTCGCAACGCGCCCTACTTCATTGATAGCTTTAAGCTGCGCCGTTCGCTCCTCCACCATCTTTTCCAGTCCGCTTTGCAAATCTTGTAGCCGGGCAACCATGCGATTGAAATAGATGGCCAGTCTGCTGGTTTCGTCAGTTGAAATTACAGGCATGCGCGTGTTTAGGTCGCCGCTTTCAACCTTTTGAAAAGATTCCAATAATTGCTGCAAAGGATCCGAGATAGAGCGGGATAAGAAAAATGCTAAACTGATCGCAAACAATATGGCGAAGCCACCTACCAAAACAGATTGAATTTGTAAGTCAGTGAGAACTTCGATAGAGCCAATTTCTTCGTAAAGCACTCGTGTCGTCTGGTGATAGCCAATGGGGGCAATCAGCAAGACGGTAATAAGCAATGATATGAAAACGATTGCCAGGATTTTATACAAAATTCTGAACTTGCTCAGACCGGCTAATTGTTGCGAATAATCTTTTGGAAGCAGAAGACTCCGGATGGGGATCATGAACCTGTCGAGGAATAACGTAGATAAAGGTACAAACGCCAATATCGTGATGAGTCCCGCAATGAAGCTATAAATTGCCTGGTCTTGGGATGCAATACCGCGTTGGCTTAGTAGAATCGCTTTTGGTATAACGATAAAACTGAATGAGATGCCAGCTGCCATTAGCGCATATTTCCAGATAATATTGTGAGCCAGTTTCCAGGCTTCAGAGTTATCATCTTTACTAAAAAGCTCGGGATTGCGCTTCCAGATGTTCAGGCGAGCTTGCAAGTTTCGTGTGAGAATAAAAATGGCTGCAACTAAAGTTATTATTACTGCTGGTATGACTACTAGTTCAATACGCCTAAGCAGTGCAGTTGTTTCTGGTGAGTACCCGGCGTTTAATTGTTCAAATATTACGGCAAAGAGTGTAGTAATGGAGGCCGCAACTTGCGCGAGAAATGTAACAATGACGATGTACCATCCACCAGTTTTGGTCATCAGGCGCCAAAGAATATTCCGTGTGAACTTAGGTTTCTTCATAACTTTGTTATCCCTTGTTGCTCGACGTCTTTCCGATGACTTGAGTAGCATCATCCTTTTTGATACCAAGGGTGATTTGGGTTTTATGGGCTCCTGTAGCCCGCTTAATTTCATCTATGGTTGTGGAGAGGATTGTCTGCATGTCTGTTGAGCGTCGAATCTTGCTGGTAATCTCGTACAGTAAACGTTCGCGTTCCGCCTGCTTGCGGATTTGTTCTACGAGTCGAGTGTTTGCGATGATTGCCGCTAGGCTGCCTGCCAGCGTTCCCAACATTTCCTCGTCATTTTCCGAGTACGCTCCTATTAGCTCGCTTTCGACATTGAGCACACCTAGAATATCGTTTCGAAAGATCAGTGGCAGGGCTAATTCCGAGCGGGTATTTGCGCTGGCCTGGATGTAGCGCGCGTCCTGGGTGACATCATCAACGCGCAGAGGTTTTCGATGTGCGGCAACCCAGCCAGTACTCCCGGAGCCGAACGGAATGGTCAAGCCTATTGCCTCTTCCGAATAGCCGACCCAAGCTTTGGTCACCAGGTTGTTCCGCTCTGCATCTGCAAGAAGGATGGCAACGCGATCGCCTCCCAATGTGACTTGCAGCCCCTCGACTGCACTGGCAAGAGATTCATCCAGGGTTGTGCCGGAGGCTGCCGAAGTTGTAATATGATGTAGCAGTCGGTGTTGTGATAAGTGTTCTTGGGTTTCTGCAAAAAGTTCCGTGTTGTTCACTGCAATCGCTACTTGATCTGCCAGGGTTTGCAGAGTGTTTAAGTCGTTTGGACTGAATGAGAATGGAATCGTACTCTGCACATCGAGAACGCCAAGGATTCGATCTCCAATTTTTAACGGAATCGCTGCCTCTGCACGCGTAGCGGGTAACAGCTCATTTGGTAAATATGTAGCATCTTTTGCTGTATCATTAACAAGCAGCGGTTCACCCTGACCGGCTACAAATCCGACAACTGATTTTGAACCAATTGCAAGCTTGTGACCGATGCGTTTCATTTGTGTGCCGGCTTCCCCTGTTGCTTCACGAATTACAACATTGCTGCCAGTATTGTCCACCAGGAAAATGGCGGCGTAGTAAAAGGCAAAACGATCGTGGATCAGGTTAACAGTTTTAAGTAATAGTTCGTCAAGATCAAGGGCGCTGCTTATGTCGCGCGCAATTTCTGCGGCGGTTTGGATTTTTGCAATTTGATTTCGGCTATCATCCAACGCACGCGCATTGAAAAGGATTCCGGCAACTTGATTAGCAAGAGCGCTGAGATACTCTAAATGACCCTGGGTAAATGCTCTTTCCTTTTCAAGATCCTGGACGATCAGTACGCCAATTGTTTGGTTTTCGATGACAAGGGGCGCGCCCATCCAAGACTTAGCAGGTTTACCTATCACTTTGGCCCCCAGTGCTTTCGCCTGTTCTTGAATGTTCTCATTTAAGAGAAGAGGTTGTCTGGTTCGGATCGGGATCGATGTCAGGCCTTCACCGAGTGGGAATGTTTCAATCGTTCGAACCGTTCCTTCTTCGTAGGTATAGGGTATTCGAATAGAATCCGTCTTTTCGTCGCACAAGGCCCCTGTAAATGCAAAATCGCCGATTGATTTCTTGATTTGCTCATGTAATGCGGCAAAGAATGCAGTTGTGTCCCAGGGTGTATTCATCGCTGATGTGATTGCGATCAGCGCTTCTGCTTCAGCGATGGCTTCTTTTGCTTTCTCAGCAGATGCGGCCTGTTCAAAAACTGCGCAAGCAAGTTTTATCAGATTTGCACAGTTCTGAATATTTTTTTGAGTCAAGGGATGGCCTTCGTAGCTGCCAACCATAATAAGTCCGTGAAAACCCTTTTCGCTTGACGCTTGAAAAAAGGACACCTTTTCAAAGTTTAAGCGGGATGCAAAATCAAATAATTCCGGGATCGTTTTTGTTTCACTTGAAACACTGAATATCTTTTCATCGCCGTTCAACCAGAACAGGCTCTCGGGCATCGCCAGTAATTTTTCCTGAAGCTGGTTTGGTTTGACATCGATTATTGTAGGCAATTCATCCTGGCTGATATTATTTTCGAGGTTGGAAACAGCCAGGAGTTTAAGCGCAGCATTTTCGACAATAAATGTTGCGGATGGAAAAGGGATTCCCTCCAGTGCCTTTGCCAGCATTTCCAGAGTGGATGAATAGATATTTTTCGTCATTGTTGATTAGCTCAATTCCCAGACCGGGTCACCGCCCAAAATCCGGCGGATCTGTTCGGGGAATCGATCTGGGTCGAGAGGCTTCCCCAGAAATCCATCAAACCCAGCTGTTCGTGCTTTTTTAATTTGTTCCTCGTTCGCTTCAGCGGTAACTGCCACAATAGGGATGGACTTCAGGTGGTCAGATGCACGAATTTTTTTCAAAGCCCCATAACCGTCTTCGTAAGGCAGACGGATATCCATCAAAATGAGATCCAGGCGTGGGAGGGTATCGGCATACTCTACTACCTCGTACCCTGACGTTTTCCACTCACAGTGTATGCCTAGATAGCCTAACATACGCGCAATCAACACGAAATTGGAAACATTGTCCTCCACAACCAGGACTGTTGTGTCCTTAGGAATGGCAACTCTCTTGGATTGCGTTTCAGAAGTATTCGACTCTATGTTTGCCATCTCACCTCCTCAAAAAATGCTCTATCTGGTCCGAGAGCTTGTCAATATCAATAGGTTTTTGAATGTATCCATCGCAGCCTGCTTCCAACGAGCGTTCACGGTCGCCGCGCATCACATTTGCGGTCAGAGCGATAATTGGGGTAGATTCGAATCGCGGGGTGCCTTTGATTTTTGCAGTGAGAGAATAACCATCCATATCTGGCATGTTGATATCCATCAGGATCAAATCCGGCCGGGTGGCATTAAGGATTTCCATTGCTTGTGTGGCATTGGCGGCCTCGATAAGGGTATACCCTTCGGCCGTCAATATCCTTCGCACAAGTGTTCTGTTATCGAGATTGTCTTCGACATACAATATGGTGGCATTGCTTGACATAATTGGTTTCTCCGATTTTGATTTTACTTGCAGGGTTTTTATGTTTCCATATCAGCACCCTTGCAAAAATCTTTCAAAACGGTAATTAAAAGAAAACACGGCTCCGACAGAACCGTGTTTTGGTGAGCGGGTGATGGGATTCGAACCCACGGATGGTAGCTTGGGAAGCTACTGCCTTACCACTTGGCGACACCCGCAATGATTTGATTGTCTACAAATTTTAGCCTCATTTATAAAAACCGTCAAACAGTCAAAAGCTTGACCGTATCTCGATAAAATGCGTTTCACTGATTCCGTTGATTGTAAATATCAACCTGCCCATTCCCTTTCCTTTTGTCTCGTCGATTTTCCATTTCCATGCGCACATTCCACTTTTGTCCGCAATTGTGTCCATGCTGCTTATATCGCCCGATGGAGAAACGTAGGTAAGTTCGCAGCTTGTACCGGGTCTTGCCTCGACTGAAACTGTTACATAATTCTTGAATAGTGCTTTTTGTGGGATGTTCACGACGAAGCTTTTTTCAGGAAGAGCTGTCGGCATGCTCGATGGTAGAGGGGAGCTTGTTTTGAACTGGAAATCGACCAGAACTACAAAAGCAACAAAGATCGTAAGAAGCAGAACAATCAGGCTTTTTGGAATTTTCCGCATCGAACTCGTCCGCTCATTGCTCCCGTTTAATGAGCTTGTTTGCCAGTTCCGTCAGCGCCTCGCCCGCTTCCCCCTGTGGGTCGGCCTCCCGCAAGTTGTTCAAGGCCAGGGTCGTCATCTGGCGCGAGATGGCATGCGTGTATTCATAAGCTCCCTCGCTGGCAAGCAGTT
>Ga0102851_10000818_pt1 | contig 16689 bp, 9 predicted proteins | sample Mud3Dept3metaG_FD_79558 | JGI IMG/M metagenome (GOLD analysis project Ga0102851, IMG submission 79558) | Freshwater wetland microbial communities from Ohio, USA, analyzing the effect of biotic and abiotic controls - Mud 3 Core 4 Depth 3... | ecosystem: Environmental > Aquatic > Freshwater >... | reverse complement strand
GTAGCCGAAGCGCCACTCGCAACCGGTCGGGCGGCGCCAGCTGAAGCCGGCGCGGTAGTTCATGACGTCCTCCCACTCCTCCTCGATCGTCGAGGAGAGCTGCGGCAGGCCGGTGAAGGAGAGGTGGACCTCGTCGAAGGTCGACCAGCCGGTCCAGTTCGCGTCGAGCTCGAGCTTGGTGTCGGGCGAGAGCGCGAAGGCGACCCCGAGGCTCGCCATGTCCGGGAACTCGATCGCCGTCGTGACGCTCAGGTCGCGGCCGAACGGGATCGCTGCCGCGACCGCGGCGTCGAGCGGAGGGATGCCGGTCGGGATCTGGGTGAAGCGCGCCGTGCCGTCGTAATCGACCTTGATCCGGCTACGGTAGGAGAGACCCCAGGAGATCCGGCTGCTGGCTCGATGGAGGAGCCCGACGTTCCAGCCCATGCCCGGCTCGAACCCGCTCTCGAGTCCGACGGTCCCCACGTCCAGCAGGTCGTGGCCGAACGGGCTCGGGAACGGCACGTGGCGCTCGAGCTCGACGTCCGAGAAGCGGTAGACGACGCCGAAGCCCAGCCCCAGCTCGGGCGAGATCCGCCAGCCCAGGCTCGGATTCAGATCGATCGCGCGCAGCGCGGCGCGCGTCGACAGGAAGCGGCCGGCGAACTCGTCCGGGTCCTTCCACTCGGTGGTGAGCCCGAACGGCGACTCGACCGCGACGCCGAACTTCCAGTCGCGATTGACCGGCTGCGCCCAGTAGAGGTGCGGCACGAACTCCGAGAGCCGCTCCTGCTCGGCCTCGTAGGAGACGCCCGGCAACAGGTCGTCGGACTGGAAGTCCGCGGTCGTGAACGTGATGTAGGTGACGCCGGCGCGGAGCTCGCGCTCCTCGAGGAAGGCGAGGCCGCCGACGTTGTGGAACATGGCCGACCCGTCGTCGGCCTGTGCCGTGAAGGCGCCGGCCAGGCCCATCGCGCGCGCGCCCTGCTCGAAGATGCCGAAACCGGCGGCGTTCGCGGGCGCCGGTGCGCAGGCCAGCGTCAGGACCACCGCGGCCGCGCCGCCCAGGATGCGATGTTTCATCGTTGCCCCCGTCGGGTCTCTTGGCTCGCTCGAAACGCCGCCAAGATAAGGCGCGCCTCCGGGGCTGTCAATCGAGCGCGCGCGGATCCGGGCGCCTCCGGGCCCGAGACGACGAAGGGCCGCGGCGCGCGCCGCGGCCCCTCGGGTCCGCCGTCGGATGCGCTCCCGATCAGAAGCCGAGCGTGATTCCGAACAGCCAGGCGGTGGTGTTGTAGGTGCCGTTGAAGCCGTTCGTGTTGGTCGAGGTCGAGCGCTCGTCGAACGGCAGGTACATCGCCGCCACGTCGAGGCTGGTCTTGGTGAACTGGGTGCCCCAGCCGATCGTGAAGCCGTTGCGGTCGGCGTCCGGCAGCAGGGGGCTGACCGCCTCGTCGGGCTGCGGCGTCTCGTCGAAGACGTAGCCGAAGCGCCACTCGCTGCCGCCCGCGCTCATCCAGCGCAGGCCCAGCCGGTAGTTCATGGCGTCGTCCCAATTCTCCGGGATCGTGGAGGAGAGCGGCGGCACGTCGGTGAAGACGATCGGCAGCTCGTCGAACGACGACCAGCCGGTCCAGTTGATGTCGGCCTCGAGACGGGTGTTGGCCGAGAGCGCGACCATGAAGCCGAGGCTCGCCATGTCCGGGAACTCGATCTCGGTGTCGACTCCGAGGTCCTGGTTGAACGGGATGACGCGCGCGATCGCCGCGTCCAGCGGCGGGATGCCGGTCGAGATCTGGGTGAAGCGGGCGGTGCCGCCGTACTCGACCTTGATCTTGCTCCGGTAGGAGAGACCCCAGGAGAAGCTCTCGTTGTAGCGGTGCAGCAGGCCGAGGTTGAAGCCGTAGCCGGGCTCGAAGTCGCTCGTGAGCTCGACCGTCCCGGCGTCCAGGATCCCGCCCGTGAACGGGTTCTGGAACGGCACGAAGCGGTTCAGCTCCACGTCCGAGAAGCGCGCCACCACGCCGAAGCCGAGCCCGAAGCGGTCCGTGACCTTCCAGCCGATGGTCGGGTTGAGGTCGATGGCGCGCAGCGACGCCAGGGTCGAGATGTAGCGCCCGGGGAACGTCTCCGGGTCCTTCCACTCGGTGGTCAGCCCGAAGGGGGCATAGACGCCCAGCCCGAACTTCCACTGGTCGTTGATCGGCTGCATCCAGTAGGCGTGCGGGATGAACTCGGAGAGCGGCTCCTGCTCGGCGCTCGCGCTCGTGCCCGGGAACGGGTCGGCGCCCTGGAAGTCCGCCTCGCTGGACATGATGTAGGTGAAGCCGGCCGCGAAGTCGGTCTCGTCGAAGAAGGCGAGGCCGCCGGCGTTGTGCCACAGGGCCGACGGGTCGTCGGCCTGGGCGGTGAAGGCGCCCGCCATGCCCATCGCCCTGGTGCCTTGCTCGAAGATGCCGAAGCCGGCCGCGGAGACCGGCGCCACCGCCGCCGCGACGCCGAGCACGGCGAGAACGGCGGTCCTCAGGACACGCGTCATCATCGCTACCCTCCCTCGCTCGGGCCGCTCGCGGCCCCTGGCTGGTTCGTCCGGGCGGAACGTAGGCCGGCCCGGCGGCGCTGTCAACGGCCCGGCGGGTAGGTCACTCCCCCTCTCCCGAGAGGGCCCGCCGCGCCTCCCGGTCGAGCTCGCGCCGCTTCTCGGTCTCGCGCTTGTCGTGGAGCTGCTTGCCCTGGACGAGCGCGATCTCGACCTTGACGCGGTCGCCCTTGAGGTAGATCGACAGCGGCACGACCGTGAACCCCTTGGCGCGGGTCCGGGGCTCCAGCCGGTCGATCTCGCGCCGGGAGAGCAGCAGCTTGCGCTGGCGCTCCGGGGCGGGGCTGTCGCGCGGCCCGTGCTCGTAGGCGCTGACGTGGACGCCGACCAGCCAGGCCTCGCCGTTGCGGAAGTCCACCCACCCCTCGCGCAGCTGGACGCGGCCCGCCCGGCACGACTTGACCTCGGTGCCGGTCAGGGCCACGCCCGCCTCGAGGCGCTCCAGGACGTGGTAGTCGTGGCGCGCCTTCCGGTTGGCGGCGAGGACGCGGGCGGCGGCTTTCTTCTCGGACAAGGTCTCCCTCCGGACGGCGCCCGGATGCTACAGTTTCCGACTCCATGAAGGCGTTCCCGGCCCTGCTCCTGGCCGGGCTCCTGGCGGCGCCCGCGGCCGCCGACGAGCCGGCCGTCCGGGAGCTCTCGATCGCGCTCGACGGCGTGCAGGTGCTGGCCAGCTTCCGGCTCGGCGACGGCATGACCGCGGAGCTGCGCGAGAGGATCGAGAGCGGCCTGCCGACCGGCTTCCTGTTCGAGCTCGACCTGCTGCGCGACCGCAAGCGCTGGTGGGACGAGAGCCTCGACTCGACTCGCATCGAGGTGGTGGCGATGTTCAACGCGGTCACCCGCGAGTACCTCGTCAACACCAAGCTCGACGGCAAGCTAATCGACAGCCGCACGCTGCGCGATCCCGAGGAGCTCGAGCACGTGATGACCCGCTTCCAGGCGGTGCCGGTGTTCGTGCTGCGCTCGCCCTCGCACCGCGAGCGCTATCTGATCCGCGTGCGCGCCGAGCTCGGCACCGGCAACCTGCTCGGCCTCGTGCCGGTCATGCGCTCGACCGACTGGCTGGAGTCGAACAAGGTGCGCTTCCGGAAGCCCTGAGGCCAGGGTGGACCTTCGCGCGCAGCTCGCCCGCCGCAGCCGCGACGCCCGTTGGGTGGCCGCCGCGCTCGCCCTCGGCCTGATCCTCGCCACCCTGGTCTACGCGCTCGTCCAGCGCGGCAGCGAGCTGCCCTCGGCGCTGGTCACCAACCGCGTGCTGCTGTTCGCGCTCTGGTACGCCAACGTCGTCCTCATCCTGGTCATCCTCTTCGTCCTCGCGCGCAACCTGATCAAGCTCTGGCTCGAGCGCCGCACCGGCGCCCTGGGGGCGCGCTTCAAGACCAAGCTGGTGGCCACCTACATCGGGCTCTCGCTGGTGCCCGTGCTGGCGCTCTTCTTCTTCGCCAGCCAGCTCCTCCAGGGCGCCATCGACCGCTGGTTCTCGGCCTCGCTCTCCCAGGTCCTCGCCCAGGGCGACGCGGTCGCGCACGCGCTCCAGGACACCATCGAGAGCCGCAACTGGCGCGACGCCGCGCGCCTCGCCCAGGAGATCCAGGGGCAGGACCTGGCCGATCCGGCCGGGCGCACGGCGGCGGGACGCCGGCTCACGCGCGGGCGCGAGGAGACCGGGGCCGACCTCGTCGCGCTCTTCGACGGCGACGACTTCGTGCAGGCGGTGCTCGATCCGCGCTCCGGCCTCGCCGACCTGCCCGAGATCGGCCGTGCGCTGCCGCGCGAGGCCGCGCGCAGCGGCCGCGCCGGGCGCGTGCTCGAGCCCCCGGGCGCGCGCGGACGTCTCATCCTCGCCGCCGCCGCGCCCGGCGGCCGGCCCGGCGGACGCCTGGTCGTGGTGGTCGGCACGCTGCTCGACCCGGCCACCGCCACGCGCAGCGAGGAGCTCATCCAGGCCTACCAGACCTACCGCCAGCTCGAGATCCAGAAGGGCGAGTTCAAGGTCAGCTACCTGCTGATGTTCGTGCTCGTCACGCTGCTCATCCTGCTCGCCTCGTCGTGGACCGGACTCTTCCTGGCGCGGCGCCTGATGACGCCCATCCAGGCGTTCTCCGAGGCCATGCGGCGGGTCTCGTCCGGCGACCTCGACCAGCGCATCGAGGTCGCCGCCGACGCCGAGATGTCGTCGGTGGTCGAATCGTTCAACCGCATGACCGAGGAGCTGTCGCGCAGCCGCCAGCTGATCGAGCGCAGCAACGTGGAGCTGACCGAGGCCAACCGCGGTCTCGCCGAGGAGCGCGCGCTGGTGGCGGCGATCCTCGAGAGCCTCGCCGCGGGCGTGGTCGCGCTCGACGGCCAGGGCCGCGTGCTGGCGGTCAACGGCGCCGCCCTGCAGATGCTCCGCCTGCGCGGCTCGGAGGTCCCCGGCCTGCCGCTGGTCGAGCTGCTGGAGAGCGGCGCCCGCGCCGAGCTCGAGGGACTCCTCCACGGCGACGCGCCCGAGCGCACCGCCTCCCAGGTCTCCTTCCCGGTGGGCGGCACCTGGCGCACCTTCGACGTCCGCATCCAGCCCCTGCCCGGGCCCGACGACGGACCGGCGGGCCGCGTGCTGGTGGTCGAGGACCTGACCGAGCTGATCCGCGCCCAGAAGCTCGCCACCTGGACCGAGGCGGCGCGCCGCGTCGCGCACGAGATCAAGAACCCGCTCACCCCGATCCGGCTCGCGGCCGAGCGTCTGCGCGAGCGCTCGCGCCAGCCCGGCGCCGACGCCGGCGAGCTGGTCGAGCGGTCGGTCGACGTCATCGTGCGCGAGGTCGGCAACATGCAGCACCTGGTCGACGAGTTCTCGCGCTTCGCGCGCATGCCGGGTCCGCAGCTCGCCGCCACCGACTTCGCGCCGCTGGTCGCCGACGTCGCGGGCCTCTACCGCGACCTCAAGCCCGGCGTCGAGATCGCCGCCGAGGTCGAGCCCGGCCTGGGCGAGCTCTGGGTCGACCCCGAGCAGGTGCGCCGGGTGCTGATCAACCTGCTCGACAACGCGGTCGAGGCCACCGAGGCGCCGGGCCTGGTCTCGGTCTCGGTGCGCCGGGCGGGCGCGAGCGTCGAGATCGCGGTCGCCGACACCGGGCGCGGCGTGCCGCCCGAGGACCGCGACAAGATCTTCCTGCCCTTCTACTCGCGCAAGGGGCGCGGCTCGGGGCTCGGGCTCGCCATCGTGCACCGCGTGGTCAGCGATCACGACGGCGCGATCCGGGTCGAGGACAACGCGCCGCGCGGCACCGTCTTCCGCATCCACCTGCCGGCGCGCGGCGCCCCGCTCCCGGAGACCGGGGGTTGAGCTCGCTGCTGGTCGGCACCGCCGGACACGTCGACCACGGCAAGACCGCGCTGCTCGCCGCGCTGACCGGCATCGACTGCGACCGGCTGCCCGAGGAGAAGCGGCGCGGCATCACCCTCGACCTCGGATTCGCGCACCTCGAGCGCGACGGCGCGGAGATCGGCTTCGTCGACGTGCCCGGCCACGAGCGCTTCCTGCACAACGCGCTCGCCGGCCTGGGCGGCATCCGGGTGCTGCTGCTGGTAGTGGCGGCCGACGAGGGCGTGCGCGCGCAGACGCGAGAGCATCTCGCGGTGGCCGACCTGCTCGGCGTGCCCGAGGCGGTGGTGGCGGTGACCAAGACCGACCTGGCGCCCGCCGACCTGCTCGACCTGGTCGAGCTCGAGGTCGCCGAGCTGCTGGCGCCGACCCGCTTCGCGGGCGCGCCGGTCTTCCGCGTCTCGAGCCGCACCGGCGACGGCGTCGCCGCGCTCGCGGCCGCGCTGGTCGCGCGCGCCGGCCGCGCGGGCGGCGCGGCCGCACCCGACCCGGCCCGCCTGCCGGTGGATCGCGTCTTCGTGGTGCGCGGCCAGGGCGTGGTGGCGACCGGCACGCTGCTCGCCGGCGAGCTCAGGGCCGGCGACGAGCTTCGCCTCGAGCCCGCCGGGCGCGAGCTGCGCGTACGCGCGCTCGAGGTGCACGGCCGCGCGCGCGACGTCGCGCGCGCCGGCAGCCGCGTCGCGCTCCTGCTGGGCGGTGTCGAGGCGGGCGATCTGGCGCGCGGCGACGAGCTGGTGGGCGCCGGTGGCGCGGCCCCGGCCCGCCGCCTGCTCGCGCGCGTGCGCCTGCTGCCCGACTCGCCCGTCGCGCTCGCCGGCAGCACCGAGGTCCGCCTCCACCTCCACGCCGGCGAGACGCCGGCGCGCGTGCGCGCCCTCGAGCCGCCCCGGCTCGCGCCCGGCGCCGAGGGACTGGTCGAGATCCGCCCGCGCGCACCGCGGGTGGCCACGCGCGGCGACCGCTTCGTGCTGCGCCGGCTCTCGCCCGCGGCCACGCTGGGTGGCGGCGAGGTGCTCGACCCGCGCTGGCACCGGGCGCGCGGGCCGGCGCTGGCCGCGCGCCTGACCGCGCTCGCCGGCGACGAGGAGAGCGCGCTCGCCGCCTGGGTCGAAGCCGCCGCCGAGGCGGGCGCCGCGGCCTCCGAGCTCGCCGTGCGACTGGGCGCCGGCGCGGCGCGCGTGGAGGCGGCGCTGGCGCGCCTCGGCGCCGACGCGCGCCTGGTCGCCGGCGCCGGGCGCTGGTTCGCGCCGGCCGCGCTCGGCGCGCTCGAGGAGCGGGCCCGGCGCCTGCTCGCCGACTACTTCGAGCGCGAGCGGCTGGCCGAGGGCATGCCGCGCGCGGAGCTCGTGCGCCGCCTGCTCGGCCGCCGCGCCGCCGCGCTCGCCGACTTCCACCTCGGCTGGTTGGCGCGGCGCGGAGTGCTCGCGCTCGCCGGCGACCGCGTCGCGCCGCCCGGGAGGCGGCCCCAGCTCTCGGCGACCGAGACCGGCCTCGCCGCCTCGATCCTCGAGGCCTACGACGGCGCCGGCCTCGAGCCGCCCTCGCCGGTCGAGGTCGCGCGCCGGCTCGCCGCCAAGCCGGCGGTGGTCGAGGGCCTGGTGCGCCACCTCGTCTCGCGGCGGCGCCTCGTGCAGCTTCCGGCCGGGCTGGTGATCTCCGCCGCCGCGTTCGATCGGCTGCGAGTGGATCTCGAGGCGACCGGCTGGGAGCGCTTCTCGGTCGGGCAGTTCAAGGAGCGCTTCGCGCTCTCGCGCAAGTTCGCGATCCCCCTGCTCGAGCGGCTCGACGCGCTGGCCGTGACGCGGAGGGCCGGCGACGAACGTCTCCTCCTACGGCGCGGGCCGCAACCCGCCCCTGCGGACGGGGGCGATTCAAGCGCGTGAAGCAGCGCATGCGCTTGGATGCCGGGGACTGGACGGGCCTCCGCCAAGCCTCCTCGACGTATCTCGTAAGGATCTCTGCGAAAAGAAGTTGGGCGATTCCTGTGGGGCTCGGCGCGGAGTCCGGAAGTGGCACGGAACTCGCGTCCTCCAAGGACGACGAAACCCCCGCGAATGCCGCGGGAATGTCCGTCAACCGAGAAGGAGGCTGGAATGCGACGACTTCTCCTGGCAGGCCTGGCGCTGATCCTGGCGTTCGCCGGCGCGAACGTTGGCTTCGCCCAGGGTGTCCAGACCGCGATCCTGACCGGCAGCGTCACTTCGAACGACGGGCAGCCATTGCCCGGCGTCACGGTGACCGTCACCTCACCGGCCCTGATCGGCGAGCGCTCGACCTTCACCGGCGTCAATGGCGACTTCGTGATCCGGGGTCTGCCCCCGGGCCAGTACACCGTGATGTTCACGCTCGAAGGCATGCAGAGCGTCGAGCGCAGCGCCACGCTGCCGCTGGGCGGCACCGCCCGTTCCGACGCGACGATGGAGGTCGCGGCCGCCGAGGAAACCATCGTGGTCACCGGCGAGGCCCCATCCGCCCTCGAGACGACCTCGGTCGGCGCCAACTTCACCGCCGAGGACATCGATGCGCTGCCCGTGGCGCGCAACCCGCAGGCGATCGCCGAGCTGTCGGGCGGACTGACCGACAACGGCACCGTCGCCGGCCAGATCACGATCGGCGGCGCCTTCGCCTACGACAACATCTTCCTGGTCAACGGCGTGGACGTGAACGACCGCTTCTTCGGCACCGCCAACAACCTGTTCATCGAGGACGCGATCGAGGAGACGCAGGTCCTCACCAGCGGCGTCTCGGCCGAGTACGGCCGCTTCTCGGGCGGCGTCATCAACGCCATCACGAAGAGCGGCGGCAACCAGTTCTCGGGCTCCTTCCGCGCCGACCTCACCCGGCCCGAGTGGCGCGACGAGACCCCGATCGAGCAGGACCAGAACATCGAGCGCGAGGGTGATCTCGCCAAGATCTACTCGGCGACCCTGGGCGGCCCGATCGTGCGCGACCTGATGTGGTTCTTCCTCGCCGGCCGGCAGGACGAGTCGAGCCAGAACATCACCCTGCCGATCAGCCAGTTCAACTACACCAACCAGATCGAGGAGCCGCGCTACGAGGTGAAGCTGACCGGCAACATCACCTCGAATCACACGTTGCAGGCGTCGTACCTCACCTACGAGCGCTCGCAGAGCTACGAACGGCAGGTCAACCCGCTCGAGGAAGACGCGCTGTCGAGGGACTCGAAGCGCGAGAACGACGGCTTCGTGATCAGCTACAACGGAGTCTTCGGCAACAACCTGTTCGGCGAGCTGCGCTACTCCGAAAAGCACTTCGGATTCGTCGGCCTGGGCGGCACCAGCACCCGGATCGAGGACTCGCCGCTCTATTCCTACGGCGTGCTGCCCGGCAACGAGACCGGCATCTACAACGCGCCCTACTTCGACGCCACCGACCCCGAGGACCGCGACAACGAGCAGTGGTACGGCGCGCTGTCGTACTTCCTCTCGACCGAGTCTGGGGGCAGCCACGACATCAAGGGCGGTGTCGAGATCTTCTCCGACATCGGCGTGGGCGGCAACTCGCAGACCGCGACCGGCTTCAACCCGACGGTCGACTTCCTGACCGACGCCGACGCCAACCCGGTGTTCGACGCCGACGGCAACCTGATCCCGGTCTGGATCCCCTACTACTACACCTTCATGTACAACTGGGTGCCGGTGCGCGGCGCGCGCCAGGAGCTCGAGACCACCTCCATCTTCGTCAACGACCGGTGGAACCTGAACTCCAACTGGTCGTTCAACATCGGCGCGCGCTACGAGCAGGTGACGTCGACCTCCGAGGTCGGCGTGCCCGAGATCAAGAGCGATTCGATCGTGCCGCGCCTGGGCCTCAAGTGGGACGTCCAAGGCAACGGCAAGTACCTGATCGACGCCAACTACGCCGAGTACGCCGGCCGCGCGGCCGCCAACCAGTTCGGCGCCGCGAGCCCGGCGGGCAATCCCGCGCTGGCGATCGGGTGGTACGTGGGACCGGAAGGGATCGGCACCGACTTCGCGCCGGCCTACGACCTCGACAACTACATCTGGTTCTCTCTGAGCAACCCGATCCAGACGACCGCGGTCGATCCCGACCTCAAGACGCCGCGCACCCGCGAGTACACCCTGAGCGGCGGCATGCAGCTGCCCAAGGGGGGTTACCTGAAGCTCATCTACGTCAACCGCGACGTGAGCGACTTCATCGAGGACTTCACCGACCGCGAGTCGGAGGTGGTCCCGGTCACCGTCGGCGAGTTCTCCGGGTTCGAGACGGAGGTCACTCGTTACGAGAACTCCGACCATCCGTCCCGCGAGTACGAGGCGATCCAGCTCCAGGGCAACTACAACCTGACCGACAACTGGACCCTGGGCGGCAACTGGACGCACGAGCTCAAGAACGACGGCGACTTCGAGGGCGAGGCGGGCCAGTCGCCCCAGATCGGCTCCACGTTCGGCGATTACCCGGACGTGCTGCCGGCCAACCGCTACTTCCCCACCGGCCGCCTGGACAACTTCCAGGAGGACAAGGTCCGGGTCTGGTCGAACTACGTCTTCGACTTCGGCCGAGGCGGCGCGCTCGACCTCGGCGCGCTGTTCCGCTACGACTCGGCGCTGACCTTCAGCTACGCGCGGGCCTTTGGCCTGACCGACATCCAGCAGGAGCTGGGCGAGGGCTACAACTCGCTGCCGTCCTCGCGCAACCTCTTCTTCGGCGAGCGCGGCAGGGGCGAGTACGAGAGCATCTGGAGCCTCGACCTCGCGCTTCAGTACTCGATCCCGGTCTGGAAGACGGTCGAGCCGTGGGTGAAATTCAGCATCACGAACGTCACCAACGAGGACGGTCTGGTCACCTACAACACGCAGATCATCCCCGACACGGAAGGTCCGCTCGACGAGTACGGCCTGCCCACGACCTACGATCTCGGCCCGAACTTCGGGCGCGCGACCGCCGCGGGCAACTACCAGATTCCGCGCGAGTACTTCGTGTCCCTCGGAATCCGCTTCTGATTCCTACGGACTAGGTTCCAGGACCCCCGGCCCGACCCGGGCCGGGGGTCTTTTCTCGTTCGCGCGCCCCCGGACCGTTGAGTAGACTGCCGGCTCCGATGGCTTTCCCTCGCCGCCGCCCGGCGGCCGTCCCCTTCCTGCTCTTCTGCGCGCTCGCGGCGCTCGCCGGCACGGCCTGTCGCCGTGCCGAGCCGCGGCCGTCGATCGTGCTGATCTCGATCGACACGCTGCGCTCCGACCGGTTGCCCGCCTACGGTTACGCGCGCGGGCGGACGCCCTCGATCGACCGGCTCGCGCGCGACGGGGTCCTGTTCGAGCGCGCCTTCGCGCAGGTGCCACTGACCCTGCCGTCGCACGCCTCGCTGATGACCGGATTGCTCCCGCCAGAGCACGGCGTGCGCAACAACGTCGGCTTCTCGCTCGCCGCGGACCGGGGCACGACCCTCGCCGAGCTGCTGCGGGCCGGCGGCCATGCGACCGGCGCCGCGGTCTCGAGCTTCGTGCTGCGCGCCGACACCGGCATCGCGCGCGGCTTCGAGCGCTACGACGCGCCCGAGGGCCCGGAGCGGCCGGCGACGGAGACCCTGAAACCGCTGCTCGGCTGGCTCGAGGAGTGGCGGGCGCGCCCGTTCTTCCTCTTCTTCCACCTCTACGAGCCGCACACGCCCTACGAGCCGCCCGCCGACCTCGCCGGATCGGGCGTCCATCCCTACGACGGCGAGATCGCCGCCGCCGACCGCGCGGTGGGCGAGCTGCTCGCCGCGCTCGACCGGCTGGGGCTCTACGACGAGGCGCTCGTCGTCCTGCTCTCCGATCACGGCGAGGGGCTGGGGGACCACGGCGAGGAGGAGCACGGCTTCCTGCTCTACCGCGAGGCGATCCAGGTGCCGCTGATCGTCAAGCTGCCGGGCGGCGAGCGCGCGGGCGAGCGCGTGCGCCGGAGCGTCGGCCTGACCGACCTCGTGCCCACGCTCGCCGAGCGCGCCGGCCTCGCGGCGCCGCCGGGCCTCCCGGGCCAGTCGCTGCTCGACGAAGACGCCGACGCGCGGAAATTCGTCTATTCCGAGACCTTCGCCACCTTCATCCATTTCAGTTGGAGCGAGCTGCTCTCGGCGGTCGGCGATCGCTTCCACTACATCGAGGGGCCGGCGCCCGAGCTGTTCGACCTCGACGCGGACCCGGGCGAGACGACCAACCTGATCGCCCGCGAGCGCCCGGCGGGCGCCGACCTGCGCGCCTTCCTCGAGCCGTTCCCGCGCCAGCTCGAGGCACCCGCGGAGGCGGACCCGGAGACCCTCGCCAAGCTCGGCGCGCTCGGCTACCTGAGCGGCGCCGCCGCGCCGCCGGCCGCCGGGCCGCGCAAGAACCCGCGCGACGAGCTGCCCAGGATGTCGAAGGTCCTGTCCGGGATCCGCCTCGTCCACGAGCGCCGCTACCGCGAGGCGGTCGAGGTGCTGCGCCCGGCGCTCGAGCAGGAAGGCAGCTCGGCCGTGCTCGGCTGGGAGTATCTCGCCCGCGCGCTCGACGCGCTGGGCGAGCGGGAGGAGGCGGCGCGGGCCCGCGCGAAGGGACCTCCGCTCAGCGACACCCAGGCCGCCCTCCCCGTCTCCGCCGCGATGCGCCTGCTCGACCTCGGCCGCAGCCAGGAGGCGCTCGACCTCGTGCGGCGCGACCTGAAGCGCGCGCCGGCGAGCGCCGACCTGCTCATGGTCGAGTCGCGCGCGCTGCTCGTGCTCGGCCGCCCGCAGGAGGCGCTCGCCTCCGCCGAGGCGGCGGTCGCCGGCGCGCCGGACAAGGCCGATCCCCACTACCAGCGCGCGGTGGTCCAGCTCACCCTCGGCCGTGCCGACCTCGCCGAGGCCGACCTGCGCGCGGCGCTCGCCGCCGAGCCGCGCCACGTCCAGGCGGCCAAGGCGCTGGCGGTGATCCGCTTCCGGCTGGGCGACCGGGACGAGGCGCGCCGGCTGCTCGAGCGCGTGCTCGAGCTCGCCCCGGGCGACCCCGACGCGACCGAGGGGCTCGCGGCCCTGCGCCGCGGCGCCGCCTGACCGTGCCCACCCGCCGCCTCGCCTCGCCCTGCGCCGGCCTCACCGCCCTGGCGGCGCTCGCCGTCCTGATCCCCGGCTGCGCGCGCTCCCCCGGTTCCGGCGCGCCGGCCGAGCCGCCGCCGATCGTGCTGATCTCGATCGACACCCTGCGCGCCGACCGGCTCCCCGCCTGGGGCTACCGCGGCGTCGCCACACCGGCGATCGACCGCCTGGCCGCCGACGCGGTGCGCTTCGAGAACGCCTACGCCCACTACCCCCTCACGCTGCCCTCGCACGTCACCCTGCTCTCGGGCCGCCTGCCGCCGGCGCACGGCGTGCGCGACAACGTCGGCTACCGCGTGCCGGCGACCGCCGGCGGCTGGCTGCCGAGCCTGCTCTCCGGACGCGGCGACCCGACCGCCGCCTTCGTCTCGGCCTACGTGCTGCGCGGCGACACCGGTTTCGCCACCGGATTCGACCGCTTCGACGCGCCGCTGCCGGTGGGCGAGATCGTGGCGATCGACGCCGTCCAGCGGCCTGGCGCGGCCACCGTCGCCGCCGCGAAGGAGTGGCTCGCCGGCCGCGGGCCCGGGCCCTGGTTCCTGTTCGTCCACCTCTACGAGCCGCACACGCCCTACGCGCCCCCCGAGCCCTACCGCTCGGCGGTGCGCGACCCCTACGACGGCGAGGTCGCCGCCGCCGACGCGGCCGTGGGAGAGCTGCTCGATGCGCTGCGCGCGCGCGGGCTCTACGAGCAGGCCCTGATCGTCCTCGTCTCCGACCACGGCGAGGGCCTCGGCGACCACGACGAGCGCGAGCACGGCGTGCTGCTCTACCGCTCGACGCTGCACGTGCCGCTGCTGGTCAAGCTGCCGGGGCAGGCGCGCGCCGGCGAGACGGTGGCGCGGCCGGTCGGGCTCGCCGACGTGGCGCCGACGCTGGCGCGCCTGGCGGGGCTGCCGCCCCTGGCCGGCGCCGACGGCCTCGACCTGTTCGAGGCGAACGCCGGCGCGGAGCGCACGCTCTACGCCGAGACCTGGTACCCGCGGCTGCACTTCGGCTGGAGCGAGCTGCGGGCGGCGATCGAGCCACGCTGGTACCTGCTCGACGGGCCGCGGGCCGAGCTGTTCGACCTCGAGCGCGATCCCGGCCAGCTGCGCGACGTGCTCGCCGGGCACCGCAGCGAACGGGCTCGCCTGCTGGCCTTCCTCGACGCCCACGACGCGCCGCTCGCGGCGCCCTCGCGCGTCGACGAGGAGACCGCGCGCCGGCTCGCGGCCCTCGGCTACCTCTCGGCACCGCCGGTAGAGCGTGGCGGCGCGGCCCCCGATCCGCGCACGCGGCGCGCCTCGCTCGCGCTCTACCAGGAGGCGCTCGCCCACTTCTGGGCCGGCCGCGACGACGACGCCATCGCGGGCTTCCGGCGCCTGCTCGAGGTCGAGCCGCGCATGGCCGACGGCTGGGGCTTCCTCGCCCGCCTGCTCGACCGCGCCGGGCGCGCGCGCGAGGCGCTCGCCGCCTGGCGGGAGGTGCTGACCCTCTCGGGCGGCCGCGGCCCGGTGGCGGCGACGGTCGCCGAGCGGCTGATCGCCGTGGGCGAGCACGCCGAGGCGCGCGCGCTCGCGGCGGCGCTCGCCGCCAGCGACCCCGTGCGCGCGCTCGAGCTCGAGGTGGAGATCGACATCGCCGCCGGCGACCGCGCCGGCGCCGAGGCGCGCCTGCGCGCGGCGCGCGATCGTGGCGTGGTCAGCGAGCCGCTCGCGCGCACGCTCGCCCTCGACGCGCTCGGCGCCGGCGACTCTCGCGCGGCGCTCGACTGGCTCGACGCCCTCGGCGCGGCGCCCGCCGAGCCGACCCGCGTCGTGCGCAGCCTCGCGCTCGCCGACGCCGGCCGCGCGGCGGAGGCCGAGGCCGAGCTCGAGGCCGCGCGCGCCGCCAGCGCCGACCCCGCCGGCTTCTTCGAGAGCCTGGGCGTGGCGCTGCTCGAGCTCGAGCGCTTCGAGAAGGCGCGCGCTGCGCTCGAGGAGTCGGTGCGGCTGCGGCCCGGCCTCGCCACCGCCTGGAACTCGCTCGGCGTCGCGCGGCTGCGCGCCGGGGGCCCCGGGCCGGCGCGCGCCGCCTGGCGGCGCGCGGTCGAGCTCGACCCCGGGCTCGCCGACGCCTGGCGCAACCTCGGCCTGGTCGCCGCCGCCGCCGGCGACGCCGCCGAGGCCCGGCGCGCTCTCGCCCGCTACCTCGACCTCGTTCCGCCCGGCCGCGACGCCGACGGCCGCCGCTCCGCCGAGCGCGCCCTGGCCGCCCTGCCCGCCCGGTGACCGGAGCCTGGGCGGCCGCCGGGCGGCCGCTCGCGCGCGCGGGCTCGGCTATCCTTCCGGCGTGCGCGAGCTCTCCGAGCTGCTCGTCCGCCTGCGCGAGCTCGACGCCTCCGGGGCGCCGGCCGCGCTGGCGACCGTGGCGCGCGTCGAGGGCTCGAGCTACCGCCGCGAGGGAGCCCGCATGCTGGTCGAGCCGGACGGCCGGCTGACCGGCATGCTGACCGGCGGCTGCCTCGAGCGCGACCTGGTCGCCGCCGCGCGCGAGGCGCTCGCGGCGGGCGCGGCGTGCGCGCTCGAGTTCGACCTCACCGCCGACGCCGAGGCCTACTGGGGCACCGGCACCGGCTGCGCGGGCCGTGTCACCTTCCTGCTCGAGCCGCTCGACCCCGCGCGGCGCCGCGCGGCGATCGATCTGCTCGCCTCCGTCCTCGAGCGGCGCCGCGAAGCGCGCCTGGCGACCCTGATCCGACCCGGCAATCGCCCGCCCGCCGGCGGCGCCGGCGGCGAGCCCATAGCGCGTGCCGGCGATCGAATCGTCCTTTCCATAGAAGGGTCGACGGCGATTCGACCGCCGGTCGTATCCGACGCCGTGCCCGCCGAATCGAGTCCGTTCCTGGCGCTACCGGCGTCGCGGCCCGGCACGAGCGCTCCGCCAGGCTCGTCTTCCTTCTGTGGAAGCTCTTCCTCAGCGCCGTGGATCTCACTTGCGCGGCGGGCGCTCGAGGCCGTCGCGTCCGGTGCTGCGCTCGCGGTGGAGTTGCCCGGCGGCGAGTGGGTGCTGCTCGAATCGATCGTGCCGCCGGTGCACCTGCTCGTGGTCGGCGCCGAGCGCGACGCCCCCGCGCTGCTGCGAATGGCGCGCGAGCTGGGCTGGGCGGCGACCGTGGTCGAGCCGCGCCCGTCGCCGGCCGCCGAGGCGCGCGTCGCCGGGCTCGCGCGCTACGTCGCCGCGGCCCCGCGCGCCCTCGCCGGCGCCGGCGTCGAGCTCTCCGCGCGCACCGCGGCGCTGCTGGCCAGCCACCGCTACCTCGACGACCTCGCCTTCCTCGAGGAGCTCGCGGCGGCGCCGCTCGGCTACCTCGGCCTGCTCGGTCCCGTCCGGCGCCGCGAGCGGCTGCTCGCCGACCTCGCGCGGCGCGCGCCGGAGGCCGCGGCGCGCGCGCTCTGCCTCGCGCGCGGGCCAGCCGGGCTGGCGCTCGGCGGCCGCTCGCCCGAGGAGGTCGCGCTCTCCGTCGTCGCCGAGATCCAGGCCGTCCTCTCCGGCGGCGGAGGCCTCCCGCTCGGCGAGCGCGCGGGCGCGCTCGAGCCGTGAGCCGCGTCGCCGGCATCCTGCTCGCCGCTGGGACGTCCTCGCGGCTCGGGCGCGACAAGCAGAAGCTCTCAGCTGGAGGAAAGACCTTCCTGCGCGGCGTCG
>Ga0102851_10000816_pt1 | contig 16691 bp, 10 predicted proteins | sample Mud3Dept3metaG_FD_79558 | JGI IMG/M metagenome (GOLD analysis project Ga0102851, IMG submission 79558) | Freshwater wetland microbial communities from Ohio, USA, analyzing the effect of biotic and abiotic controls - Mud 3 Core 4 Depth 3... | ecosystem: Environmental > Aquatic > Freshwater >... | reverse complement strand
GAAATTGCACGTAAGGCGGGAGTGGATATGCGGAGATACTACAGGACGGGGATGCAAACATATATGTTCATTCTTAATAATTGTACCAATATCCAATTGAGTGAAATATCTGTTATCCATTCGCCTCTCTGGAATATCCGTCTGAACGATTGCAACCGTGTTTTCATAAGGGGTGTTTATATATACTCCGATCTTGAGAAGGGAGTAAATGCCGATGGGATTGACATCTGTTGCACAAGTAATGTTACAATTTCCGATTCGGTGATAGTTACTGGTGATGATGCGATCGTGCTTAAAACACCAACACGGAGAGGGCAGGAAGAGGTCAATCCCGTTGAAAATATTGTCGTAACAAACTGTATTCTTACCTCGTCATCAACCCCCCTTATGATCGGAACCGAAACATTCGCAGATATCCGACATGTTATCTTCAGCAATTGCACTATACGCAATTCCAATAAGGGATTTGGGATAAATGTTCAGGATGGGGCAACTGTCAGCGACATAATTTTCAGGAACCTGACTATTGAAACAAACAGACGGCACTGGAACTGGTGGGGCAGCGCTGAACTGTGCAAATTTAAACTCAGCAAAAGGTCAGATACTTCAAAGCTTGGCAGGATCAGGGATATCGTTATTGACACGATAATTTCACATCCACGCGGGACCAGCACTATTAAAGGTCAGCCGGAACAGCCACTTGAAAATATCAGGATGAATAATGTCCAGATCTTCATGGCTCCTGAGGATACGATCGATAAAAGAAGCTCACACGCCCTTGTAATCGAGGATGTCAAGGGACTTTTTATTCAGGATATGATAGTCAAATGGGATGAAGAAAGCCCGGAAAAAAACTGGCAAAGTGCGCTTGTGCTGAAGAATGTCTCAGATTTTGAAATCAGGTCCTTTTCGGGAAGGCAGGGACTTATCAACGGATCAAGCCCGGCGATTCTTATCGAGAATATTTCAGAAGGACTCATTGCTGAATCAAAGGCTGAAGCAGGATGCAAAACATTTATTCGGGTCAGTAAAGCGGAGAGTAAGAATGTTGTCCTGAGGAACAATAATACGACAAAAGCTACAAAGCCTGTTTCTTATTAAAAGATATGTGAGAACCCTTCTTAGCCATGGTTTCGAAGAAGGACTCTCACACTCGCTCTGTTTTCAGTACCCGGAGTGGGAATTGAACCCACACAGCATTGCTGCCACTGGTGTTTGAGACCAGCGCGTCTACCAATTCCGCCATCCGGGCGTCAATATGCATCGGTAATTATAGTAATCTCTCGGTATTTTAGAAAGAACTCTGCATGCTGAATAGGATGGCGGAATTGGCCACCCCTGCAGTCTGGCTCCTCGCGGTATTTGCCCACCGGGCAAATACTGTTCGCTCGGCCCTGCCATCCGGGCAAATACTGTTCGCTCAGCCCTGCCATCCGGGCATATTATTGTCTTGCAGTCATGCAAGTCTTGCGGTCTTATGATCTTGTGAACGAAAATAGCTTCGCAAATTTATAACAAATAATCCTTCAACAAAATTACATATTAGCCCCCTTTAGGGGGGATGGGGGATCATTTGAGCTTCAGGAGCTCCACCTTCCTGAACTCTACCGGGTGACTCTCTGCCTGCAGACAGATATATCCTTCTTTTAACAAAGTGCCATCAGGTACAGCATAACCCTCCGGTGCTCCGCCAACCTGAGGCTTGTTGTAGGTAAGAACCGTATCTCCTTCAAGAATATGATGTATAACACTATCACCAAGAACAACAAATTCAGCTGTGACCCATACATCACCATGATATGTCTTTGATGTCGAGTTGTTGCAATGCCTTGTTATGAGCTCTCCATTCATTACAATATGAGTACCGGGAGTACATACATTACTCGTTGTCCGCTCTGCAACACCATCTCCACCCAGAAATTGTGCTTCAATTGATACAGGGAAATCCTGATCCAGGGTCATCGAGGCAGCAGACTGTGAGTGAAGCATTACTCCGCTGTTCCTGAACGCCCATGACGGTCCCCCGGGAACCTGCTCACCAGTAAAGCGATATTCGATCCTGAGCTTGTAACAGGAGAATGGCTCTTTATAAAAGATATGTCCGAATTCATTATTGAACTTGTCAAATCCTTCGTACCGGACTTTCATTATTCCATCCTCAACCCTGAAGATGTTCCTGTAATTGTTGTTAAGCTCATAACCTTTGATCTTGATGTCCCATCCTGTAAGATCTTTTCCATTGAACAGCTGGATCCAGTTCTCCTTTTCGGTTTTACCGGTCCTGGTTCCGCAGGATACTGCGAGAAGCATTAATGTCAGCAAAATAAGGGTATTTTTCATAGCTTGGGTTTATGGTTTATTTATATATGTTTTTTATCTTACCACTGAGTTTTTCACGGAGTCACATAGAGTTTAACAGAATTTTAAGCCGTCACACCCTTGCGCCCCTGAGCCGCTGAGCCTTTAAGCCTTTCTGCCTTTGCGCCTGTCATCTCCCTTACTGCCTTTTCGATTCCTTCCGCATCAAAACCACATTCCCTTATCAGCTCTTCCTGTGTTCCCTGTTCAACAAAATAATCAGGAATGCCGAGACGGCGTACTTCAGCAGCATATCCGTTATCGCTCATAAATTCGATGACAGCGCTGCCAAATCCACCTTTAAGTATACCATCTTCGACAGTGATGATCCTTCTGAATTTTTTGAAAACAGAATGCAGGGCTTCCTTATCCAGTGGGGTCACAAACCTCATATCCCAGTGTGTGATTGTTACAGATTCCAGTGCAAGTTTTTTCACAACAGATGCAACATCATTACCGGGGTGGCCGATACTTAATATTGCAATATCATTTCCTTCGCTTATAAGGCGGGCTTTCCCTATTTCAATCTCCCGGAATGGTTTCCTCCATTCAGGATTTATGCTGCAACCTCTAGGATACCGGATTGAGAATGGCACATTATTTTTTTCAAGCTGTGCGGTGTACATAAGGTTTCTCAGTTCGACGGCATCCATTGGTGCGGATACTATCATATTTGGTATGGTGCGCATGAATGCAAGGTCGAAAAATCCATGATGTGTTGCACCATCCGGACCTACGAGACCGGCACGGTCAAGACAGAACACAACATGAAGTTTCTGGAGAGCGACATCATGTATCACCTGGTCATACGCTCTCTGGATGAATGATGAATAGATGTTGCAAAACGGGATCATCCCCTGGGTGGCAAGGCCTGCTGCAAATGTTACAGCATGTTGTTCTGCTATTCCGACGTCAAATGTCCTTTCAGGAATCTCCTTCATCATAATAGATAATGAGCATCCTGTTTGCATTGCAGGAGTTATACCGGTAATCCTTTTATTCTCCCTGGCAAGCTCCAGAATGGTTTTTCCGAAAACTTCCTGGTACGCCGGTGGTGTATCTCCATCAGATGTAATTATGATTTCACCGGTATCCTTGTCAAATTTTCCCGGAGCGTGAAAGGTAGTCTGGTTCTCTTCTGCCTGTTTAAAGCCTTTTCCCTTGACCGTAAGACAATGAAGAAGCTTTGGTCCGGGAATTTTTTTCAGATCTTCAAGAACATGTGCAAGGTGCATGACGTCATGCCCGTCAATTGGTCCGAAATACCTGAAATTCATACCTTCAAAAAGGTTGCTCCTGTCGAGGAGGGTGCTCTTTAATCCGGCTTCGATCTGTGCTGCCAGGGTGCGGGTTTTTGGTCCGTATCTTCCGAAGATACCGAGCATGTTCCATATCTTATTCTTGAACCTGTTGTATGTATTGCTTGTGGTTATGTCAAGGAGGTATTCTTTAAGAGCACCTACATTCGGATCGATAGCAATATTGTTATCATTAAGTATAACCAGGATATCTGATTTCCCGATTCCTGCATTATTCAGTCCTTCAAAAGCCTGTCCTGCCGTCATAGCACCATCACCGATAACCGCCACTATATGGCGTTTTTCTCCCTTGCGGCTGGCTGCGACAGCCATCCCGAGAGCAGCCGAAATGGAGGTAGATGAATGGCCCGTTCCAAAAGCATCATACTCGCTCTCAGCCATTTTCGGGAAACCGCTTATGCCTTTATATTTCCTGTTGGTATTAAAATTTTCGCGTCTTCCTGTGAGTATTTTATGTCCGTATGCCTGGTGTCCGACATCCCAGATTATCTTGTCGTAGGGTGTATTAAAAACGTAGTGCAGTGCAACAGTCAGTTCAACAACTCCAAGACTTGCACCGAAATGTCCGGGATTGCTGCTGACAACATCGATAATGAACTGCCGAAGTTCCGCGCTAACTTTTACAAGATCAGCCGGATCGAGCTTCCTGAGATCTTCAGGAGTTGATATTTTAAACAGTAAGCTCTCTTCGGTGTTCATGGTTAATAAATAATCAGCAAATATAACAATTATTATGCCCGGGTGTTTGTTGATGCTTCACCGGGTTTTCTTATTTTTACTTCATAATTTGGAGTACAGTTAACAATATTAATTATTAAGGGTATTTACATCAAAAAATAGAATGCGACCATGAATAAATCAGTTTTTTTCACTCTCGCTGTTTTGTTCCCTGCAATTTTTGTAATATCATGTGTTCCGGGAAGTAAATATAAAAGTCTGCAGGATACCAGCAGGCAATTTATGAATGAAAGGGATGATTTCAAAACAGAAAACATTGGTCTTGAAATGGCAAACAGGGAGCTTGAGGCAAAAATGGCTATTCTTGAGAGAGATATGGGCACTATAAAGGAAGAAATCACAAAAGTACAGGGTGAACGCGACAAAGCTATTGAGGAATTTAGCAGGATATCAGGAAAATATAATGATCTGCAAAATGCACAGGAAGATCTGATACGTGGTAATGTTAAAGAGACACAAAAGCTTCTTGCTGAGCTGCAGGCAGCACAGGAAAACCTCCAGAAAAAAGAAGAGCTTCTGCGACAGCTTGAGATGAATCTCGATACTAAAAAGTCTTCACTGGATGAGCTTACCTTTGAACTGGAAAAGAGAAATCAGAGGATGCTCGAGCTTGAAAAGATACTTGACGGCCAGAAGAAGATAGTTCAGGATCTGAAAAATAAAGTTTCGGAAGCTCTTCTGGGATTTGAAAATAATGGCTTAACAGTCACCATGAAAAACGGGAAGGTTTATGTATCGCTCGATGAAAAGCTGTTGTTCAAAACAGCCAGCTGGGATATCGATGCGAATGGCAGGAGTGCTCTTAAAAAGCTTTCGGGGGTGCTGGAAAGGAATCCGGATATCCAGATCACAATTGAGGGCCATACCGATAACGTCCCATATAATCCCAGCAGCGGAAGGCTGGATGATAACTGGGATCTGAGTACCAAAAGAGCCACATCAGTTGTCCGTGTTCTTCTCGAAGGATCAAAAATTGATCCGAAACGTCTGACTGCTGCAGGCCGCAGCCAGTATCTGCCGGTTGATTCGCGGAACACTGCTGATGCCCGCCAGAAGAACAGGAGAACAGAAATTGTCCTGACACCCGACCTGACAGAACTGTACCGGCTTATTGATAAGTACTAAACTGAATGACAGGCTCAATATTAACAATCTAATTTAAACAACATATCCGGATTTTATTCCGAGAATTCCTGCAGCTTTACCTTCATATTTTTAAGAGCCTGCAGGAGATTATCTTCAGGTTTTAAGAAATCCTGATTTTTCCAGAACTGAAAATCATAGCTGGTAATTGTCTTTGAAAAGACTGAATAAACAGGGGCAAGCTCTTCCCTTTCAAACCTGTTTACATTCATGATGTCCATACCTGTTATAGCCAGTTCAAAGAAAACATTAAACTGGCTGCTGAAGAGTTTTTTCTTTTTCTTTGAAGTAAATACCAGGTCACCCCTGACATGATTCAGGAAATACCTGTTATTTACCTTGCGGTAGCTCACCGAATATTTAACAGTTACAGGCCATGTGTTGAATCCGCGGGATGAACTGGAGATAAAAGACTCCTTCATCTTATGAATATATTTCGGATGCAGTTCAAAATCAGCATGAAGTATAGCAAAATCGTCAGTATTGATATAAATTGTTCCTCTGAACAACGGTAATTCGACTCCTTCCTTCTGTTCAAAATCTATCACATATGCTGCTTCTTCATCGAATGTAACAATATCGGTTATCCTGTAGTTGTATTCAGCCATACTTTCCCTTGCAAGGAAGTCAAAAATATGTTTGGCACCATCAAGTTCAAGGCATGTGCTTAAACCTGCTTTAAGTCTCACTGCCAGCGTATCTCCAGGATCGGCATTTTCTATTTTTCTGCTCTTGAACACTTTTACCTGATCTCCAAGAATTGTGGAGGTATAAGCGCTTTTATATATCTGAATGACAGCTTCGGAATATACCTGAAGTTCTTCCTTTTTCATAACGCCTTCCCTGTAGAATCCCGTAAGGAGTGCTGGAGTATTCCCATAATTATCATGTATTGCCGCGATGGTTTTATAAATAATTTCCTGCGGCACTTTTGTCCTGATAATGATTTCAGGGATCGGAATATATTCCCTCCTCATAGTGATGGTGAAATTATTTCCAAGAGTCTGTTTTACAGGGATCTCCCTTCCGAGATACCCGAGATAGGACACATAAATTGTATCATTCACGCAATCGGGCGTGATATTTAATCCGAATTCCCCGTTGTTATTGGTTACTGTGCCTCTCCCTTTGTTCTTCAGTGCTATTGCTGCAAATGGAAGAGGGTCAAATGTTTCATCATCTACAATTAATCCTGAAATATAATCTGCCTCTTCCGGGATCGAATCGGTTGATATAACCGGAGGCTGAAAGGCTTTTGAAATAATTATGTATTTACCTATAACAGAAAATGCAAGCGAATCATTCTGCAGGATGTTGCCCAGGATGGCACCCAGTTTTTCATTGCTGAATACCATTTCGATCTTATTTTCAGGATTTACCAGCCGGCTGTCGTATGTAAAATTGTAGCCGGTCTCTCTGGTAATAATGCTGAGAGCATTGCGAGTTTTCACTACCCCTGCCCTGAAAGTGAAAGCTGAATCAAGAATACTTACCTGACACTCGGCTTCCGGTCTGAGGATAAGTAACAGAAACAATGCAATGGCTGAAATTTTATTAAATATAAAGCCATTGAATGACCACATTTTTCAATAGGTGAGTCATTTTTTTGCAAGATGGTAAACATTTCCATCTTTTGTGTAACTCAGATTAAAGGTAGCACAAATTAAACGAATTATTGTATCCTGAGTTACATTATCAATTTGTATAGTCCATGGAATATCAAGAATACCAGGGTCATCAGCTTTAATTTCCATGTCATACACCCGCTTCAGATCTTTAAATACAACATTCAGTGTTTGACCGTTGTATACCAGCAAACCTGTTTTCCATGACAAATAATTCGGATCAGTATTTATATTTTTGGCTGAAAGACCGGAATTCATAGTACCGACGTAGCCGGGATCAAGAACAAGGTTCTGTATTCCTGTACTATCAGAAAGCATCACCTGCCCTGTTTTAACAAAAACTTCAACGGCAGAATCAATATTTTTTGTAATTATATTAAATGAAGTACCTAAAACTTTTATCCTTGCTTTACCGGCATCAACAGTGAATGGTTTTACGGCATCGCTTTCTATTTCAAAGAAAGCTTCACCAGACAGAGTTACTTTCCTTGACTGTTTCCCGAAGTTGGAACGGTATGTAAGACTGGTATTCCGGTTAAGGTAAATATTGCTGCCATCCGGAAGAAGAACCCTGAGATTCTTTTGTTCATTGCCAGTAGCTGCAACGATTTTCTTATTCAGGGTACCGGTCCTGTTCAGATAAACCACGACAGATCCGAGACTTAAAAAGATCAGAGAGACAGCAGCGATTTTCATGAAGGTGCTTCTCATGAATATGCTCCTTCCGGAGCGGGCTTCAGTCGGGGCACCGGATTCCTCCATCCTTGCATGAACTTTGTTCCATGCATTATCAACATTAATCTCCTTTTCGCTGCTCATTTTATTCAAATTTTTCCAGTGTTTTTCAGTATCATAGCTATCCTGAGCTGTGAACTGATTGTATGTCTCCGATTGTTTGCCCTTTTCTTCTGAAAGGATGGAAGCAAGTTCCTCCCATTCCCTGTCAGTTAATTTCCCTGTATTCTTCATTTCTTCTATTTTTCTGTCAATGCTTTTCTGAATTCTTTTAGTGCTCTTCCCATGTTTGCCTCCACCGTCTTAACTGAGACAGATAATTTTTCAGCAATTTCTGCATATTTTAATCCCTCAAAGCGGTTCATGCAAAAAATCTTGCTGCATCTTTCAGGCAGCCGCTCAAGCACCCTCACAATCTTTGACTGAAGTTCCTTAAAGAAGAGGATGTCGGCAGGATTCTCAACACTTTCAGGCTGCCGGTATGATATCTCATTGGCATATTTCCCGATAACCCTGTTATGATCCAACCAGTGAAGGCACCTGTTATGTACCGCCCTGAAAAGATAGCCATTTAAAGAACTTTCAATATTAAGTTTTTTTTTGTCCTGCCAGAGTCTGAAAAAAAGATCCTGGACTATTTCTTCGGCTGTATCATGGTCTTTAACCAGTGTTTTGGCATATTTGACCAGGGAGACATAGGAGGATCTGAAAAGTGATTCAAACTGTCCTTTATCACCTTGCCGGATCCTCCTGACTATTTCAGTGTCCCTGATCATAAACCTGATCCATTATTCTTCTGGTTCCCTGTCGCTGAATTTAAGTTTCTTACTTAGTCTGCGGATTGCTGATTCAATACTCTGATCAGGTTCGATTACGTTGTAATCTCCCCAGAATTCCGGATCCGCAAATGAACCGACTTTTTCAGAAAATACATCAGTGTATTTTATCTTTTCTTTACCTGCAAATTTAATAACTTCTTCGGCAGTACGGTCAGTTATTGCTATCTCCGACATGGTAGTATAAAATGTATTGAAGAGTTTCTTCTTCCAGTTAACCTTAAATTTGACTTCAGCCCTGGAATAAGCAAAATACCATTTGCCGTCCTGCTCGCGGAATTTGGTCCTGTAGGTTGCCACCTCCGGAGTTACTTCCATTCCAAGCGGCTTCTTCCTGATAAAGATCGAAGCTGCAGCTGCCTTATCCGAAAGGTTGAATCCGAATTCTGCTTCAGTTATGGCATAGGAATCCATTTCAATATAGAGGGTTCCCATGAACAGAGGTATATCAGCTGATGGTTTCTGGACGAATTCAATTCCGTAATGAGGCTTGCCGTCAATTTCAATTACGGTTGACAGAGAATAATCATAGTATTTCATTGCATCTCTTGTCAAAATCAGCTCGGTGTTCTTTGCAATATCGAGCTGGAGAACGCTGACAGGTCCCCCCTGAAGCTTAAATAAAACAGTATCCATTTTTTCTACATCAGCACTTTTCCTCCCTTTATATATCCTTGATCCGTCAAAACGGGCATCATTGCTGTATGGAGCTTTGAATATCTCAACAACGGCTTCCCCAATGGATACATATGTACGGTTTTTACGGATTGTTTCCCTGTAAAAAGCGGTCATAAGATTAGGTACATTTTCGTAGTTTTTACCTATTCTGTCGATTGCCTTGGCCACAATATCCTCGGGATCCAAAGGTTTTACAATAATCTCTTTAATAGGAATGGGAGCAGGTGACATCGAGATGATATTCTTATACCCGTTATCTTGCATCGTACTGATAGGGACAATCTGATTCTTATATCCCAGATAAGTAATTTCGAGATTTTTTGAAGTTTCAGAATCACTGATCTTCAACGTGAATTCACCATCGATATTAGTTACAATAGCAACATTAGTTTCCATAACAGCAACTGTTGCAAAAACAAGAGGAGTGTTTGTTTCAGCATCAACAACCTTACCTTTTAAAGTAAGATAGCTTTGCTGATCGGTTTTTTTCCTTGCCGAAGTGCCTGCTGCATAAATAGTCTGAGCTGTAAAGGCCAGCAGAACGACTACCGTAGCAATTGAAATGTTTCTTAGTGTTTTCATGGCATAATTTAATTAAGTTATAAATTACAAACTGTTTCTTATTCAGTAGAATTTCCTTTTCGAGACTATGACCGGTTAAAATGGATTTGACCCTATTGATTTACAGAAAAATAATTTCTTATCTTACTTCACTATTTCAGAATAACACATGGCTGGCAGATTTGTTAAAACTGTAAATGCCCTCTCCGCAGGACTCACTTATTTAAAAAGTGCAGTGACCGGAAAAGCATCTGTCTCAGGTATGCCTCTTTCAATTTCTGCTGAACTGACAAATCATTGTAATCTGAATTGCCCTGAATGCCTCTCCGGTTCCGGATTGATGAAACGGGAAAGGGGATATATGGATATAACACTTTTTAATAAATTCGTCACTGAACTTAAACCCTGGATATACAATCTCAATCTATATTTCCAGGGCGAGCCCATGCTCCATCCCCAGTTCTTTATATTTTTAAAGAAAAGTCAGGGTATCCGGACTATTGTTTCAACAAACGGCCATTTCTTATCACCGGAGAATTCGGAAAAACTTGTAAAGTCGGGATTACGGAAACTGATCATATCGCTTGATGGTATGGACCAGGATGCTTATTCATCATACAGGGTAAACGGAGATTTTAACAGTGTGATGGATGGAATAAGAAACGTTTCCAGAGCCAGGGAAAGATACTCTTCAGAATTGGATCTCCAGATTCAGTTTCTCGTAAACAGGTATAATGAACATCAGATTGGTGAGGCAAAAATATTTGCCCGTGGCCAGAGAGCTACCCTTAAACTTAAATCCATGCAGATAATTAATAAGGAAGCAGTCGGATCCTGGATGCCCTCAAAACCGGAATTCAACAGGTATGAAAAAAAGAACAGGGAATACAGTATAAAGAATTCATTTCCCAACAGGTGTGCGAGGCTATGGTTTAATCCGGTCATAACATGGGATGGTAAAGTTCTGCCATGCTGTTTCGATAAAAATGCAGATCATATAATGGGAGACCTTAACGAGTATTCATTCTCCGACATATGGACCGGCCCGAAATATGGCATTTTCAGGAAAAACATACTGTCGGAAAGGTATACAATAGAAATTTGCAGAAACTGTACATCAGGACTTTATTGGGGGATAAAATATTAATTTCAGAAATTTCGTAACTTGAGAGAAATATTCCTTCCCAAAGATGAAAACTCCTAAAAGAATTATCTTTTTACTGCTATTAACAGGACTATATGTTGTTATATCAGGCTTTATCTCATCATCGGGTACAACTAAAAAATCAATACCCCGGTATGAAGGTGAGATTATTGCCTCCGGACTGACTGATGCAGTCACAGTATACAGGGATGAGAGGGGTATGCCTCATATTTATGCAGCCAATGAACATGATCTGTATCTGGCAGTGGGATTTATATCGGCACAGGAAAGACTCTGGCAAATGGATCTGATCCGGCGCAGTGCAACAGGCCGCCTTTCAGAAATATTAGGTGATAAAAAAAATACTTCTCCTGAAATAATGGGGCGCTCTTTTTTGCAGGCTGATATGTTTGCGAGGTGTCTTCAGATACCGGAAAAATCGAAGATGATCGTGGAAAAAGAAGATCCTGAAATAATAAGTTGCCTGCAGGCATATGCTGATGGTGTAAATGCTTTTATTAAGACAGCATCCGGCAAGCTGCCTCTCGAATTCAGGATACTCTCTTACACTCCGGATCCATGGACCCTGGAGGACATTGCCAATATAATAGGACTCATGGGATGGAACCTGACTTCAAGGAATCTAACCTCTGAGATCTTCAGTTATCGCCTGATACAGAAACTTGGAATCGAAAAGGCCTCCATGTTGCTTCCAGACTGGAAAATACCAACAGATTACACCTACCCTGATTTTGTGATCAGTGAAGAGCGGCTATCCCGGATACAATCATTTATTTCATCATTTGACCAGGCTGCAGAACTTGGTGTTATTGCATTTTCCGGTAGTAATAACTGGGCTGTTTCCGGAAGCAGGACAGAAACCGGAAAGCCAATCCTTTCAAACGATATGCATCTGACTTTCAGCGCCCCAGGTATCTGGATGCAGATGCACCAGGTGATCCCGGGAAAACTTAACGTTAGCGGTGTGATGATCCCCGGTCAGCCTTTTATAATAGCCGGCCATAATGAAAAAATTGCATGGGGTATGACCAACCTTATGGTGGATGATGTGGATCTTTATGCCGAAAAGATAAATCCTGAAAATCATAACCAGTATTTTTTCAACGGAGAATGGAAAGATCTGGCAAACAAGGATGAAATATTTAATATCAAAAAAAGGAAGCAGGATACGCTTACTCTTAAATTCACTCACAGGGGACCAATTATCTCAGAATTAAAGGATGTTGAGGATATTGCTTTGAGCATGAGATGGACAGGGTATGATTACAGCGATGAGATCAGATCTGTTTATTTGATTAACAGGGCAGCCGGGTGGGATGATTTCAGGGAAGGATTGAAATCATTCAGATCAATAAGCCAGAATTTTGCCTATGCTGATGTCGATGGTAACATAGGTATTAATATCGGAGGTGGCATTGCTATACGAAAAGGAGGGGGGATCCTGATACGGAATGGAGAAACCGATGAATTTGACTGGAAAGGCTTCGTCCCTTTTGAGCAGCTCCCTTTCATCTTCAATCCTGAAAAAGGGCATGTTTCATCAGCAAATAATAGAGCTGTCGACGATGATTATCCGTACTATATCAGCTATGACTTTGTTGTACCTTACAGGATTAACAGGATCCGGCAAATGCTTGATGAAAAGAAGATTTTCGGGGTAGAGGATTTTAAACGGATGATAAATGATCAGCACTCCAACCTGGCAGCTTTACTGACGCCATATATCCTCAGGCTTAATAACAGAACAGAAGAGCTGACCCCGCTGGAAAGGAGTGCACTGGCTGCCCTGACAGAATGGGATTATGATATGAATGCCAGCTTAATAGCTCCCACTATATTTGAATTTTTCAGAAACAGCTTCAGAAAAAATCTTCTTGCTGACGATTTGGGCGACTTTTTCGATCAGTTATTTTATATGACGGCAGAATATTATGTGTACCGAATCCTTAAAACAGGATCTGATGACCTTGTAGATGATATTAATACTCCTGAAAAAGAAACAATTGATGATATTGTAACGCAGAGCTTTAAAGAGTGCATTAAAATTCTGACTAAACAATCTGGTAAAAATCAGGAAAGATGGAACTGGGGAAATATACATAAGATTACTATAAAGCATCCTTTAGGTTCCGTAAAAATACTTAACTGTCTCTATAACCTGAATTCACATAAATATTCCATAGGGGGAAGCGATCATACTGTCAGTCCTTATTTTTCGCTTGTCCCGGGATTTAAAGTTGCACTCGGGGCATCAGAAAGACATATATTCAATACAGCTGACTGGGATGAATCATTAACAGTATTACCTGGCGGAGAATCGGGTATGCCGGCAAGTGAGTTTTATCTCTCTCAGGTAGAAACATATCTTAACGGGAATTTCTATAAGGATTATTTTTCAGAGGAAGCAGTTAAATCCTCGGCAAAATATACTCTGATACTTAAACCGGAAAAATAGTGCATCAGGATAATTAAATAATCAGTCTTATGAAAATAATTAAATCGATTCTGTTTTCATTCTTAGCGCTTATCGTAATTGCAGTGGTCGCAGGCCTGATATTTGTAAGCGGGATAAAGAATGGTGCAATACCTGAATATGAAGGAGAACTTACTCTTTCAGGACTCACGAATGCGGTCACTGTTTACAGGGATGAAAGGGGAATGCCTCATTTCTATGCAGAAAACGAGCATGACCTGTATTATGCGGTCGGTTATGTGATGGCACAGGAAAGGTTGTGGTTTATGGATCTTATCCGGCGTGTCACAACTGGAAGGCTTGCTGAAGTCATGGATGAATCGCTTGCAGAATCCGATAAATTTCTCAGGTGTCTTGAAATGACAGCAAAATCAAAAATGATACTGGGCAATGAAGATCCTGTAATTCTATCCTACATGCAGGCATTTGCAGATGGTGTAAATGCCTATATAGCTGATGCAGGGGAAAAGCTACCTCCGGAATTCAGGATACTTTCCTATAAACCTGATCCATGGAAACTTGAAGATATGGCAAATATTATCGGGTATATTGGATGGGATCTTGCAAAGGATAATCTTACACAGGAGGTCTTTTATTACCGGCTGGCACAAAAATCAGGTATTGAAAAGGCAACACAGCTTATTCCTGACTGGGATGCCGTTAATTCAGTAGTTTTCCCCGATTTTAAAATCAATGATACTCTTTTAAAAGAGGCACTGGCATTTATTTCATCAATGGATAAGCTGAAAGCGCTGGGAGTCATTTCTTTTTCCGGGAGCAATAACTGGGCTGTTGCAGGCAGTAAAACTGAAACAGGCAAGCCGATTTTCTCAAATGATATGCATCTCGATTTTGGCTCTCCGGGAATATGGTTTCAGATGCACCAGGTAATCCCCGGAAAGCTCAATGTCACGGGAGTAGCAGTCCCGGGTCAGCCCTTTATCGTTTGCGGGCATAATGAGAGAATCGCATGGGGCATGACTAATCTTATGGTTGACGATATTGATCTTTTTGCCGAAAAGATCAATCCTGAAAATGAGAATCAGTATTATTTCAATGGCGAATGGAAAGATATGGTGGTGAAAAAGGAAGTAATAAATATAAAAGGAGGCAAGAAGGATTCAGTTATCATTAAATATACTCACAGGGGACCTATTATCTCGGGATACAGGAATGTGAAAGATGCATCATTGAGCATGAGATGGTCCGGATATGATTCAAGCGATGAACTCAGGACAGTGTGCCTCCTGAACAGAGCTTCAGGATGGGATGACTTCAGGTCAGCAATCAGTACGTTCAGGTCAATAAGTCAGAATATTGCTTATGCTGATGTTGATGGGAATATCGGACTCTCAACAGGAGGAGGTATTGCCATCAGAAAAGGTGACGGATCAATTATCAGAAACGGAGAAACCGAAGAGTTTGACTGGAAAGAGTTCGTCCCTTTCGAGCAACTGCCCTATAGTTACAATCCTGAAAAAGGATATGTTTCTTCAGCCAATAATAAAACAGTTGTTGAAGGGTATCCATATTATATAAGCTCAAACTTTGCTCTCCCCTACAGGATCAACAGGATCAGACAGATGCTTGATGAAAAGGAAGTTTTTACGCTTGAGGACTTTAAAAGGATGATAACTGACCAGCATTCTGATTATGCTGCATTGATGACACCCTTCATACTGAGACTGACTGATAGAAAAGATAAGCTTACTTCAGCTGAAACCGATGCACTTAACACTCTTGCAGATTGGGACTATGAAATGAAGGCAGATCTGGTTGCACCTTCAGTCTTTGAATTTTTCAGGATCAGTTTCATCAGGAACCTTCTTTCTGATGAACTGCAGGAACTTTTTGACAATATGATTTCTGTTTCAAAAGATTACTATATATACAGGATCCTTAAAACAGGACCGGATGAATGGGTTGATGATATTAATACGCCTGAAAAAGAGACTCTTGATGATATAATTCTGAAGAGTTTTAAGGATTGTATTTCATCAATTACTGTTCAGTTCGGAGAAGACCAGTCAAAATGGAATTGGGGCAATATTCATAAGATCCGGATTGAACATCCTCTGGGATCGGTAAAGATACTCGATAGGTTGTTTAACCTGAATTCAGATTATTATCCGGTTGGCGGTAGCGATCATACTGTGTGCCCTTACTCTTTCAATCCCGGATTTATTATAAGCAGCGGAGCTTCAGAGAGGCATATTTTCAATACCGCTGACTGGGATGAATCATATACTGTTATCCCTACCGGGGCTTCAGGGATACCTGCAAGCGAGTTTTATCTGTCACAGACGAAAACTTATATTGAAGGGAAATTTTATAAGGATGCGTTTACCGATGGTGCTGTGAAAACAGCAGCGAAGTACACTTTGAAGCTGATGCCCGGGAGATAGGAGCTCATTCTCAGCCCCATTCTGAAATTGTACTTCACCCCACCTTCCGGAGCTGCCCGGGGACTCCCATCTCCTGCAGGAGAGAGTGTAACAGGCAATATATCAATAAAATACCCCCTTCCTCGTGGAAGAAGGGGGCAAGGGGGATAAGGCAAATACCTTACTTACACCGTCATTACATCCTTTTCTTTCATCGCCATTACTTTATCGACCTTACTGTTAAAATCAGTGGTCATCTCCTGGACTTTTTCAACGGCATCTTTTTCCAAATCCTCAGGTAAACCATTTTTGAGCAATTGTTTAAGCTCATCGTTTGCAAATTTGCGCGCATTGCGGACGCTGATCTTTGCGGTCTCACCCTCATTGCGAACCTGTTTGACAAGCTGATGCCTTCTTTCTTCTGTCAGGGGAGGAATATTTATCCGGATGACCTCACCATTGTTGACCGGGGTGAGTCCGATATTTGCTGCCATTATAGCCTTTTCAATAGTGCCAAGCATGGTTTTCTCCCAGGGTTGTATCATTATTGTCTTAGGATCGGGAGTGTTTACATTTGAAACCTGTGTAAGCGGTGAGTTGACTCCGTAATAGTCAACTGTTATTCCGTCAAGAAGGGCTGGTGTAGCTCTGCCGGCACGGAGTCTGGCAAGCTCAT
>Ga0102851_10000814_pt1 | contig 16703 bp, 17 predicted proteins | sample Mud3Dept3metaG_FD_79558 | JGI IMG/M metagenome (GOLD analysis project Ga0102851, IMG submission 79558) | Freshwater wetland microbial communities from Ohio, USA, analyzing the effect of biotic and abiotic controls - Mud 3 Core 4 Depth 3... | ecosystem: Environmental > Aquatic > Freshwater >... | reverse complement strand
GAGATGAGCGGCCACGTCTTCTTCAAGGAACGCTGGTACGGCTTCGACGACGGGTTGTACGCCGGCGCGCGCCTGCTCGAGATCCTGAGCCGCGGCGCGGACCCCAGCGCCGCGCTCAACGCGCTGCCCGATGCGCTCAGCACGCCGGAGCTGCAGATCAAGCTCAAGGAAGGCGAGAACTTCACGTTGATCGAGCGCCTGCAGCGCGAGGCGCGCTTCGACGGTGCATCCGAGATCATCACGATCGACGGCGTGCGCGTCGAATATACGGACGGCTTTGGTCTCGCGCGTCCGTCCAACACCACGCCGGTCGTGGTGCTGCGCTTCGAAGCCGACAACCAGGCCGCGCTGACGCGGATTCAGGAAAATTTCCGCCGCGCGCTGCTCGCCATCAAGCCGGACGCCGTGCTGCCGTTTTAGAGTTTTGCGCTCACCCAGTCAACGACGCTGGCCAGCGCTTCCGGTAATTTTGCAGGATCGTTGCCGCCGGCCTGCGCCATGTCGGGCCTGCCGCCGCCCTTGCCGCCGACCTGCTGCGCGACGAAATTGACGAGTTCGCCGGCCTTGACTTTGGCGGTCAGATCCGCGCTGACGCCGGCGAGCAGCGTGACCTTGCCGCCCTCGCTGGAAGCCAGCACCAGAGCACAGGATCTGAGCTTGCCTTTCAGCTTGTCCATCGCGTCGCGCAGCGCTTTCGCATCGGCGCCCTCGAGCGTCGCCGCGAGCACCTTGACGCCTTTGACGTCGACCGCCTGCGCCGCAACATCGTCGCCTTGTGACGAGGCGAGTTTGGACTTCAGACGCGCAAGTTCTTTCTCGAGCTGCCTGACGTTGTCGACGATCTGGCCGATTTTCTGCGTCACTTCCTGCGCCGGCGTCTTGAGCGCGCTAGCGGCTTGCTGCAGGTTCGCTTCCTGCTGCTGCACCCAGGTGAGCGCGCCTTCGGCCGTCATCGCCTCGATGCGGCGCACGCCGGAGGCGATCCCCGACTCCGACATCACCTTGAAAAAACCGATGTCGCCGGTGCGCCTGACGTGCGTGCCGCCGCACAGTTCGGTCGAGAAGTCGCCCATCCTGAGCATGCGCACCTCATCGCCGTATTTCTCGCCAAACAGCGCCATCGCGCCCGCAGAAATCGCATCGTCGTATTTCATGATGCGCGCCTCCACCGACACGTTGCGGCGGATTTCCTCGTTGACGAGCCGCTCGATCTCGCGGATCTGCGTGGCGGTCAGCGGCGCGTGGTGCGAGTAGTCGAAGCGCGTGCGGTCGGGATCAACGAGCGAGCCCTTCTGCTGCACGTGCGGCCCCAGCACCTTCCGGAGCGCTGCGTGCATCAGGTGGGTGGCTGAATGATTGCAGGCGGCGCGCTCGCGCGCCGCGGTGTCGACTTTTGCGTCGAGCGTGTCGCCGACCGCGAACGTGCCGGTATGCAGCACGCCGTGATGGCCGAACACTTCGGCCTGGACTTTCTGCGTGTCGCGCACGTGGAACGTGCCGCGGCTCGCGATAAGCTGCCCGCGGTCGCCGACCTGGCCGCCGGATTCGGCGTAGAACGGCGTCTTGTCGAGCACAATCACCGCGTTGTCGCCGGCTGCGATCGCCTGCACCGCGGTGCCCTCCTTGTAGATCGCGGCGATCCGCGCTTCGAGCGTCAGCGTATCGTAGCCGTGAAATTCGGTCTTCCGGCCGCTGTATTCGACCGCGCTCTGCGTGCCGAACTTGGACGCGGCGCGCGCGCGTTCGCGCTGCTGCCCCATCGCCGCCTCGAAGCCGGCGAAATCGACGGTGACCCCGCGCTCGCGCGCGATGTCGGCGGTAAGGTCGAGCGGAAAGCCGTACGTGTCGTAGAGACGGAACACCGTATCGCCATCGAGCATCCGGTCTTCCGAGCGCAGCGCGCCTTCGAGCACCGCCATGCCGTTGTCGAGCGTATCGGCAAAACGCGCCTCTTCCTGCGCGAGCACCTGAGCGACGCGCTCGCCCGCCGCCGCGAGTTCCGGAAAGGCTTCTCCCATGGTCTTCACGAGATCCGGCATGAGCTTGTGGAAAAAAGGCTGCTTCTGTCCGAGTTTGTAGCCGTGCCGGATCGCGCGCCGGATGATCCGGCGCAGCACGTAACCGCGGCCTTCATTGCCCGGGATCACGCCGTCGACGATCAGAAACGCGCAGGCACGAATGTGATCGGCGACGACCTTGAGCGAATTGTCGTGCAAATCCTTGCAGTGTGTCTCACGCGCCGCCGCCCTGATCAGATCCCGGAACAGGTCGATTTCATAGTTCGAATGCACGCCCTGCAGCACGGCCGCGACGCGCTCGAGTCCCATGCCGGTATCGACCGAGGGTTTCGGCAGCGGATTGAGCCTGCCGTGTTCGTCGCGGTTGAACTGCATGAATACGAGGTTCCAGATCTCGATGTAGCGATCGCCTTCGGCTTCCGGCGTTCCCGGCGGGCCGCCCGCGACCTCGGGTCCGTGATCGTAGAAAATCTCGGTGCACGGCCCGCACGGACCGGTCTCCCCCATCTGCCAGAAATTGTCGCTTTGGTACTTGGCGCCGCCCGGCTTGTCGCCAATGCGCGTGATGCGCTCGCGCGGCACGCGGATTTCGTTCGCCCACAGGTTATAGGCTTCGTCGTCCGTCTCGTACACCGTCACCCACAACCGCTCCCGCGGCAGCTTGTAGACCTCGGTCAGCAGCTCCCACGCGAAATGAATCGCGTCGCGCTTGAAGTAATCGCCGAACGAAAAGTTGCCGAGCATCTCGAAAAACGTGTGGTGGCGCGCGGTGTAGCCGACGTTTTCGAGATCGTTGTGCTTGCCGCCGGCGCGCACGCAGCGCTGCGAGGTGGTGGCGCGCACGTAACCGCGTTGCTCCTGGCCGAGAAACGCCTCCTTGAACTGCACCATGCCGGAGTTGGTGAAGAGCAGCGTCGGATCGTTGCCGGGAACGAGCGGGCTCGAGGCCACGATCGTGTGGCCTTTGCGCTTGAAGTAAGCGAGGAACTGATTGCGGATTTCGCTGCTTTTCATGGGGGGACCTATGCGATGCGCGTGGCTGCCGACGCGCGGGAAAAGCGTGATTCTAAACTATTCGATGTCGCGCAGCAGGCGGCGGATGATGTCGAGGCTGAAGCCGCGCCCCTGCAGGAAACGCATCTGGCGGGCTCGGTCACTCGCATTGGCCGGCATTACGCCAAACTTCTTCGTCCATACCGCGCGCGCCGTCTCGAGTTCGCTTTCCTGCATTTGCAGTTGCGCCCCGGCAATGGCCGTCTCCGAGAGGCCTTTCTCGCGCAGCTCGTGCGCGATGCGTTGCGCGCCGAAACGGCGGCGGCGGGAGGCCAGCACCTGCTCGACGACGCGGCGCTCGGACAGCCAGCCGCGGCGTTCGAAATCATCGAGCAATTCCGGAACATCCTCCGGGTTCTCCGCGAACGGCGCGAGCTTGCGCCCGAGTTCGAACCGCGAATACTCGCGGCGCGCGAGCATCCTGAGCGCCCTTGCCCGCAAGGATACTTGCGGCTTATTTTTCCGCGACTGCGGCTGCCTTCGCTCCGGCACCGACGCTCACCGCCGCGCGGATTTTGGCTTCGATTTCCTGTGCCAGCTCGGGGTGCGCCTTCAGATAATCGCGCGCGTTGTCCTTGCCCTGGCCTATGCGTTCCTTGCCGTACGTGTACCAGGCGCCTGACTTGTCAACGATCTTGTGCAGCACGCCGAGTTCGACGACCTCGCCTTCGCGCGAAATGCCTTCGCCGTACAGGATGTCGAAGTCGGCCACCCGGAACGGCGGCGCGACCTTGTTCTTGACCACTTTGGCGCGGGTCTCCGAGCCGATGACTTCCTCGCCCTTCTTGATGCTGCCCACGCGGCGGATGTCGATGCGCACCGAGGCGTAGAACTTGAGCGCGTTGCCGCCGGTCGTGGTTTCGGGATTGCCGAACATCACGCCGATCTTCATGCGGATCTGGTTGATGAAAATCACCATCGTATTGGAGCGCTTGATGTTGGCGGTGAGCTTGCGCAACGCCTGCGACATGAGCCGCGCCTGCAGGCCCATCTGCGGCTCGCCCATTTCGCCCTCGATCTCGGCTTTCGGCGTCAATGCGGCGACCGAGTCGATCACCACCACGTCGACCGAGGCCGAGCGCACCAGCATGTCGGCGATTTCGAGCGCCTGCTCCCCGTTGTCGGGCTGCGAAATCAGCAGCTCCTGAACGTTGACGCCGAGTTTCTGCGCGTATTGCGGATCGAGCGCGTGTTCGGCGTCGATGAATGCCGCGGTGCCGCCGAGCTTCTGCATCTGCGCGATCACCGACAGCGTCAGCGTCGTTTTGCCCGACGATTCCGGACCGTAGATTTCGATCACGCGGCCGCGCGGCAGGCCGCCGATACCGAGCGCGAGATCGAGGCCGAGCGAGCCGGTCGACACCACTTCGATGTCTTTCGCCACCTCGGCCTCGCCCAGCCGCATGATGGAACCCTTGCCGAATTGCTTTTCGATTTGCGACAGCGCCGCTGCCAGCGCCTTGGTCTTGTTCTCATCCATGATGTATCCCATAAATTCCTCCCGGATTATCTCACACTCCTAACGCAGATAACGCGGAAGCTGCCGCGGGGATGACGGCTATCACTTTGGTACTAGCCGCGGTCTTGACGCTCACCCAACAGCTCAAGCACGCGTTCGAGCGCGCGCTCGACGGCCTGTTTGCGGACTGCTTCGCGGTCGCCCGCGAAATGCCGCGTCTCGGCAACCGGCTCGCCGCCCCGGAGCGCCCACGCGAGACACACCGTGCCGACCGGCTTCTCCGGTGTGCCGCCGCCCGGGCCGGCCGTCCCGCTCACCGCGACCGCAACGTGGGCGTGGCTCGCGGCGAGCGCGCCCGCCACCATTTCCGTTACCGTCTGCTCCGACACCGCGCCGAATTTTTGCAGCGTTTTCATTTTCACGCCGAGCATCTCGCGTTTCGCAACGTAGCTGTAGGTGATGAAGCCGCGCTCGTACCAGTCCGAGCTGCCCGGCACGGCAGTGAGCGCCGCGCCGATCCAGCCGCCGGTGCACGATTCGGCGGTCGCCAGCATCAGCACGCGAGACTTGAGCGCCGCGCCGACCTGTTGTGCCAGTTGATACAAGCGATCCTTCATGAGTCACCCTCCGATCAGCGTTTTGGCGGCCGCCAGCACCAGCACGGTATAGGCCGCGGCCAGCAGATCATCGAACATCACGCCGAAGCCGCTCTTGAGTGTCCGGTCGTAGTAACGGACCGGCGGCGGCTTCAGGATATCAAACAGGCGAAACAGCAGGAACGCGAAGGCCTGCCACGCGAGCCCTGCAGGGGTGAAAAACAACACCAGCATGAAGGCGACAATCTCGTCCCACACGATGGCGCCGTGATCAGGGACGCCGAGCGCGCGCCCGGTGCGAGCACACGCCCATACGCCGAGCGCGAAACCCAGCACGATCAAACCGAGCAGCGTGAGGGCCGTGCAATACGCTGCCAGCGCCCAATAAAGCGGAAACGCGAGCAGCGTGCCGGCGGTTCCCGGCGCGCCGGGAACCAACCCGGCGCCGGCGCCGAGCGCGATCAGATGCGCCGGATGACGCACCATGAACGCGGCCGTCGGCCGCGTCACTGCATCAGGCAAAATGATCGAACCCCGCGCGTCCGGGCTGCAGCGCTGCGCCATTGGCAGCACGCACCACGAGACGGGGCGCGTTGCGCACGCGCGCATGAACGCGGCCGATGGGCGTCAGCGCAACGCCGGCGTGCCGGCCGCTGCGCGCCACGCGCTCGCGCGCCCCGCGCGGCGCGGTAAAGCACAGCTCGTAGTCGTCGCCGCCGGCGAGGAGTGCTGCGCGCGCGACCCCGCGGTCGAGATATCGGCGCAGCACTGGCGAGGCCGGCAGCGCGGCGAACTCGATTTCCGCGGCGACGCCCGAGCGTTCGAGGATATGCCCGAGGTCGGCGCATAGCCCGTCCGAAATGTCGATGGCGCTGTGCGCAACACCGCGCAGCGCGAGCCCCAGCGCGATGCGCGGTTGTGGCCGGTCGAGCCGCCTGGCGCAACGCGCGAACTCGGCCGGCTTGAGCTGGATGCGCCGCTTGAGCGCCGCGAGCGCGAGCGCCGCGTCGCCGAGCACTCCCGACACCCAGATATCATCGCCTGGCCGCGCGCCGTCGCGCCGCAAAGCGGCGCCGCGCGGCGCCTCACCCAGTATCTGGACACAGATGTTGAGCGGTCCGCGCGTCGTGTCGCCGCCGATCAGATCGACGCCGAAGCGCCGCGCGAGCGCCATGAAACCGCGCGAAAAATCCGCGAGCCAGCGCGGGTCCGCCGCGGGCAGCGCCAGCGCGAGCGTCGCCCAGCGCGGCGTTGCGCCCATCGCCGCGAGATCGGAAAGATTGACCGCCAGCGCCTTGTGGCCGAGCTGACGGGGATCGGCGTCGCGCCGGAAATGGCGGCCCGCGACCAGCATGTCGGTTGAAATGACGAGTTCGCATCCCCGCCGCACGTTGACGAGCGCGGCATCGTCGCCTACGCCGAGCACCGTATGCCGCGCGCGGTGCGTGAAATAGCGCCCGATCAGCTCGAACTCGGATAACACCGGGAGACTATGACCGCTGAACCGGGCCGTTGCCCTGCGCCTGCCTGCCCGCGTTTTCAGCCAGCCATTTCCGCTTCAGCATATACGGGAAGTAGAAGTCGACCGCCGCGAACACCAGGAATACGAGCACGAGTATGCGCGCGGTGTCCGGGGGCAGAAACGATGCCCCCTCGATCAGCACGTACAGCCCGAGCAGCGCATTGAGAATGCCGCCGATGTAAAACATGATGATGCGTCTTTTCAGCTTTTCGTCCATAACCGGCCTCGCAGCCCACCTGTCATTTCTTTACGAACTCGTGCGGTCGCTTGTCCGCCGCGAGCTTGTCGAGCACACCATTCACGTACTTGAAGCCGTCGGTGCCGCCGTAACTCTTGGCCAGCTCGACCGCCTCGTTGATCACGACCCGGTACGGCACGTCCGGCTGGTTTTCGAGCTCGTAGGCCGCTATCAGCAGGATTGCGCGTTCGATCGGGCTCAACTCCGCGCATTTCCGGTCGAGATAGGGCTGCAGCGACTGCTCGAGCTGCTGCGCTTCGCGGATCGCGCCGGCGAGCAGCGCGGAAAAATAGCTGCGGTCGGTCTTGTCGAAGCCCTGCGCCGCGGACATCTGCTGCTCGATGGTCGCCGCGTCGCTGCCGGCGAGCTGCCATTGATACAACCCCTGCAGCGCGAATTCGCGCGAGCGGCGGCGAGCGCTGCGGCGCGGCGGGGATGTCCGCGGCAGGGTCACGCGTTGCGCGCCGTCGAGGGTCTCGGCCAAGTCATTTCCGATCGAGCTTGCCGAGCAGGTTCGCCATTTCGACCGCAGCGGCCGCGCAGTCGGCCCCCTTCTGCATCATGCGCACTTCGGCCTGCTCGTCGTTCTCGGTGGTCAGGATCCCGTTGGCCACCGGAATGCCGGTATCGAGCTGCACCGACATGATGCCGCTTGCCGACTGGTTGGCGACGATTTCAAAATGATAGGTGTCGCCGCGGATCACCGCGCCGAGCGCGACGAGCGCGTCGAAATCCCCGGTGTTCGCCAACTTCTGCAGCGCCAGCGGCACTTCCAGGGCCCCCGGCACCGTGACGATTCTGATATCGGCGTCGCGCACGCCGAGCCTGGCGAGCTCAGCCGTGCAGCTTGCAAGCAAACCATCGCCGACCGCCGCGTTGAAGCGCGCCACCACGATGCCGATGCGCAATCCGGCGCCGCTCGCGCCTGCCTCGACTTCTTCGATGGAATCGTACTTCGCCATGTTCACCCGTTCACGGTCTTGCCTGGTTTCGTCAGACGTCACTTTCGCCGGGCTGAAGATAGCCGGTGACCTGCAAATCGAATCCCGCCATGCTGGGCATTCTACGCGGCTTCGCCATCAGCCGCATTTTCGTGACCTTCAGGTCCCGCAGTATCTGGGCGCCGATACCGTAGTTGCGCAGCGCGTTCTTTTGCGGTGCCGCAATCGCGCCCGGCTGCGCGCGTTCGAGCAGATCGGCCGCCGATTCCGGCCGGTGCAGGAGCACGATCACTCCGCACTTCGCCCGGCTCAACGCCGCCAGCGCCTGATTGAAATTCCACGAGTGGCTTGCGCTGCGCACATCGAGCAGATCGATCACCGACACCGGCTCATGCACGCGCACCAGCGCTTCGCAGTCGGGCCCGATCCTGCCTCTGACCAGCGCGAGATGGGTCTCCTGCCCGATCCGGTCGCTGTAGACGACGAGCCGGAACTTGCCGTGCACGGTTTCGATATCGCGTTCGGAGACGCGCTGCACCAGCGATTCGGTGCGGTTGCGATAGTGGATCAGGTCGGTGATGGTGCCGATCTTGAGCTGGTGCTCGCGCGCAAATTCGATCAGGTCGGGCAGGCGCGCCATCTCGCCGTTGTCTTTCAGGATTTCGCAGATCACCGCGGCCGGCATCGTACCCGCCAACTGCGCGAGGTCGCAGCCGGCCTCGGTGTGCCCGGCGCGCACCAGCACCCCGCCCTTCTGCGCCATCAGCGGGAAAATATGTCCGGGCTGCACGATATCCGCGGGACTGGCGTCGGCGCGCACCGCCGCCTGCACGGTGCGCGCGCGGTCGGCCGCCGAAATGCCGGTGGTGACGCCTTCGGCCGCCTCGATCGAAACCGTGAAGGCGGTGCCGAGCTGCGACGCGTTGTTGTCGACCATCAGCGGCAGGTTGAGCCGGCGGCATTTTTCCTCGGTCAGCGTGAGGCAGATGAGCCCCCGGCCATAGCGCGCCATGAAGTTGATCGCCTCCGCGCTGACGAAGTCCGCCGCGAGCACGAGGTCGCCCTCGTTCTCGCGGTCCTCCTCGTCGACGAGGATCACCATCTTGCCGACACGCACGTCGGCGATGATTTCAGGTATCGTGCTGACAGTCATATCAGTTCTTATACTCCACAAGACGTTCCGCGTAACGCGCGAGCAGATCAACCTCGAGATTGACCTTGGAGCCGGCCGTCAGCCCATCGAGGTTGGTCGCCTGCAGGGTATGCGGAATCAGGTTGATTTCAAATGTGCTGCCGTTGACCGCATTCACGGTGAGGCTGACTCCGTTGACTGCGATCGAGCCTTTGCGCGCGATGTATTTTGCCAGTTCACGCGGCGCCGCGACTGCCAGCAGGCGGTTTTCGCCGCTCGCCTCGAAACGAGTGACGGTCCCCACGCCGTCGACGTGCCCGCTCACCAGATGGCCGCCGAGCGGGTCGGCGAGCCGCAGGGATTTCTCCAGGTTCACCCGCGCGCCCGCCGCGAAACCGGTGGTGCAATTCAACGTCTCCTGCGACACATCGGCCTCGAACCCGGAAGACTGCAGCTCCACCGCGGTCAGGCACACGCCATCGACCGCGATGCTGTCGCCGCGGCTGACGCCGGCAAGATCGAGCGCCGCCGTGTCGATGGCAATGCGCACTCCGCCGCTGGCGGGCTTGACCTCGCGCACCGTGCCCACCGCCGCGATTATGCCGGTGAACATTCTAGCGCGCCTCCAGCCGCGCGAGGATACGCAAATCGCTTCCCACCATGCGCGCTTCACCGATCCTCAGCGCGCGCCGGCCGCCGAGGTCGGCAAGCTCGGGAAGATCGGCCATGCCGCGCGCCCGGTCGCCAATGAGGCACGGCGCCAAATACAACAACAGCTCATCGACGCAACCCTCGATGATCAATGACCCGTTGAGCTTGCAACCGGCCTCGACGTGCAGTTCGTTGATCTCGCGCCGGCCGAGCTCCCGCATGAGCGCCGGCAGTTCGACCTTGCCGGCCGCATTCGGCATCACGATCACTTCCGCGCCCTGATTCTGCAGTTGCCCGATTTTCGTTTTATCCTCCACTGCGCATGCGATCAGCGCGCCGCCGGCAAGAATGCGTGCCGTGAGCGGCGTCTCGAGCCGGCTGTCCACCACCACCCGCCGCGGCTGGCGCGGGGTTTCGACCGCGCGCACCGTCAGCTGCGGATCGTCATCGCGCACCGTGCCGATGCCGGTCAGCACCGCGCATGCGCGGGCACGCCAATGATGCCCGTCGGTGCGCGCTGCTTCGCCGGTGATCCAGCGGCTCTTGCCATTCAACAACGCGGTCTTGCCGTCAAGGCTCGCCGCAATCTTCATGCGCACCCACGGCCGGCCGCGGGTCAGGCGCGAGACGAAACCGATATTGATTTCGCGCGCCTCGTGTTCGAGCACGCCGCTTGCGGTGCCGACGCCGGCCTGGATGAGGCGCTCCAGGCCCAGCCCCGCGGTGCGCGCATCGGGGTCGCGCATCGCGGCGACCACGCGCGCGACACCGGCTGCGATCAATGCCTCGTCGCACGGCGGGGTGCGGCCGTGGTGGTGACACGGCTCGAGCGACACATAGGCGGTGGCGCCGCGCGCGCGGTCCCCGGCTGCCGCCAGCGCATTCACTTCGGCGTGCGGCGCGCCGGCGCGCTCGTGCCAGCCTTCGCCGACGACCGCGCCGTCGCGGACGATGACGCACCCGACGCGGGGATTGGGCGTCGTGGTGTACAGCCCGCGCTGCGCGAGTCGCAGCGCGTGCGCCATATATTCGTGATCAGCCGCGTTGGCCATTAAAGCGCCTATTTCCTGCCCTGCGGCTTTTTCGCTTCCTTGATCGCGTCCCGGAAGTCGTCGACATCCTGAAAACTCTTGTAGACCGACGCGAAGCGGATGTATGCGACCTTGTCCAGCCGATAAAGCTCTTTCATCACCATCTCGCCGATGCGGCGCGACGGGATTTCGCGCTCGCCCAGCGCCAGCACCTGCTGCGCGATGGTCGCGACCGCATCGTCCACCAGCGGGGTCGGCACCGGACGCTTATGCAGCGCGCGCATGAACCCGGTGCGCAGCTTGTCGAGATCAAACTCGGTGCGGCTGCCGTCCTGCTTCACCACCTGCGGCATGCGCAACTCGACCGTCTCGTAGGTCGTAAAGCGTTTCTTGCATGCGAGACAGCGGCGGCGGCGGCGGATGCTGTCGCCGTTGTCGCTGACGCGCGAGTCGATGACCTGCGTGTCTTCAGCCTTGCAGAACGGGCAATACATCGCTACGCGGGTGCTTCGTGGCTAATTGCCATAGACGGGGTATTTCGCGCAGAGCGCCTTGACCTCCGCCACCACGCGTTCGATCACCTTCTCGTCGCGCGGCGCATCGAGCACGTCGGCAATCAGGTTGGCGAGTTGCCCGGCTTCGGCTTCGCCGAATCCGCGCGTGGTGATCGCCGGCGAGCCGATCCGGATGCCGCTCGTGACCGTGGGTTTCTGCGGATCGTTGGGAATTGCGTTCTTGTTGACCGTCATGTGGGCGCGGTCGAGCACGACCTCGGCGTCCTTGCCGGTGATCTGCTTGCCGGTCAGGTCGACCAGGAACATATGGCAGTCGGTGCGGCCGGAAACGATGCGCAGTCCCCGCTGCTGCAGCGCCCGCGCCATCGCCTTCGCATTGGACAGAATCCGCTGCTGGTAGACCTTGAAGTCAGGGCTCAGCGCTTCCTTGAATGCCACCGCCTTGGCGGCGATCGCGTGCATCAGCGGCCCGCCCTGGCTGCCCGGGAAAATCGACGAGTTGAGAATTTTTTCGTGCTCGGCTGCGGCGAGTATCAGGCCGCCGCGCGGACCCCGCAACGTCTTGTGCGTCGTCGTGGTCACGAAGTCGGCAATGCCGACCGGCGTCGGGTACAGCCCCACCGCGACCAGCCCGGCGTAATGCGCGATGTCGGCCATCAACCATGCACCGACGCCATCGGCGATCGCGCGCAGGCGCTGCCAGTCGAACACCAGCGAATAGGCCGAAGCGCCGGCGACTATCATCTTCGGCCGGTGTTCGCGCGCGAGGCGCTCGACCTGATCGTAGTCGATGGCTTCGGTGGCCGGATCGAGCCCGTAGGTGATGGCATGATAAATTTTGCCGCTCAGGTTGACCGACGCGCCGTGCGTCAGATGGCCGCCTGCCGAAAGCGCCATGCCGAGTATCGTGTCGCCGGGGCGCAACACCGCCGTATACACAGCGAAATTGGCCTGCGATCCCGAATGCGGCTGCACGTTTGCGTAGCCGGCATTGAACAGCTGTTTGGCGCGGTCGATCGCGAGCTGCTCGGCAATGTCGACATACTGGCAGCCGCCGTAATAGCGCTTGCCGGGATAACCTTCGGCATATTTGTTGGTGAGCACCGAGCCCTGCGCCGCGAGCACGCGCGGACTCGCGTAGTTCTCGGATGCGATCAGCTCGATGTGATCTTCCTGACGGCGCGTCTCCTGCTCGAGCGCCGACCATAATTCGGGATCGAAACCCTGGATCGTGTCCTGCTTTGAATACATGCGTGGCCCGTGTCTAAATGATTGATTTTAGCACGCTTAATCCCGCTGGCGAGGGCGCCGCGGCCGGCATTGCAAAAGGCTCGCCGTGGCCACCGCGCGTGCAAACACGAAAGCAGGACGCGCTTTTTGCGCGCGGCACACGATGTTGCGTATCATGACGCGGACCCATCTGCATTGTCTTGATGCGGGGAGACAACGAGTTGAAACGTTTGCTGGTGCTGTCGCGCCTGATTGATGCCCTCAACGAGCGCGTCGGCCGCCTGGTCTACTGGCTGGTGCTTGCCGCGGTGCTGGTGAGCGCCGGCAATGCGGTCTTCCGCTACCTGTTCAATCTGAGCTCCAACGCCTGGCTCGAAATCCAGTGGTATCTGTTTTCGGCGGTATTTCTGCTGTGCGCCGGCTATACGCTGCTGCACAATGGGCACATCCGCATCGACGTCGTCGCGGGCCGCCTGTCAAAACGCGCGCAAACCTGGATCGACATATTCGGCTGCGTGTTTTTTCTGCTGCCGATGGCGCTCGTCATCATGTGGCTCGCGTGGCCGGTTTTTATGGACGCCTACACGCACCACGAAGTATCGGGCGATGCGGGCGGGCTGGTGCGCTGGCCGGTCAAGCTGCTGATGCCAGTCGGCTTCTTTCTGCTCGCGCTGCAGGCCGTCTCCGAACTGATTAAACGCATCGCGTTCCTGCTGGGACTGATTCCCGAACCGGTCGAAAAACACGACGTTCCCGCGAAACTCGCGATAGCGCGCAGCGACGCGGAGGCGAAATGACCGGGTTCCTCGCCGCCAACCTGGCGCCAATGATGTTCGCGGCGCTGGTCGTTTTCCTGCTGCTCGGTTACCCGGTCGCATTTTCGCTCGCCGCCAACGGCTTGCTGTTCGGATTGATCGGCATCGAGCTCGGTCTGCTGACTCCAGCGCTGCTCCAGGCGCTGCCGGAGCGCGTGTTCGGCATCATGCGCAACGATACCCTGCTCGCCATCCCGTTCTTCACCTTCATGGGGCTGATTCTCGAGCGCAGCGGCATGGCGGAAGATCTGCTCGACACCATCGGCCAGCTGTTCGGGCCGCTGCGCGGCGGGCTTGCGTACGCGGTGATTTTCGTCGGCGCGCTGCTCGCTGCGACCACCGGTGTGGTGGCCGCGTCGGTCATTTCGATGGGCCTGATCTCGCTGCCGATCATGTTGCGTTATGGCTACGACCGCCGGCTCGCCGCGGGCGTGATCGCGGCCTCCGGCACGCTGGCGCAGATCATTCCGCCGTCGCTGGTGCTGATCGTACTCGCCGACCAGCTCGGCCGCTCGGTCGGCGATATGTACCAAGGGGCCCTGATTCCGGGGCTGATCCTGACTGCGCTTTACGCGGGCTACGTGTTGATTCTGACTTTCACGCACCCGGCAGCGGCGCCGGCGCTGCCACCCGCAGCGCGAACGTTGCGCGGTTTCAGGCTGATCCGCCGCGTGATCTTCGTGATGGTCCCGCCGCTGACGCTGATTTTCCTGGTGCTCGGCACGATCTTTCTCGGCGTTGCGACACCGACCGAAGGCGGCGCGATGGGCGCCAGCGGCGCGCTGATCCTCGCGCTGATCAACCGGCGCCTCGACTGGTCGTTGCTCAGGCAGGCGATGAACGCGACTGCCAAGCTGTCGTCGTTCGTGATGTTCATCCTGATCGGCTCCACCGTGTTCGGCCTGGTGTTCCGCGGCGTCAACGGTGATCTGTGGGTCGAGAATCTGTTGACCGGTCTGCCGGGCGGCCAGCTCGGCTTCCTGGTCGTGGTCAACGTCATGGTGTTCGTGCTCGCGTTCTTCCTCGACTTTTTCGAGCTCGCGTTCATCATCGTGCCGCTGCTCGCACCGGTCGCGGACAAGCTCGGCATCGACCTGATCTGGTTCGGCGTGCTGCTCGGCGTCAACATGCAGACTTCGTTCATGCATCCCCCCTTCGGCTTTGCGCTGTTCTACCTGCGCAGCGTGGCGCCGGTCAAAGACTACCCCGACAAGATGACCGGCAAGTTAACCGCCGGGGTCACCACCGGTCAGATTTACTGGGGTGCCGTGCCGTTCGTCGTGATCCAGATCATCATGGTCGGGGTGGTGATTGCGTTCCCGCAAATAGTCTCAGGCGGACTTACCCGGCAGCAGTTGCAGGACCCGGGCACGATCGAAATACAGTTGCCCGCGCCCGACAAACCTCAGGTAAGCGAGGAAGAAAAGAACGTGGATGCGGCAAAAGGCGAGACTGGAAAATCCACCGGCGAGAGCGAGGAAGAAAAATCGGCGGCCGAAATCCAGAAAGCGTTCGGGCAGCCCAAATAGCCGCACGCCACCAATGGTCACCCTTTCTTCGCGGGTGCTCCCTTGGCCGGGGCCGCCGGGCGTCCGACGGAGTACACGAAATTGTCGTAGGTGTTCTCCGCAACCCGGAACCATAGCCACTGGTCGTCACGGAATTTTTTCCACGGCTCGTAAATTTTCTTGAAGTCCGGGCTCTTTGCTGCGAGTTCGCCATAGAGCTCGCCCGCCGCCTTGAAACACGCTTCCATCACCGGATGCGAGAACGACCGCAGTTGCGTGCCGGCTGCAACCAGCCTGCGCAAGGCCTCGGTATTCTTGGCGTCGTATTTCGCGAGCATGTGCACATTGGCTTCGGCGCACGCGGCCTCGAGCGCTTCCTGGTAAGCCTTGGGCAGCGCTCCCCACTGCTTGGAATTGACATAAATCGACAGCTGCGCCGAGCCTTCCCACCAGCCCGGGTAATAATAGAACCTGGCGACCTTGTTAAAGCCGAGCTTCTCGTCGTCATACGGACCAACCCACTCGGCGGCGTCGATGGTGCCGCGCTCGAGCGCCTGGTAGATTTCGCCGCCCGCGATCTGCTGCGGTACTACCCCGAGCTTCGCGAGCACCTGGCCGGCCATCCCCGCAATCCGCATCTTGAGACCCTTGAGATCGGCTACGGTCTTGATCTCCTTGCGATACCAGCCCGCCATTTGGGTACCGGTGTTGCCGGCGGGAAACTGGACGATATTGTATTGCTTGAACAATTCGCGCATGAGTTCGATACCGCCGCCGTAGTACATCCAGGCGTTCTGCTGGCGCGCGTTCATGCCAAACGGAATCGCGGTATCGAACGCAAAGGCCGGATTCTTCCCGATATAGTAATAGCTTGCCGACTGGCCGCATTCGACCGTTCCGTTCTGCACGGCGTCGAGCACCTGCAGGCCGGGCACGATTTCGCCCGCGGCAAAAACGCGGATCTCGAATTTGCCTTCGGTCATTTTCGAAACGCGAGCCGCGATCTGCTCGGCGGTGGCGAACAGCGTGTCGAGGCTTTTCGGAAAACTCGAAGCCATGCGCCACCTGATTGCCGGCTGTGACTGCGCCAGTGCGATTGCCGGCGCCGCGCCGGTACCCGCCGCAAGGCTCGCTGCCGCTTTTTTCAAAAATGCACGTCGTTTCATTCGAGCCTCCCGTGTTGGTCCAATCCACATCGCCTGAGCATAACCGGCAGGACGCGGCAATCCGCGCACCGCCTCAGTCCCCGGCGACCGTCATGCGCTCGATGAGCACCGAGCCGCATTGCCTGGAGCCGCGCCGGTCGATGTCATTGCCGACGGCGGCGATGCCGCGAAACATGTCCTTCAGATTGCCCGCGATGGTGATCTCCTGCACCGGGTAGGCAATCGCGCCGTCTTCGATCCAGTAGCCGGCGGCGCCGCGCGAATAATCGCCGGTCACCATGTTGATCCCCTGTCCCATCAGTTCGGTCACGAACAGCCCGCGCCCCATCTGCTTCAGCAATTGCGGCAGGTCGGAGCCCGTGTCACGCCACAGCAGGTTGTGGTTGCCGCCGGCATTGCCGGTCGATTTCATGCCGAGCTTGCGCGCCGAATAGCTGCTGAGGAAATAGCCCTGCACCACGCCGTGTTCGACCACGTGGCGACGGTGGGTCGCTACGCCCTCCGCGTCAAACGGGCTGCTCGCAACGCCCTTGGGGATGTGCGGATCGTCGCTGATCTCGACCCGCGGCGAGAACACCCGCTGACCGAGGCTGTCGAGCAGAAACGACGACTTGCGATAGAGGCTGCCGCCGCTGACCGCCGTCACAAAATGGCCGAGCAACGTCGTCGCAGCAGGCGCCTCAAATACCACGGGAACCTGCATGGTCGCGATTTTCTTCGCGCCGAGACGGTTGAGCGCGCGCTCGCCGGCGGTCCTGCCGATCGCCTCCGGCCGATCGAGGTCGGCAGGATCGCGCGCCGAAGCGTACCAGTCGTCACGCTGCATCG
>Ga0102851_10000813_pt1 | contig 16706 bp, 16 predicted proteins | sample Mud3Dept3metaG_FD_79558 | JGI IMG/M metagenome (GOLD analysis project Ga0102851, IMG submission 79558) | Freshwater wetland microbial communities from Ohio, USA, analyzing the effect of biotic and abiotic controls - Mud 3 Core 4 Depth 3... | ecosystem: Environmental > Aquatic > Freshwater >... | reverse complement strand
TATCAGCCGCCTGAGAGGAATACCAGTATCGTGACCTCATCCCCGTCCTTCAGAGGGTAGGCCAACTCCTGGGGAAATGTGCTTTGCGCGTTCACCAGGATCTCTATATAGCCGTGCAACTTGCCCGACTTTCCAAAGAGCTTGCTCTGCATAGCCGGGAAGCGCCCCACAAGGTTCTTGAGGCACTCCCCGACACTTTTTCCCTCGAGTTCGACTTGCGCGTCTGTGGTTTCGGTGAGATAGGGATGCAGGTTTACTTTTACGCTCATAGACCCGGCCCCGCCTTATCTTCTTCCTCTCTGGCTCTCAACCTCAACCTGTCTTATCACTGCGCTGTATTTCCTACGCTCCGGCAACGAGATCAGCACCCTGCTTCTTGGCGGTAGCCAGCCTGTGTGCAGCATCCCTCTTCTTCTCGATGCTCACCTTGGCCGCATCCACGTAATCCACCGCCTTTATGTCGCAGAAACGGACGCACTGCGGTTCGCCGTCACACAGATCGCACTTGATCACCTTCTTGTCGATCGTATTGAAGTTCATTGCGCCAAACGGGCAGACTGCCACGCAGGAACGGCATCCGATACAGATGTCGTAGTCGACCTGTACACGCGCCAGTTCTTCATCCCTCGATATCGCCTTCACAGGGCACACGTTCATGCAGGGAGCATCCTGACAGTGCTGGCAGATCATAGGCACGTACAAACCCTCATGTTCCCACTTTTCAATCTTTATGCGGGCACGCATCGGGTTTACCACACCATCATGCTTGACCGCGCAGACGGATTCGCACAAACGGCATCCCGTGCATCTTTCCTGATTGACCACTAAGACTTTAGCCATATGTTCCATATCTATTCAATCCTCCTTTTCATCCCGATCACAGTGCATGAGAGGGCTCTTTTTCGAGTCCCAGGCTCTTCAAGGTCTCCGGTGTAGGGATTCCGTTCTCATCGAGGCCCTTGTGTTTGTAAAACTCTGCCCGCGCCGCAGTCATCTTCTTGCGGTCGAGCGTGGAGCCGACAACATCGGGTGCACCGCGTTTCGCCGGTTCATCATAGTACCGGTCAACGAGCACATCGCCCTTGTGCGGGTCATCTTTCTTGAAGCCTTCACGGATGTTGATCAAGCGCTCGATCATGTTGCCCCGGACTGCTGCGTCCCAAATCTGCGTCGGGGTCATCTCGAGACCCGTGTTGTAATGGATCACGCGCGCCCAGTCTTCAAAGTTAGGCAGCGTGGCGCCCAGGAACGTCGTGTGATACTTGCAGATGCCCAGGCAGTCTACACCCATGAAGCAGTTCTCCTGCCAGAAGACCTGCCAAGGCTTGCCTTCGTAGGACCTGTGGTCCGAGCTCAGGTTGCCTTCGAACGGAACCGGGCTCGAGTAAATCCGCTTCAGCACGTCCGGGGGCAGGTGGTAAAGGTCGATGGCCGGCCTTGATCTCAGGTGGTCAGACCCTCTCGAAGAAACCATGATGTTAAGGGCCAGCCCAGGCGTTGCGCGCTCATCAGAGTGGAGGTTGCTCATGCCCTTCACGTGAACCAGGTACTTCTCAGAGCCCCTGCCGATCTTCTGGGCAGCCCTGATCGGGCCTTCGGCCAGCGTATCGCCCAGGAAGGTCTTCCTCTGGCAGATGCGATGGATCATCTCGAGCACTGCCTCGCCGTTGCCGAACCTGAGGTCTACGCCGTCCGTGTCTTTGTCGGTCAGGATGCCGTTGTCATAGAGCTCCATCGCCCAGCCGATCATGCTGCCGATCTCAAGGTTATCCACGCCGTACTGGTCAACGAGATGGTTGGCGCAGAGCAGAGTGGCTGCATCCGTACAGCCCGGCTCAGAGTTGAAAGCGCCCTGTGACGTATACTCGGGACCTTCATCATATTTTCCTGTCAGGCCGAACTTGTCTGCCAGCGGGCTCTGGGGGATCTTATATTTTGCGCGGCAGTGCACCTGGCAGTTAAAGCACGCCGTCATGTTGTACTCGCCGCATGTTTCCTTTGAAATCTCATCGAGTGACTCAGGCTCGATTTCATCGGCATAGCGGAGCTGGTTGTACTGGAAGTTGTTCGTTCGCACGCCACCCCATGAATTGGTTGCGCCCCAGATAAAAGGCGTGCCTAAGGTACCCATGGTCTGGTTCACTTTGGCGCTTGTGATCAGGTCGATGAACCTCTTGTTGTAATCAAGCGCCTGCTCAGGATGCGCAATCTTGATATCAAGCGTGCCCCTTGCCGCGACGCACTTCAGGTTCTTGGAGCCCATGACCGCGCCCATGCCTGTCCTGCCGGCCGAGTTCTTGATGCCCGTCATGACGTTTGCGTACCGGACGAGATTCTCACCTGCCGGGCCGCACACGCAAAACTTGATATCCTCATCTCCCATCTCCTTGCGGATGGTCCACTGCGTGTCTGTTACGCTCTTTCCCCAAACGCTGGACGCATCGCGTATCTCGATCTCGCCATTGTTGACCCACAGGTAGACCGGCTTTTCCGCTTTGCCCAGGAAGACCAGGTGATGGTAGCCCGCGAGTGCCAGCTCGGCTGCGAAGAATCCGCCCATGTTGGTGCTGCCCATCAGGTTGGTCAACGGGGACTTGCCCATGACGTCAGTCCTTGAGTTGCCTGATGCCATGGTCGCACAGAGAAATCCCACGCCGACGACCAGGACATTGTCAGGACCGAGAGGGTCAGCGCCCGGCTTCAGGTAGTTATAAAGCAGATACGCGTTCAAGCCTCTTCCCCCGAGGTATTTCTTGCGGATCTCGGTGGAGATGGGCTTCTTCTGTATCTCGCCTGTTGTAAGGTTGATGATTGCTACCTTCCGATTCATTGACATATTACTTCTCCTCCTTCTTCGCCATTTTCGCCTTCATGGCCTCTTCAGCCAGCCGCTCGCTCGTTTCCCAGACCGGCCCGCGCACTCTCGGGAAGCCCTCCTTGACCCAGGCCACGCGCCACTCGGAATTGCATCTCTCACACTTGACCGTTTTCTGGCCCGGCTTAGCGGATAGCCTCGCCGTGCAACTGGGGTTGAGACACCTGAACTGACCGTACGTCCTTGTCTTGGCTACAGCTTCTTGTGTTGATAATGTTTCGTCTGCCATAGGTTCTTCCTCCTTTCCTGCCTTTCTTCTATGTTCAGATCACGAGGGCTCGCGCCTTCGTTCTCTCTACAGGCCTCTTAGCGACTGCGTGCTCCGCGGTATACAGCGATCATGCCACCTGCTGGACATCGGTGAGACCATATGCCTGGCTCAGGAGTACCATCGGGTGTATAATCTTCAGCCCGGTACCGGACTGAATGCGTAACCCGCATCCTCCGCACTCCGTGACAACCGCCTCTGCTCCGGACTTCTTTGCTTCGTCCCAGACATGCTGAGCGATTATGATGGACCGATCATAGTTCGCTTTCTTCATGCCGTACGAGCCGCTCAGACCGCAGCAATAGTAATTGCTACCAACCACCTGCACGCCGGGTATCAGCTTCAGAAGGTCAAGCGGCACCTGCGTCAGCCCCTGCACTTTCAGATGGCAGGGGTTGTGATAAAAGACTTTCAGCGGCACGGGGCGAAAGTCCGTGTTGAGCCGCCCTTCTTTGTGCAACTTGAGGAGATATTCATCCGCATCGAAGATGTGCTCGGAAAGCCATGCGGCCTCCGCGCTGTCAAAGAACTTGCGCCCTTCCTTGCGCAACATCATGTTGCAGCTCGGGCACGTGGTGATGACGTCATGGTCCGGATACGCCGCCCCATATAGAGACTTCATGATGAAGTTGAAATTCTTGCCCGCACCTTTCAGGTTGGCATTGGCCATCATGGGCATGCCGCAGCACTTCTGCTCGGGCACAACGACCTGGAAGCCGTTCTTCTTCATGACCTCCACCAGGGCCTTACCTATTTCCGGCCCGTAATAGTTCGCCCAACAACCACTGAAGTAGATTACCGTGTCACTCACCGGAGCCCCCTTTGAACCAGTCCCTAAAGGTCCGCCGATGGAACGTGGGCAGGTTCGCACCATGGTGTATTCCCGCTGTCAGTTCCATGATCCACTTCACCACAGGAAGATTGCTGGCCCAGTTGGATAATGGTGCGGTCAGGCCGCCCAGCTTCGCCAGTATCTCCGGGTCATCCAGGAGCCTTTTCTTCCAGCTCCTGCCCTTCTTCTCAGCATACTCCATCTGGGTCTTCCAGATGAGCGTGGGAACATCTATATCCACCGGGCATTCGACTTCGCACCTGCCGCAGTGGAGACACTCATCAAGAGGCGGCACTGCCCCTTGCAGAAAGGCAAGCACGTAGTTCTTCGGGCTGTAGACCATACCCCTGTCGACCAGCAGGTGCTTGCCGATGGGGCACTGCCGGGCACAAGCCCTGCAGTCAATGCACAGGAACAGGTCCCCATACCCGTCGTTGAGGAGCCCTGTCCGGCCGTTGTCGAGCACTATCAGGTGAACTTCGCGATCATTGGTCGTTGACATTACGGGAAGCGAGTCGAAGTCATACGCCTCCTCCGGCTTTGGCGCAAGATCGAGCAGTATACTCTCGAGACCGAAGATCCCCATGGAGCGCGTGTGGAAAAGCGCGGACTCCCTGTCCTTGAGGACTTTTTCCACGCTCACAACAAATATGATCTTTGTCGCCTGCTCCAGGTCCTTTGAGATATTCGACATGTGCTGGAGAAAAAGGATTGTACCGTCTGCAGCGGAAACTGCGTTGACACCCAGGATGGCCACGTAGTCCCGAGCCTCGTTGGAGCTAAGTCGGCTGAACTGCCTGCGAACCTCAAAAGATTCGACGAGCCCTCTCGCATGCATGCCGGGCACCGACCAGTATTCTTCTACGCTCTTCTTGAATGTGGCAACATCGAAGTTGTTGAACTCGGTGAAATAGCGAAGGTAGGTCTTAAGGCCAAGGGCGTGTAACTTTGAGCGGAGCTCGTTGACGAGCACGTTAGACTTGTTGATCGAGGCAAGGTTTGTCTCACCCGCTACCTGGCGCACATATGAGGCTGCCTTGTCGCTATTTTCCGCATAAAAGAACTTGACGCCCGGGTACTGCTCCAGGCTCCCCTTCAACTGGTCAACGAGGGTCGCATGGTTTGCCCGCGTGTGGTTGCGGAGTTCCTTCAACTGTTTCTTGATCGTATCCGCGCTCACACGCGCATCCCTGCGCACCATTACACCGGCAGCTCTGTGCTTGCTTTGTTCAGCCGAAGGCTCGACAACCAATATGCTGGGCATTCCGGTCATACGTTACTATCCCTCCTGCCTTTTCGCACGCGCGCCAGAGGTATCCGGGGCTCCAGGAGTCCCTTCAATACCCATCGAACGCCTTGTCCTTGTGTAGGCTAGCGGTTTACTCGCGTGAACCGCTATTTATATCAGGAACTGGCCTCTTTGTCAAGACTTTGTTACTGCGCGGCGCACTGGTTGGAGTAGTGTGTTGACAACCGGGAGGTGAATAGTGTTCACTATTCCGAACCATGTACACTGCGCCCATTATCGCCCGCGTCATTCAAATCCTCAGACTGATTGTGCAGGAGCACAAGCAATTCGGGGTCACCGAGATCTCCCAGGCGCTTTCAATCAACAAGAGTACCGCCTTCGGCATCCTGAAAGCCTTGCAGACAGAGGGCTTCGTGGTCAAAGACCCGGATACGAAGAGATACACCATGGGTCCCGGGCTCTTCGACCTGTCAACCAAGATTTTCAAGCGGACCGATCTTGCGACACTGGCGCGACCGTTCCTGGAGCAACTGGCGGAGCAGGTGGGCGAGACGGTCTTTCTGGGCGCACGGCAGAACGATCAGGTCAAGTTCATTGAGGTCGTGGAGGGGAAAAAAGACCTGAAGATTTCTTCGCACGTCGGGGCAAAGATTCCCATCACAGCAGGGGCTGCAGGTAAGGTGATCTTCTCATTCATGGAGGAGAGCGACATCATAAGCCTCTTCCGCGAGAAGGGGCTGCCCAGGCACACGGATGCGAGCATCACGGATCTTAGTCTCTTTCTTGAGGAAGTGGCGAAAGCGAGAAGAGATGGCTACGCCTTCGACTATGACGAGTATATCAAGGGAACAATGGCGGTGGCTGCCCCCATTCGTGTGGGCAAACAACTCGTGGCAGTCGTCTGGATAGTCACCTTTTCGAGTATCATGGATGAACAGCGACTCGCCGAGGTCGTCCAGCATGTAACCGATACGACCAGGCTCATCGGAAAGGCTATTCAGTCAGAGATCGTACCCATCTACCTGGGCAACACAGAAGAGATGATGAGAGTCCTTATCGGCTCCACCAGGAAGACCAGCTAAACCTGCAGTCTGTTCAAGCATGCCGGCGGATCGTCAACCAGACCGCTCATCTCAACTGGCAGGAAGTGTAACAACCACCCTCGCCCCTCCTTCACTAAGGGGCTCGAATTCCAGCTTGCCGTAATGTCTCCGCGCCGCGAGTCTGGCGATGGGTAAACCAAATCCGGTGCCGGCAGCCTTGGTTGAGAAGAAGGGCGTAAAGAGACGTTCCGCATCATTGGCCTGGATGAGCGTACCCGTGTTGGATATCTCCACACGTATGTTTCGGCTCGCTTTCTTCTCGGAAACGACTGTGATCCTGATCAGGCCCTTGTCCGCTGCTGCGGCCTCAAAGCTGTTCTGCAAGAGATAGTAGAAGAGATGCTGCAGCGCAACGGGGTCACCCGTAACCGGGCCGGCTTCGGGATCAGCGTCGATCTCAACCCTGACACCATTTCTTGTTGCGGGGTCCTCGGCGCGCACTTTCTCCACGGCCTCCTTCACGGCCTCGGTAACGGCAACGCTCTCCAGGTGTAACTCTCCCCCAAACATATCCATGTAGACCCTGATGTCGCGGACCATGCCCTCCAGTCTCTGGTTCTCAGCGAACAGGCGCCCGAGGAGGTCATATTCTTTACTCTCTGTATCTACCTTTTTCTGAAGCCTCTTGATATTGCCGCCGATCACGGTCACGGGGTTTCGTACCCTGTCGGCCACCTCCTTCATCACCTCCAGGTCGCAGCGCGTGGTGTTGTGGATGTAAGCTTCCGTTTCGATGAGGAGGCAGAGGTCGAGCATCTTGTTAATGGTGCTGAGAACCGGAGTTGACTTGTCCGGTGGAATTTCAGCGAGCGCAATCTGGTTACAGAACTGACGGATGACTGAAAATCCCAGGTTCGAATAACGCTGATCCAGGTTTACCTCAACGTGCCTGATCCCGATGCGCCACAGGTAAGCAAGCAATGTCGTATCAAGCGTCGAGTTGAAGAAGAGTTCAAACCACGCGGCCCATGTCTTCCTGAGTCCGCCAGGACGCCCCTCGTGCTCCAGGATCAGATGCGTTTCCGCGATGTTGTCGAAGAACTGGTAGAAATACTCGGCGAACTCCTCTTTACGACTGGTGAAGAGGTGGCGGTAAGGTTCAAGGACCGCGAGGTCGTCGCCGGAGAGTCCCAACTTCTCGCGAATATATGAAAGTCTGTCGAGCGGCACCGCGTCATAAGCCATCCGGACCTTCCCCCCACATCCGCTTCTGGAGCGGCATTTCCAAGCTTTTTTCAAGAGTAGCATACCGAAAATGGCAGGTCAACTCGCTTGCGTCAGCGAGGGCCCCGTATAACATACCGCTCATGGGTGGCTGCCCGGCGAGCTGTCATTTGACTCCTTGCCGGCTTTAAAAATCGAGAAACACGTGTTATTTTTATACGACTGATCCATGTGATATGCGGGAGGAAAAACGCGAATGAAAGATTTAAGGAGTATGAACGCATTGAAGGTCGCACTATTCGTGCTGTTGGCTGGACTTCTTCTCAGTTCCTCAGCGTTTGCCCAGACCAAAGCCCGCCCTGTCGATGCCGCGGGTGCACTGCCGTCGCTTGCGGATCTCGTCGAAAAGGTGAAGCCCGGCGTGGTGAATATCAGCACCACCACAACCGTCCGTGTGCCGGGCAACCCGTTTCGTCATTTCTTTGGCCAGGACGACGGCCCGTTCAACGATTTCTTTAAGCGGTACTATGGAGACATGCCTGACAGGGAGCTCAAACAGAGGAGTCTTGGCTCCGGCTTTATCATTGACAAGGAAGGCTACATCATCACGAACAACCATGTGGTCGAACGGGCGGACGAGATCACAGTCAAAGTTTCGGGTGGCGAGCACAAGGCCCGTATTATCGGAAGGGATCCCAAGACGGACATTGCACTCATCAAGCTGACCACGCCAGTCAAAGACCTGCAGCCCCTTCCCGTTGGTGATTCAGATAAGGTGCGTGTGGGCGATTGGGCCATCGCCATCGGAAACCCATTTGGACTGGAGGAGACCGTGACCCTCGGCATCATTAGCGCGACGGGCCGGGTGATCGGTGCAGGGCCCTACGACAACTTTCTCCAGACGGATGCGCCCATAAACCCCGGCAATAGCGGCGGACCGTTGCTCAACCTTAAAGGTGAGGTCGTAGGCATCAATACGGCCATAGCTGCAGCGGGACAGGGCATCGGTTTCGCAATTCCCATCAATACGGCAAAGATGATAACGGCCCAACTCAGGGACAAGGGGAAGGTAACCCGTGGTTGGATCGGTATAGTCCTCCAGACCATAACGCCTGAGATCGCGTCTAAACTCGGCATCAAGGAGACACATGGAGCCCTGGTTTCGGACGTGGCCCCGGGAAGCCCCGCTGAGACCGCCGGAATCGAGAGAGGGGATGTCATAATCGCCTTTGACAACAAGGAACTCAAGAATGCAGGGGATCTCCCCCGCGTCGTAGCAGATACACCCATCGGCAAGACAGTGAATGTGCGTCTTGTGCGCAAAGGAAAGCAGCAGGACGTGGCTTTGAAGGTCGCGGAGATGCCTGCCGAAACCGTGGCATCTCCTGGTCGTCCCCAGCAGCAGCGCGCGGACCTTGGCATGAGTGTGGACAATATCAGTCAGAAACACCAGCGGGCTTTTCAACTAAGAGAGAAAACCGGCGTGGTGGTCGTGAGTGTCCAGAGAGGAAGTGCTGCGGACCAGGCAGGAATCCAGCCTGGAGACGTCATCAAGGAAATGAACCGGGCTCCGATTCGGAACGTGAGCGACTATCGGACTGCGCTGAGGCAGGAGCAGGCGTCCGGCTCAATCCTCCTCCTGATAAGGCGCGGAGAAAACAGTTTCTATGTGACCATCGCCAAGCAGTAGGAAACCAAACACAGACAAAGACAGGTTGAGGTAAAAACTAAAACAAGGGTTGAGGTTGAGGAAAGACAACAATAGGACAGGTGAGACAAGAACTTGAGCGAAAGTTAAGACTGAGCTGAATGCAGCTCCTTAACTGCAACCTCAAACTCAACCTTCTTTATCTTTTTCCTACTCAAGAAAAAGAGGGTGCCGAGGGGCACCCTCTTTTTGTATCGAAACGAAGTCTCTACTTGAAAAGCAGGTTCGGCAGGAATGTACAGATAGACGGGAAGATAAACAAAAGGACGCCGACGAAGAGAAGCGAAATCAGGAACGGGTAGACGCCCGCGTAGATCACGCTGAACGGTGCCTTCGTGATATTCTTGACCACAAACACATTGATGGCCACCGGCGGAATAACCACGCCGATCATAACCGTGATGGCGATGATCATGCCGAACCACATGGGATCGTAGCCCAGCTTGATGATGGCGGGGTAAAATATCGGTGTTGCAAGGATCATGAACGCAAGGTCATCAATGAAAGAACCTCCGAGCAGATAGAACACGGAGATGACGATCATGATGAACCACGACGGCATCGGAAGGGCCGCTATCCATTCGGCAGCCAGCATGGGGATGTTGGTCACTGCAATGAAATGACCCAACACAGCAGAGCCCGCAATGAGCATGATGGTCATGCAGGCGGTTCGCAGAGACTCATCAACTGACTTCACGAACTCCTTCCATCCCAGGCTCCGCTTCAGGAGGGCCAGGACGATAACCGCAGAGCACCCGATACTGCCTGCTTCAGAGGGCGTGAAGAAGCCTTTCAAAAGCCCACCAATGACGACTATGAAAATGAGGACCGGCCAGATTACCTCGGGAACGAGCTGCATCCTCGCTTTCCAGGAGAACTTGTCACTTTTTGGTGCGATTGCCGGGCTTATCTTGGCCCATCCAATGATAATGAGCATAAAGCAAAGACTAACAATCAACCCGGGCACCAACCCTGCCATGAACAGCCTACCAATCGACTGCTCCGTGATAACGCCAAAAACAATAAGAAAGACGCTTGGAGGGATGAGAATGCCCAACGTGCCCACCGTGGCGACGATCCCGGTGGAAAGTCTCCTGTCATACCCGTACCGGTCCATTTCCGGCACTGCAACGCTCGCAAACGTCGCTGCGGTTGCGGGTGACGAGCCGCAAATGGCCTTGAAAATCGTGGCGCCCACAACGGTTGCTAAGGCCAGGCCACCCGGGATATGTCCTATGAACCTGTGCGCCGCCTCAAAGAGCTTTTTCGCTATCCCCGAATTAAAGGCGATCTGGCCCATGAAGATAAAGAGAGGGATAACCGTGAACCCGTACGATGCAAGCGCGTCAAAGTAGTCCTTGGCCAGCAGGTTGAAGGCAGCAGACATAGACACCAGGTACGAGAAGCCGACGAAACCGATTATTGCCATACAGAATGAGAGCTCGATACCCGTAAGAAACAGGATGAGCAGTACTGCCATCGCTATCAGCCCAACGATTACCTCATTCATACTCGCCTCCCGCAATCTTCGCGATATCGGTGATCAGAACAAGCACCTGCACAAAGAAGGCGAAACCGATACCGTACGCAATGGGATAGAACGGCAACTGAAGCGTCAGGGAGACCTCGCCCGACCTGTACATGTCTGTTGCCATTCTCATGAGATTGACTGCAGTGAAGATGAAGAGCACGATGGACATGCACCGCGTAACGTAATTGAAGAGGTTTTGAATCTTCTTGGAGAATTTCTGATAAAAGAAGTCTACGAAAATCTGGCCCCTCACCCAGGACGTGATCGGCACGGAAAATCCGATGACGATGCCGCCTGAAAAGGCTACCATTTCATATGTACCTATGATGGGCCTTCCGAAAACCCGCAAAATGACATCGCAGGTGGTCAGTGTCATCATGAACACGAGAAAGACACCGGCCACCACTTCCATGGCTCGACCGAGCCAATAGACCACCATTTTCCAGCCCCCAGTCATAGCTTCTCCTTTTTGAGAATTTTGTCACAACATATATTTAATCCTGCTTTATTGTCAAGGTTTTTTTCGGGTAATTGTATGCAATCCAGCACGTTCAATATTTACTCGGTCTCCAAAAGATGGTAAATAGAGTTCGGTGGATATATCGTGCGCGATTCTTGCCGGGGGCCGGTCCAGGAGAATGGGGAGGGACAAAGCCACCATGACGTTCAGGGGCAAACCGCTCATCGCGCACGTCTATGACGTGGCCAGGGAGATCTTTCCGCACGTCTCTGTCATCTCCAGCTATCACGATTCCATCCCTGGGGTGCGAGCGCCCATCCTGAAAGACTTCATACCGACCCAGGGCCCACTCGTGGGTATTGCCTCCGCCCTTCTCTACACCTCGACCGACTACACGTTCATAGTGGGTTGCGACATGCCCCTCATCCGCAAAGATGTGATAACGTACATGATCGATCAGGTACACGGCGAGGACGTAGTTATCCCCAAGACCGAAAAAGGGTACGAACCGCTCCATGCGCTCTATAACCGGTCCTGCCTTGCGCCGATGCTCAACGCGATTGACCGGGGCAACATAGGGATCAGGCAGGTCTTTCCACTCCTCTCTGTCCGGGTCCTCACAGATGCCGGGTGCTTCGTAAGAGATGGTCTGTTTACATTCACAAATGTGAACACCGAGGAGGAGTTCTCTCTTGCAGAACGCTTTGTCGAGTGAGCTGACGATACGAGCGATGAGCGAGTCAGACCTTGACGAGATTATCGCGATAGAGAAAAAGTCCTTTGCAGATCCATGGTCTCAGAGGCTTTTCAGGGAGACGCTGCTCTTTCCGCATTCGGTCAATTTCGTGCTGGAAAGCCCGGGCGGAGAGGTCGTCGGATACCTGAACCTGTACCTGATCGCACAGGAGGGACACCTTTTGAACCTTGCCATTCACCCGGCCTGGCGAAGGCAGGGCCTCGCCACGGCCATGCTCGCGCACACGATACAGTACCTGCGGCAGAGACAGGCGCTCCAGTTGTTTCTGGAGGTTCGCGAGAAGAATCAAAGCGCAATACGTCTGTACAGAAAGCTCGGTTTTGAGGTGGTGGGCAAACGAAAAAAATACTACGCGGAGACCAACGAGGACGCCCTCGTGATGCAGCTCGTGTGTGACGCGTAACTTGTCTAGGTGACATCCCACAGGATATCGTTGTAGAATGCAGCATTTCGATATATGGCCCGATATGGCCAGATATGGATGACATAGATGGATGACATAGCAGGTAGAATCATAGAGAACGTGTCCGTCTGCAAAGGGTACTATCGCTGCCGCATCAGGCTTTCGAAAGCGATGGGCAAGGTCGACGCGGGCCAGTTTGTCATGGTTAAGGTCCCCTCGTCAGAGGTGTTCTTGCGGCGCCCCTTCAGCATCTTGGACTGCGGCAATAAGGTCGTGACGATCCTTTACAAGGTGATGGGCAAAGGTACTGATGCGCTCGCCCGCGCGGCCCGGGATGACCGGGTCATGGTGCTGGGCCCTTTGGGGAAAGGTTTTCATCTTGAGAAAGAATCGAAACCCATTCTCGTTGCGGGCGGCATAGGCGTGGCAGGCATCTATCTGCTGTGGAAACGCTTGAGGGGGCGTGCCGACGTCTTCTTCGGATGCTCCACTAGGAAAGAGGTTGCCCTCCTCGGCGATATCCTTCGTTCCCATCCGCATATCTCGACACTGGACGGTTCAAAAGGCTTCAAAGGTTCGGTCGTCGAGCTGCTCGCGAACCATCTGTCTCAGAGCAGGGAACATGTGGCTATTTATGCCTGCGGCCCTGCGGCAATGTTCGCAAGCCTCAAGGACCGACTCCGCGAAACGGGACTCCCCTGCCAGGTTCTGGTGGAGGAACGCATGGCATGCGGCCTGGGCCTCTGCTTCGGGTGCGTGACGAAGACCACAGACGATCACGAACCGTACAAACGTGTTTGTATGGAAGGACCGGTATTCGACCTATGGCAACTCTCGCTATAGACCTTCTGGGCAAGCGCCTCAGAAATCCGGTATTCAACGCCTCGGGTACCCTCGGTTACGGCCGCGAGATAGAGCCTCTGTGGCCGATCGACACGCTCGGGGCTTACGTCACGAAAGGCCTTTCGCTGAAGCCCCACCACGGCAACCCGCCACCCCGGATCTGGGAGGAAGGCACCGGCATCCTGAACAGCATCGGGCTGCAGAACATAGGCCTCGAACGGTTTTTCGACGAGTGCTTCCCCTTCTTCAAGAAACGGAAGACCCCCATCATCGTCAATTTTTTTGGCTTCACGGACGAAGAGTACATCCGGTGCGCCGAGGCCATCAGGCCAGACCCCCTCATTATCGCGCTCGAAATCAATCTCTCCTGCCCAAACGTGAAGAAGGGCGGTATCTGCATGGGCAAAGAGGCGCAGGGCGTCTTCTCCATCATCAAGGCGGTCAAGGCTGTAACAAAGATCCCGCTCATTGCAAAGCTGACACCTGAAGTGACCGACATAGTCCAGATCGCCAGTGCGGCCGTAGAGGCAGGCGTAGATGGTTTGACGCTTCTCAACACCATGCCCGGCGCCGCAATAGAAGTGAAGAGTCGCAGGCTCGCCTTCCGGGGTGGGTTTTCAGGACCAGCCCTCAAGCCCATAGCGCTGAAGGCCGTCACCGACGTATCAAAGGCAGTGTCCGTGCCGGTGATTGGGTCCGGGGGCATCATGAGCTGTGCGGATGCCCTTGAGTACCTCATGGCCGGAGCACGCGCCGTCCAGGTGGGCACAGCGACCTTTGTTGACCCGTATGCGATACCTGCGATCATCGAGGGTCTGAAAGCCTATCTCACCACGCACCGTCTCCCACGCACCGAGGCACTCGTGGGTCTGGCCCGTGGTTAGCGTCCAGTCTTGCAACGAAGAAGACGTCAGCCTGCTTGCGGATGCCCTCAATATCCCGCCTCTGATCGCGCGCATCCTCTGCGTGAGGGGCGTGACATCTCCGGAAGATGTGGATGCCTTCCTCTTCCCCAAACTTGAGCGCCTGTCTGATCCCCTGCTCCTGCCCGACATGGAGAAAGGGATTGCCAGGGTCATCGAGGCGCTGCGGAGAAAGGAAAGGATTGGCCTCTTCGGCGATTACGATGCTGACGGGGTCACATCAACCGCACTCATGGTCAACTTCCTGCGACAGGTTGGACACGATCCGGAAGTCCAACTACCCACCCGCGAAGAGGGCTATGGGATTAACAGGCGGGCTATAGAGGAATTCAGGGAAAAGGGTGTGACGCTCCTGATCTGCCTTGACTGTGGCTCTTCCAACGGGGAAGAGGTTGCGATAGCTCGCGAGCTTGGTCTCGAAACCATCGTCATCGATCATCACGAACTGAGCGGAATACGACCTGATGCCGTGGCGCTCATTAACCCCAAGCGGCCCGACTCGCGCTTCCCCATGCGGGAACTGGCTGCGTGCGGGGTCACTTTCTTTTTCCTGCTTGCCTTGCGGAAAGCCCTTCACGGAGAGGGACTCCTGCAGCGGGCGATCAACCTCAAGCGGGAACTCGACCTCGTCGCTCTCGGCACGGTCGCCGACATGGTACCTATCACCGGGGACAACCGGCTTCTCGTGAAGTTCGGCGTTGAAATGATGCGCCAGAAACCACGGGCCTGGCTGAAATCATTTCTGAAAAGGAATATCATCCGCAAAGGTATTCTGGACGAGTATGCGCTGAGCTTCGGGATCATTCCGCGGATAAATGCGGCCGGCCGCGTCTCCAACCCGCGCATTGCCCTCGACCTTCTTATCACAGAGGCTGAGGACCTTTCCGACGAGCTTCTCACGAAGCTGAACGAGGCAAACAGGAAACGGCAGGAGATCGAGGAAGGAATCCTCAAGGATGCGGTTGAGCAGTGTGAAGTGCAGGGACTGGCCAATGGACATTCACTCGTTGTCTTCAATGAAGATTGGCCTGTGGGCGTGCTCGGTATCGTGGCCCAGAGACTCGTTGAAACGTACAAGAAACCCGCAGTCGTGATCACCAGGACAGACAAGGCATGGAAGGGTTCCGCACGCGGCATTCAGGGCCTCGACCTCCATCAGGCGATTGCGTCGGTATCTCCCCTTCTTCTCAGCTTTGGGGGACACAAGTACGCCTGCGGACTTTCCATAGCAGGCGAGAACCTCCTGGCCTTGCGGGAGGCCTTTGACAGGCAAGTGCGCGAGAGTGTCCAGGATGCGGCGGATACGACAAAAGAGGTGCGTGTCGATGCGGTGGTCACGTACGAAGACCTGACAAGAGAAGTGGTCGAGACGCTCGAGATGCTTGCCCCTTTTGGCGTGGGAAATCCCAGGCCCAGCTTCCTGCTCCCTACGTCAAACGTTTCTGTCAATGGCGGCTTTGCAAGGGTCACAGACGACAAGAAGAGAACCTGGTACGGCATGGTGATAAGAGGCACTTCTCTCCCGGGGGAACCGGCCGTGAGACTGATTGCATCGCCCATGATACGAGAGGAGATGGGTGACAAGTTCGTCCACCTCTTGATCAGGGAATGGCTGCCGGCGGAGTAGAAGGCAGGGTCCAGGGGCCAGGGGCCGGTAAGCAGTATGCAGTTAAACCAGAGAAACGAAAGAAACCAGAGAAACCAGAAAAACCGAGTTGGCATATAATGATACCCATGGAGAAACCAGGCGACGCGCTCAGCAGGTGTGAACTTTGCCCCAGACGCTGCGGGGTCAACAGACTCGATGGGCAGAGCGGCTACTGCGGTGCAGGTGCGAGTATGGTCGTGGCGCACTGGGGACTCCACTTCGGCGAGGAACCTCCCATATCAGGCTCCAGGGGCTCAGGCAATGTCTTCTTCTCGCCGTGCAACCTCAGGTGTCTCTTTTGCCAGAACCATCAGATTAGTCATGACCGGCTCGGCAAAGAGGTCTCGCCGGAGGATCTTGCAGGCATCTTTTTCCTGCTCAAGACATCAGGCGCACACAACATTAACCTGGTGAGCCCGACGCCATACGTGCCGTTGATTGCACAGGCAATCGCGATCGCACGAGAGCGTGGTATCGGCATTCCTTTTGTTTACAACACAAACGCGTACGAGAACGTACACACCATCGAGATGCTCGATGGCTTGATAGACGTCTACCTACCTGATCTCAAGTACTGGAGCGGGCCTGTTGCCCACAAGCTCTCCGGAGCCCCCAACTATCCAGGCGCAGCCATGGAAGCCATCACGGCCATGAAGATGCAGGTGGGCGATCTGCAGGTCGAAAACGGGTTGGTCACGCGCGGCCTGCTGATACGCCACCTCGTTCTTCCTGCGCACCTGGCGGGAACAAAAAAGATCGTCCACTGGATCAAGGAAAGCCTCGGCGTGCAGACTTTCCTGAGCCTCATGGCACAGTATCAGCCTTTGCATGACGCTTCTCTGCATCCTGCGTTGATGCGAAGGCTGGCCGTGCATGAGTACGATGAGCTTGTCGAATTCCTGATTGCCGCAGGGTTCGAGAACGTTTTCGTCCAGGAGCTCG
>Ga0102851_10000812_pt1 | contig 16706 bp, 13 predicted proteins | sample Mud3Dept3metaG_FD_79558 | JGI IMG/M metagenome (GOLD analysis project Ga0102851, IMG submission 79558) | Freshwater wetland microbial communities from Ohio, USA, analyzing the effect of biotic and abiotic controls - Mud 3 Core 4 Depth 3... | ecosystem: Environmental > Aquatic > Freshwater >... | reverse complement strand
CTTATTAATTCTGCACTGAATATCATATGTTGTCCTCGACATATTTGAATATTCAGGATTCCAGTCACGGAATTTATAGGTACTTATGCTGAACAGAATATCCCTTCCGCAATTTTTCAGCAAGCTGCACCATTTTATATAGGTATCTTTTATAAGTGGTTCGCTCCATCCCCCACTTGTCTTTTCACAAGATGTACATGGATCTTCTTTTTGTCTGCACAGATCTAACTTAATAAAATCAAGGCCCCATTCAACAAACTGCCTGACATGTATTTCTTCTCTATTAAAGCCTCCAACAGGATCACCCCCGCAATCATGAGTTCCAGGCACAACGTGCAGACCAAATTTCAGTCCTTTTGAATGTGCATAATCAGCTAAAGGTTTGATCCCGTCAGGAAATTTTACAGGATGCGGAACCAGTCTTCCCTCCGGATCAAGTTTCGTATCCCGCCATCCGCCATCCACCACAATATATATATAACCTGCATCACGCAATCCTTCATTTACTATTGCATCAATAACCTCCCTGACAATTTGCTGATTGATTTCTTTTTTCCCGAACCAGTTCCAGCTGTTCCATCCCATAGGTGGTGTTTTTGCAAGATCCGGATTTTTCTGTGCAAATGCAGACGGACATGGAATCAGAGACAATACCAGCAATAAAGTGATAAAAGTATTTTTCATTATATATAAGTTTTAAAATATCTGAATAGAAAACTAAGTTTACAAAATCAAAATGGAGTTTCTGTCATTTTTTCATCCTTTGAAAATAAAGGTATGGTTTGAAATTCCACCCTCGCAGAATTAAAAAGTTTATTAAATTTCTCAACAATTTCAGGATTTCTATCAGCAACATTAATTGTTTCCTCAGGATCGACTTTCAGATTATAAAGTTCAAAAATTTGTTCTTCATTACTTTCCCTGACATTCAGCTTAATAGCTTTCCAGTCACCTGAAAGTATGGCCTGTTTCCCCCCAAGCTCATAAAATTCCCAGTAAAGATAATCATGGATTTTGATTTGTTTCTGCCCCGTCAGAACAGGAAAAAAGGATATTCCATCTGTTTCTTCAGGTTGTTTTTGTCCCGTCAGGTCACAAAAAGTAGGCAAAACATCCCAGAATGCCGCAAGGTGTTCTGAGCTTGTATTTGGTTTAATCACACCCGGCCAGCGTGCAATGAAAGGTGTCCGGATCCCTCCCTCATACAGATCTCTCTTAATACCTTTCCATTTTCCATTACTGTTAAAATATTCCGCTTTATGACCTCCCTCCTGATGAGGACCATTATCGCTGCAGAAAATAACCAGTGTCTTTTCATCCAGGTTGAGTTCTTTAAGTTTGACAAATATCATACCCATAGAGTTATCAATATTGCGAATCATTGCAGCAAATCCTTTTTCCTGATCAGGCCAGTCTTTTCCTGCAAATTCGTAGTAGTCCGGAACTTCCATTCCGTCAGGTTTCTTTTCATTATTTGCATGAGGTACATTGTATGCGAGATAGAGGAAGAATTTTTTGTTTTTATTTCTTTCGATAAATGCCAGTGCTTCCTGATCAAACAGGAAATGAGCGTAGTCATTTTTTATCTCAGAAACACCGGTACCTTCAGGGATCTCTGCCCAGGGATTTTTCCCACCGACAGTCCGTAGTTTATTGTTCAGAAATACCTTTTCACCATTCTTGTACAGGAATTCCGGGTATAGGTTATGAGCATGCCACATATTTATATATCCGTAGAAATAATCAAATCCTTTCCTGAGGGGATCATCAGGGGGAGGCGGATGACCTATTCCCCATTTCCCGATGCAACCGGTTTCATATCCTGCATGCTTCATAACTTTTGCCAGAGTTAGTTCTTCATCACTTATAACCTGAGCAGGTGCATTTCCTCGTACCGAAGTATGTCCGGTATGCAAACCCGTAAGAAGGGAAGCCCTTGAAGGAGCTGAAACTGTAGAGCCGCAATAGAAATTGTTAAGTCTTATTCCTTCTGCTGTCATCCTGTCGAGCGAAGGTGTTTTAAAAGCTGTTTGTCCATAACAGCTCAGATCCCCGTAACCCATATCATCCACAAGTACAAATATGATATTAGGGGTATTCGTGATTGGTTTATCAGGTGTTCCGCTGCATGATGCAACGATTGATGGAATTATCCCAAAAATCAAATTCAGACTTCTGCCATTATTCATTTCACTAACAATTAAATGTTAATCAGGTCTTAATTCCTGGTTAACTGCGTGAGTACAGATTTTATTCCAAATTTTCGTAATTTATTGATAATAAGCAAATAAGCAGAAACAAAATGTTCATAAGAAACCAGGTCACCAAAAATAGTATCAATCTTCAGAAAATCGAGTGTATTGTTTTTGACAGACGATTTAGAACCTGCCAGTAAAATTTCTTTATTCTTATCCTGGATTTCATAATTATTCCCGGACGTGCCTGACCTTTCCAGATAGTGACACCAGGCAGCAATTACTATTGCACTACGTAATACCGATCCACCCCTTTCCAGCTGTTCTTTAATGGTTGGTATAATGAACTTGGGAATTTTGGCAGAACTTTCAGACAGAATACGGGTCAGATTGTCTTTAATAAAAGGATTTTCAAAACGTTTTAAAGCAATGGATTTATATTCTTCTATGTCAAGGCCGGGCACGGGGTCTAATACAGGTGTTACCTCTTCATCAAAAAATTCCTTCAGGAATTTTTTGACAACAGGGTCTCCTGCGGCTTCATGAACGTAAGCATGTCCGAGTAAATAACCGGTAAATCCCAGAGCGGAGTGTCCTCCATTAATAATACGTATTTTAAGCTTTTCATAAGGAGTTACATCTGATACAAATTGTGCACCTGCGAGCTCCCAGGCTGGCCTGCCCCTGATAAAACCATCTTCAATTATCCATTGGTAAAATGGTTCACAAACAACTGGTTTTGAGTCAATTATACCATATATTGTTTTTATGTTTTCAATTTCAGCCGGAGTTGTTACCGGCGTTATTCTGTCGACCATGCTGTTTGGAAAAGAAATGTTTTTTTCCACCCATTCTTTTAGATCAGGATCTGCTTCATCAAGATAAGCATAAAGCATTTTTTTTGCTATTCCCCCGTTATGCTGAATATTATCACAGGACTGAATTGTCAATCCACCTGTTACGCGGTTCATGCGTCGTTTAAAAGCTTCCGTAAGAAATCCGAAAACAGTTTTCGGATATTGAGGATTTTTAAGATCCCATTGTACAGATTGTTCTCCAATCAGGAACTCGCCTGTCGCTTCATCGAAATTATACCCTCCTTCGGTTATAGTAAGTGTTATTATTTTCACATCCCTGTGGGCCATTTTTTCAATAACCTGTTCCTGATTTCCCGGAGCAAAATAATATTCAACGATTGAACCAATAATCCTTGCAGATAACCTTCCATCCGGTTCATTATACATAAGTGTATATAAACCATCCTGTTGCACAAGAGCATTGTACATATCCAGGTCTTTATCCAATAATGAAATGCCGCAAATTCCCCAGGAAGTTTCTCCAGTCAATTTCAAAAACTCATCCGTATAAAAAGCCTGATGAGATCTGTGAAAACCTCCTACACCTATGTGTACAATACCTGTTTTTATTTTGGACCTGTCATATCCAGGTTTTATTACTTCATCCGGAAGTAATGAAAGATTTTTATTATTCAGTTTTATAGATTTACTCATTACCGGATACCTTATAAAAGATACTATTATCTAGCAAGGTGTATTTGTGTCTATTTCAATAAATTTTACCCTTCACAGATGGAGTCGCTCCTTTCTGAGTGCAGACATATGCTGCCACGTCCGTTGCTTTTTTATGAATTTCAGACAATGGATAACCATAAAGGAGTCCGGCAACAAAGATGCCCGTAAAAGCATCCCCAGCGCCCACAGTATCAGCAACCTGTACTTGTGGAGCTTTCATTACCGAAGTCGAGTCAGGGCTTATTACAATACTTCCTTTTTGCCCCATCGTATAGATTACATATTTCATCTTAAATGATTGCAATAACTGGTAAAGCTGTGATTCAATATCTCCGGCAATGCCAAAATAATCTGCAATTACCGGTAATTCTGAATCATTCAGTTTTAAAATGTCAGATTGCTTAAGTGATTTTAAGATAATCTCTTTACTGAAATATTGTTGCCGGAGATTAATATCAAACACCCTTAAACATCCCGGTTTAAGCCTGGAAAGAATGGTCTGGATTGTTGTTTCAGAATCGGTATTACGCTGGGCAAGGCTTCCAAAGCAAACAGCATCAAGCTTTTTGGAAAGTCTGATAATTGAATCATTCAATTGAATATGATCCCATGCCACATTTTCATGAATTGTAAAATCAGGCTGTCCTTTTTCATCCAGAGAAACTGTCACGGTACTTGTCGGGAAATTATTCTGCTGAATATACTTCAGGTTTACAGCAAGATGTTGAAGCACTTTGTTTATCTCATCTCCCGGTTTATCTCTCCCAATCGCACTTATCACCACGCCTTCACATCCTGCCTGCATGGCATGAAAAGCAAAATTACCTGGTGCTCCTCCAAGTTGTTTCCCGGTCGGAAGAACATCCCAGAGTAATTCTCCAATCCCGGCTACGACAGGTTTCTTATTCATATCAGGTAATCTGAATTATTTATTAAATTAATTTGAAATATCTATTATCCTTTGATTTCTTTACTACTGCTTCTCCTGAAATCTTTGCAGCAGTACTGCAAAAATTATTATGACACCCTTTATAACCTGTTGTGAATAAACAGGAACTCCCAGCAGATTCATTATGTTACCAATCATTCCCAATATTAACACGCCAATAAGTGTATTGATTGCCGATCCTTTACCTCCCATAAGGCTTGCACCTCCTATTACAACTGCTGCTATCACATCCAGTTCGAGGCCAATCCCCATAACAGGAGATCCCACCGCTGTTCTGGATACACTGATAATACCAGCAATCGCACTAAGACCTCCTGCAATGGCATAAACAGTGAACTTGTAAACGGCTACCCTGATTCCTGATAGCCTTACTGCTTCTTCATTACTGCCTATTGCAATAATAATCCTACCAAAAATATTGTATTTCAACAAAATAGCAGTTATAGCAAATATCAGGAACATTATCAATGCAGGATTTGGAATGCCAAGTAAATATCCGCTGCCAAAATCATTCAGTGCAGTAGCACTATTATCTACCATTATCGGACCACCTTTCGAGATAATAAAACCAAATCCCCTGACGATTGTCATCAGAGCCAGCGTTGCAATAAAAGGTGCCATTTTGTGTACAGCCACAAGATAACCCGAAAGGCTTCCGACCAGGATACCGCATCCGACTGATGCCAGGATAGCTAATGATAATGGCATATTTCGGGTAAAAAGAGCACACAACACTCCTCCCATTGCCAGTACCGACCCTACTGACAGGTCAATTCCTCCCGTCAGTATTACAAGCAACATCCCCATACTTATTACACCCACTGGAGCAACCTGCCTTATCAGATTAAATAAATTGGTACCTGTAAAAAAGACATCAGATACCATAGCTGATATAATAAGCATTATCAGGAAAATAAAAACCGTATTATATCTTAAAAAGAATTGCAGGCACTTCTTAAATATCTCTCTGATTTTTACCGTTTCCTGGTTTATATTCATTTTTAGAAATTTTAATGGAATTTATTGATCATTAATTAAATAGCCAACCGCAGAATTGATTCTTCTGAGAACTCATCTTTTTTCAGTTCACCTTGTATCTCTCCTTTCTTCATTACAAGAATGCGGTCGCAGATGCCAATTAACTCAGCTGTTTCAGAAGAGATTACAATTATTGCAACCTCTTTGCGTGCCAGCTCATTGATCAGATTATATATTTCAACCTTGGCCCCCACATCGACACCCCGTGTGGGTTCATCAATAATCATTACTTTGCATTTCCGGTCTATCCATTTTGCCAGGACAACTTTTTGTTGATTTCCACCGCTCAATCTACTTACTTCACTGTTTTCATTCTGCGTTTTGATAGTAAGTCTTTTAATTAATTCATTTGAGATGTTCTTTTCCTTTGATGCCTTGATAAAACCCAGCCTTGTAGAGACTTCTTTTAAATTAGTCAGGCTTATATTCTGCTTTATTGACAATGAAAGAATTATCCCGTGTTTTTTTCTATCCTCAGGTATCATTCCGATGCCTTCTCTGACAGCAGTGTGCGGTGATCTGAAATGGACTTCTTTCCCTTCCAGGAAAATTTTTCCATGGCTTTTCTTTTCCGCAGCAAATATTGCTCTGACAGTTTCGGTGCGTCCACTGCCGACTAATCCGGCAATGCCTAATACTTCACCTGCTTTAACCTCAAAAGAAACACCCTTTACTTTATCACGAAAGTGGATATCTTCTACTTTAATTATCTGTTCTCCTTTATATGAATCGCGTGCAGGGAACATTGCATTAAGTGTCCTGCCTAACATTAACCTGATAATAGAATCCTTATTGGTCTCTGAAACGAGTAAACTCTCGCAAGAGACTCCATCTTTTAATACTGTTACCCGGTCAGCAATTTCAAATATTTCACTTAAATGATGAGATATATAAATAATTGCCACATCTTCTTTCTTAAGCTTGCCGAGTATTTCAAAAAGTCTTTGAATTTCATGCGGTCCAAGAACAGAGGAAGGTTCATCGAGGATTAAGACTTTTACATTTTCCGATAATGCTTTAGCAATTTCCACTATTTGCTGCTGTGCAATACTAAGTGAAATGACTCTGGCAGCGGTATCTATTTTAAAACCAAGGCTTTTAATAAGTTCATCGGATTTTTGTTTCATCTTTCCCCACTTCATCCAGATCCCATTTTCTCCAATCTGGTTCAGAAAAACATTTTCTGCGACCGTTAAATCCGGAACAAGTGAAAACTCCTGATAAATGATCCCTATTCCCAGATTCTTGCTGTCCTGGGTATTTTTGATTTCTGCTTCTTTCCCATCAAAAAATATCTTGCCGGTATCTTCCTGGATTGCCCCGGATAGGATTTTCATCAATGTGGATTTACCGGCGCCGTTTTCTCCGACCAGTGCATGTATTTCACCAGACCTGATCTTCAGGGTTACATCTTTTAATGCTTTTGTCCCGCCAAAAGATTTGGAGATATTTCTTAGTTCTACCCTGAAAGATGTACTGGAATTATCCATTAATATACTGTTATTCAGCAACTTGCGATTTATTGTAAAAATCAGAAAATAGCTTTGGGATCATAGAATCTGTCAACATTCTCTCTGGTGATTATTGCAGCTGGTGTATGAATAACTTTATTAATATTTCTTTCATTATTAAGATACTTAACCGCAGCTTCTACAACCAGTTTGGCCATAATACCGGGCGGATTCAAGGCAGTAGCGCCTATTTTCCCTGCAATGATCAGTTCATATGCCTCTTTCTGACCGTCAAATCCGGCTATAATAATTTTTTCTGATTTGCCTGATTCATCAATAGCTTTAAGTGCTCCCATCGCCATTGCATCATTTTCAGCAACAAGCACATTAACATCAGGATGTGCCACCAGTATATCTTCCATAGCTTTCAGGCCACCGTTATTTGTCCAGTTACCCCATCCATGTGAAACTATATTAAGGTTAGCATGACCCTGGAGCATCAGCTGTGTTTCTGTGAAACCACGTACAAACCCAAGTCGCTTTTCTCTGCCAACAGGATTTCCTTCTCTGCCGCTGATAAGTGCAGCTTTAATTTCCGTTGAACCAAGCTGTTTTGCAATCCATTCACCTATCAGTTCCCCGTTGCCTTCATTATCTGCCTGTACATAACATATATAATTGGCTGAGGGATCAATATAACTGTCAATAATAAAAACCGGTATGCCGGATTTCACTGCATCATTTACAGCAGGGACCAATGCTTTGGGATCAAGAGGGTTAAGTATCAATACATTTGCTCCGGCTGCCAGTAAATCCTCAACAGAGGTTATTTGTTTGGTTATATCATCCTGTCCGTCGGCCGGGATAAATTTCATTCCATAATCTTCAACATTTTTTTGTATTGCTTTTGACAGCACTACATAATATGGAGCGTTTAATGACGGGGAGCTGTAGCCTATCCTGATATTCGATAAATCAATGCCACTTCTGTACGACGATGTATCAGAAACTAATGATTCAGGGGTCTCTGTGCCTGTCCTGGTTTTACATCCTGCAGATACAATCACGATAAGCAAACAAAGTTGCAAAAATGGTTTAATTTTCAGCATATATTATTAATTTACAATTATTTAACATGAACAAAATCAAATGGTTAATCATTACAAAATTCAACTCTGGAGATAATATTTATACCTTTATGTTCAAACAGTCTTTCAGGTTATAAGGTGAATTATAATATTTCTGTTTGGAAAAAATAAGATATTCTGAATTATATTAAATCCAAATATATAAATTTTTAGCTACAGTAACAGTTGTGTCAAAGACATTGAACTTGATCATATCCGGCTGTAATATGCTATCCGATTAGGGCCATAATAATAAATTGTTATGAGGTCAAAGATGAATTTTTTGAAATATATTTGTATTGCACGTGGACATCTGAAAAAGCAGTTAGCAGAAGTTTATATGCCATTTTGTGATTTATTTTCGCATTATTCATAAAAAAAATAGTATCATGAAAAACATTACACTGTTATGCCTGCTGTGCTTTAGCTTAACCGTTCAGGCACAGGAAAAAAAATTGGAAATCCAAAGTGTTACATCCGGATTTGACAGAATTGAAATAATTCAGATGAAACCTGGTACAGATATGCTGGACGGCCTTAATATGGCTGTCGTAGAAAAGAAAATTAAAAATGCTGTTATCCTTGCAGGAATAGGTTCAGTAACAGACTATCATTATCATGTGGTAACTGATAAAAATCTGCCTCCGGCACAGGAGTATCCAAAAGCTTCTGTTGCAATGGATCTGGTTTCTGTTCAGGGATATATTTTAAATGGAAGGGTACATGCCCACATTGCATTGTCAGATGAAAACAGTGTTGTGGGAGGTCACCTTGAAAAAGGTACAATAGCTCTTACATTTTTTATCATTACAATAGGGATTTTACCGGATAGCCTGAATATTCAAAACTATGATAAGTACAAACTTTGAAATTAATTCAGGTCTCACTCTAATTAACTCAAGTTACCAACTACTAACAAATCAATGATTTAGGAACAAGGAGTAACGATTTTTGATTTAAGAATTCGAGAGCTTCTTGTTATTTTGCTACAAATCACTATAATATGCTTTTATATTTCATAAATCTTAAATCGTTAATCATCATTCGTTAATACTTATTTTAAAATGAAAATTAAATCAGGTATATTTTTCTTAATTATTCTCCTGGCCATTGGCATTGGTAATACAAATTTTATTCTTGCGCAAAAAAAATTTATTTACACCGATAATGGCAGGTTATATTTTCCGAACGGAGAAGAGGTTTCACTATGGGGTGTAAATTTTCAACCGGATTTAAGCTGGGAATACAGAAGCCGGTTTAAACCGGTCGGAGTGCCACTTGAAGCTGATGTTCTGAAAAAGAAGACCGACGAAGGTTTTGACGAAATCCGGAAAATGAATTGCAGGCTTATCCGTTGCCATCTGACTCCTGCTGATTTTACTGACGAAAAAGGGAATCTGGTAGAGACAATATATCTTGATCTCCTCGATTATATGGTTGCTGAAGCTGCAACCAGGGGTATATATGTCTATCTCGCACTGATTAATCACATGAATAATGGTTATGTTGAAAATTCATTCCTGAATAATTGTAAACGAGAGGATTGGATATATAACATTAATACGGTTAAATGCATTGAAAACTATACAAGACAGCTTCTTGACAGAACAAATCCATATACTAAAATCTGCTATAAAAATGATCCAAATATTGCGGTTTGGGAATTAATTAATGAACCGGGTTATTACTCTTATGAGAAGATAATTGGATCTCCAAATTATAATTTTTTTAAGAGCTGGTTAAAAGACAATAACCTGGATGATACCAAAAATAATTATCTGGAATATCGTAAAAATCTTGTGTTGAAATATATCAACGGTATGTACGATCTTATCAGAGGAACGGGTGCCCCTCAGCCAGTTGTCTGGAACTGTAACTGGCATAAAATGTTTCTGGGTCATGAAGATGTTTTTGAAGTTATCGCCAAATCGAAAGCTGAGGTTGTATCTTTTTGTAACTATCCGGGACAGAATGAATGTAAACAACCATATTATCTGAATCCTGAAGATTTTTCGAATTACGACTTTTCTTCTTTTTTTAAAAACGGATATGAGAAAAAAGAGTGGTACGGTTGGGTTTTAGATCCGGCATTCATGAAAAAAGCAAAAGTTGTTTATGAATTTGAAACATTTTATAACCAGAGTGCATATTTATATCCTGTAATGGCTGATTTTTATCGCTCATTTGGGGTTCAGATGGCTGCAATGTGGACTTATTGTTTGCCGGGATATGCACAATATCACAGCGGCTCACATTTTTTAAGCCTGACATGCACACCCAGGAAAACTGCTTCTTTTATTGTTGCCGGTGAAATTTTCAATTCAACACCTCTTTACAGTAAATATCATCCGGATTCCCCCGTGGAAAGGATAACTGACAATTATGCTTATTCTTATAAAAATAATTTAAGTGTTTTTGCATCCGGTGAAAAATATTTCTACTCTGGTGATATGCTTAACTGGAATGTAATAGAACCCGAAAGTAACATAAAAGAGATAGCTGGATATGGTAATTCTTCAATAATAAATTATGATGGCAGCGGGATATATTTTCTTAAGATAGCTGATGACAGAATTGAAATAACAATTGAACCTGATTCCAAATGGATTGTTGAACCATGGCAGCAATGGAAATATAAACAAATAGTAACTTCTTTGGATCATAATTCAGAACATGTATTTGAATTAAAGCTCAATAATTGGATAGCAAAAAATTCCAGAGTATTCAGGATTGACGGAAATAAAAAGAAGAGGATCAAATTACAGGGAAACAGAATAAAATTTAATGCTTCCCCGGGAAATTATATAGTTACAACCAAAAAGAAACAGATAAAAAATACTTGAAATATTGAAAATCAACTATTAGAAATTAACTACAGTTAAGAATATTTCTTACCATTGCATTTTAAAATTATCAATTTTTAAGTTAAATCTTTACCCTATGAAATTGCCTCATGATTGTCATACCATTGAGGAAGTACGTCAGGAAATTGATAAAATCGATCATGCTATTATAACTCTGATCGGGAAGCGATTTTCTTTTATCCAGGAAATAGTAAAGTATAAAAGCAATACTGATGAGGTGCATGCTAAAAACAGGCATCTTGAAGTTATCACTGAACGAAGAGAATTTTCAGCCAATTATCATTTGAATCCCGATATGATTGAAAATATATTCCGGATTCTGATGGACTATTCTATTAAAGAACAACTCAGATTACTGAAGAATAAATAAAAATAAATTACGATGTACAGAAAGGAAATTAAAGTGGTGGATTGCACCATCCGTGACGGCGGTCTGATGAATAAATGGCATTTCAGCGATGATTTTGTCAGATCGGTTTACAAAGCCTGTGTCGAGGCCGGGATAGATTATATGGAAATCGGTTATAAAAGCAATGAAAAATATTATTCGCGGGAAGATAACGGCCCATGGAAATTCTGTGATGAAAAGGATATCAAGCGAATAGTTGGTGAAAATAAAACTAATACCAAACTTTCGGTAATGGTTGATATTGGCAGGATTGATAACGATACCATACTTCCGAAATCAAAAAGTGTTATTGATATGATCCGCGTTGCAACTTATGTTCACCAGATGGACAAGGCGATCGCCCTTGCTGAACATTGCATGGATAAGGGATATGAGACAACCATAAATCTTATGGCTGTTTCGAAAGTGAATGAACATGATCTTGATGAAGCACTTAATGATGTTGCAAAATCGAAAGTGCCGGTTTTTTATGTTGTAGACAGCTTTGGGAGTATGTACTGCGAGGAAGTGGAGCTGATTACAAAAAAGTACATGGAATTACTAAAAGGGAAAACCATAGGAATCCATGCACATAATAATATGCAGCTGGCCTTTTCAAATACGATAACTGCTATTATCCATGGCTGCAATATGATGGACGCAACTCTGCTGGGACTTGGAAGAGGCGCAGGAAATTGCCCGATCGAATTATTGATTGCATTTCTGAAAAATCCCAAGTACCGTTTATTACCGCTTTTTCAGGCGATCCAGGATAATATTCTTCCCATGCAGAAAAAGATTGACTGGGGATATCATATACCTTACCTGGTAACAGGGGCATTGAATGAACATCCCAAAGAAGCCATGGCATGGATGGACTCTGAAAAAAAGGATGATTTTGTCGGTTTCCTCAAGCATATGCATGATAATTTTGTATTTCTTGAATAAATCTTTCTGATATTTAATAACTTTGATAAATTATCGATTTGTCAAGATAATAAAGACATTATTATCAGGATATTATTAAAAGCTATCTGTCATGAAAAAGATTCACGGATTTTTATCAATAATCATGATTTTGATAATTGTCCTTCTGACAAATTGCAAAAAGGATAATGATACTTCACCAGACAAGATTCAAAATATTATTGGATGCGCTCAGAAAGGTCCTTTTATCAACGGAAGTTCTGTTACTGTTTATGATTTACAATCCGATTTATCGCCTACCGGTAAATCATATAACTCTCAGATCATAGATAATAAAGGTGCATTTCAGCTGAATAATATTTCTTTAAGTTCTGATTATGTAAGTTTAAGAGTAGATGGATTTTATTATAATGAAATTTCAGGGCAACAAGCTGCCGCACAAATTACATTATATGCACTTTCTGATATTACAGGGGAAAGCGATATTAATGTCAATATATTAACGGACCTGGAGAGATCGAGAGTCGAATATTTAATGCAAACAGGCAAGTCTTTTAATGATTCAAAAATCCAGGCTCAAAAAGAAATACTGACGATCTTTAATATTGAGAAAGATGATATTAAAACTTCTGAAAATTTAAATATTTCGGAAACGGGTGACGATAACGGAATATTACTGGCAATCTCTTCAATATTGCAAGGCTATCGTTCAGAGAGCGAAATGACAGAATTATTATCAAACATAAGAAATGACATAAAGGAAGATGGCATATTAAGCAGCAGTACTCTGGGTTCTGACCTGATAAATCATGCAGTAGTTCTTGATACTACATCCATTAAAAGTAACTTGACTCAACGGTACAGCGATATAGGATCGACAATCAGCATCCCTTCTTTTGGAAAATATATTGCAAATTTTATTTCAAAAACAAAGTTTGAGGTTACAAAGCATATTATATCTTATCCGGAAACCGGTTTAAATGGAGACAACATCCTTTCATTATCACAAACTACCTATAATTCCGGGATGGATATATCTCATAGTCTTGCTGCACAACTGGCGAATGGAACAGCATTGAAAATAAAAATAACAGCTTTAACCACTATCACCAAGCCCGACACAGGTTCGACATCAGAGGTTAATAAAGCTATATGGTACTATGCATTTAACTCAAGTATTAACTGGTCAATCACTGTCTTCGATAAAGAAAATTTTACACAAACATTTTCTGCAATCGAATCTGATAAAGCATGTGATTTAAGTATGTACTTTGAAAAAGGTTCTTTTTTAATAGAATATTTTGAGATGAATGCGGCCCTTCCGACAAGGAGAAAAACAATTACATGTAATTAACGGCATTCAGAAAGAATTCAACATTCGTTATAGTTTATTTTAGAGTGTCAATAAAAGTATCATCATTAAATATTAGCCTGAAATTTCAGAAGTCAGAAAATCTAATCCGTACTATTCTTTTTAACTTAAAGGACAAGTCTTTTTTTTGATAACTAAAAAATATTTTATGAAAAAAATTTCATTTAGTCGTATGGTAATTGCTTTGTTTTTAATATTAATTGCATCAAACGGATGTAAAAACAAAGAGGTAATTCTTCCTGCAAAAAAATATGCTGTTGAAGAATTTTTCAGGAATCCTGAAAAAACAAATTTCTTACTTTCGCCCGATGGAGAATATTACGCTTACATGGCACCCTACAGGGACAGATTGAATATTTTCGTACAGGAAATAGGAAAAGAAAATGCTATTCGTTTAACAAGCGACACGGCCCGCAGTATCTCCGATTATTTCTGGGGAAACAATAATCGGATCCTTTATCTTAAAGATACAGGAGGTGATGAAAATTTTAAGCTTTTTGGAGTTAATATTGACGGATCAGATCTGAAGGGTCTTACTGACTTCGAAAAGGTTCGTACGACGATAATAGACGATCTCCCCGATATAGATGAATATGTAATAATTGGAATGAACAAACGCAATCCTCAGGTTTTCGATCCATATCGTCTTAATATTAATACCGGTGAGCTTACCATGCTGGCTGAAAACCCCGGGAATATTATTGGCTGGATGACGGATCATGACGGGAAGTTACGAATTGCAGTATCTGTTGTAGATGGTGTAAATACATCAGTCCTCTTCCGGGAAACGGAAAAGGACAATTTTAAAACCATTATTACTACCAGTTTTAAGGAGACAATGAGTCCTGCATTCTTCACCTTCGATAATAAAAATCTATATGCTATTTCAAACCTGGGTCGCGATAAAACTGCAGTTGTAGAATTCAATCTCAGTACAGAAAAAGAAGAAAAAGTATTGTATGAAAATCCACAGTACGATGTAGACCAGTTGAATTATTCGCGGGCAAGAAAAGTTCTGACCGGAGCCAGGTACACATCGTGGAAACGTGAAAGATATTACTTTGATAAAAAGTGGGAGAATACAATCAATGATCTAAAAAGCAAACTCGGTGATATTGAATTTGGAATAACCTCCCAGGATAAAGCAGAGGATAAAATGATTGTTCTTGCATCAAGTGATAAATCATCAGGAACTTATTACCTGTATGATGTCAATACAGGAACCCTGGATAAGATTGCAGATATAGCTCCGTGGCTGGATGCCAACGAGATGGGAAGCATGGTCCCTGTTGAATATACAAGTCGTGACGGTCTGATGATCAATGGCTACCTGACATTTCCCAAAGGTTATAATATGGATAATTCCAGAAATATGCCTGTCATTGTAAACCCGCATGGAGGACCATGGTATCGTGACCAGTGGGGATTCAATCCTGAAGTACAATTTCTTGCCAACAGGGGATATGTTGTATTCCAGATGAATTTCCGGGGTTCAACAGGTTATGGAAAAAAATTCTGGCAGGCTTCATTTAAGCAATGGGGAAAAGCAATGCAGAATGATATTACTGACGGTGTAAACTGGCTTATTGATAAAGGCATCGCAGACAAAAAAAGAATTGCTATTTATGGTGGCAGCTACGGTGGTTATGCAACGCTTGCGGGTGTAGCTTTCACTCCTGACTTATATGCTGCTGCTGTTGATTATGTTGGTGTATCCAATCTTTTTACTTTTATGAAAACAATTCCGCCATACTGGAAGCCTATGTCAGAAATGTGGAATGAGATGGTAGGTGATCCTGTTAAGGACAGCATTTTAATGCGTGAAGCCTCACCTGTATTTTATGCCGATAAAATCAAAACACCATTGTTCGTTGCACAGGGGGCCAATGATCCGAGGGTAAATATTAATGAGAGTAACCAGATGGTTGAAGCATTAAAAAAACGCGGGATTAAAGTTGAGTATATGGTAAAAGATAATGAAGGGCATGGATTTTATAACCAGGAAAATCAATTTGATTTTTACAATGCGATGGAAAAATTTCTTGATGAGAATCTGAAGAATAAAAAAGAATAAAAAAAAATTTATATATGTTCATAACATAAAATTAAGTTTAATAACTTTTCTTAAAAATTTTTGTCATGTGGTTAAACATAGTTTATATTTGACAAATAGTTTTGTAAATTTTGTGTAACCTTTAATCTTCAGTATCATGAAAGCGACAAAAAAAGCAGTAAAAAAAGTAGTAAAAAAAGCACCTGCTAAAAAAGCACCTGCTAAAAAAGCAAAGGCAGCTAAACCAAAAGTTGCAAAGAAAAAGTAAATAAGTTTGCTAATGTTTATTTCGATAAGATAAACATCTTTGAAATAAGCAGCCCCCGGAAATAAACTCCGGGGCTTTTTATTTTCAGGGGGTCATATGTTTCTCTTTCAGTTATTTTATTTCAACCATCATAATGATGTCAGGATATTTTATGCTCTTTATCGTAATAAAGAATAAGTACTGGTATATAGCTTAAAAGAAAATAATGAGTATATGAAAAAAGTGAATTAATCAGATTAGATGAGTTCTATTAATTATTGTTGTTATTTCTGCCAAATGAAAAATCCATCCATATGGTATAATTCCCGGGTGGATGTATTTTTATTTAACAAAACCTTCAAATATTTAAACGACTTACAAAAACATTACGAAGCTCTAATTCGCAGGAAGACAATCTGAGAAATTTGCTGAACCGGTTGACAGTAACTAAATGGATACTGAAGAATTTGAGAGGATAAGATTACCTGATATGACTATGGAACCTATTTTTGAACAATTTTCTCCTGGGTTGGGAGGTGTGTAAAATTAAATTTGACTTGTAT
>Ga0102851_10000811_pt1 | contig 16715 bp, 12 predicted proteins | sample Mud3Dept3metaG_FD_79558 | JGI IMG/M metagenome (GOLD analysis project Ga0102851, IMG submission 79558) | Freshwater wetland microbial communities from Ohio, USA, analyzing the effect of biotic and abiotic controls - Mud 3 Core 4 Depth 3... | ecosystem: Environmental > Aquatic > Freshwater >... | reverse complement strand
GCGCTCGCCATGCTGCGCGACGAATCGGGCCTCGGCGATCTCTCGATTTCGCGGCCGAAGTCACGCCTCGCATGGGGCATCGAGCTGCCCTTCGACGGCGATCACGTCTGCTACGTCTGGTTCGACGCGCTGATCACGTATCTCACCGGCGCCGGCTATCCCGACGATCCCGCCTTCGCCGAGCGTTGGGCGAACGCGGAACACCTGATCGGCAAGGACATCCTGAAACCCCACGCGATCTTCTGGCCGATCATGCTGAAGGCGATCGGCCTCGCGCCGCCCCGACAGATTTCGGTGCACGGCTACTGGAACGTCGACGACCGCAAGGTCTCGAAGAGTCTCGGCAACATGATCTCGCCGCTGGTGATGCGCGAGCGCTACGGCTTCGAGACCTTCCGCTGGTTCCTGCTGCGCGAGATGAGCTTCGGGCTCGATGCGAACTTCACCGAAGAAGCGCTCGTAGAACGCGTCAACGCCGACCTCGCCAACAACCTCGGCAACCTGGTGAGCCGCACGCTGAACCTGGTCGAGAAGTTCTGCGACGGCGCGATCCCGCTGGCCGGCGCTTCGAACGACGCCGACCAGTCCGTGCTCGACGACGCCGCCAGCGCGGCCGGGCGCGTGGGCGCCGCGATGCAGAACCTCCAGCCGCAACTCGCGCTCGCGGCGATCACCGAGTACGCGAGCTCGGTGAACCGCTACGTCGACGCACGCGCGCCGTGGAAGAGCGCCAAGGATCCCGCGACCGCTCCCGAAGCGCGCACCACGCTTCACTTCGCCTGCCGCGCACTCGGCGCAATTGCGTCCATGCTCGCGCCGTTCGTGCCGGCGGCGGCGCAGCGGATCGCCGAGAAGCTCGCGGCGTTGCCGATCGAGCGCGGTGACCCGCTCTTCCCGCGCGTCTCAATGCCGCTGGCCTCGGACTAGCCACGACCGATGTGGGTCGACTCGCATACGCATGTGACGGCGGCGGAGTTCGACGACGACCGCGACGCGACGATGGCGCGCGCGCGCGGGGGGGGCGTCGCGCAGATGATCGCGATCGGCGCGGGCTGGGGCATCGACGCGAATGAAGCGGCCGTGCAGCTCGCGGAGCGTGACGCCCATGTATTCGCCGCGGTCGGTGTCCATCCGCACGACGCGAAGCTGCTCGACGACACCGGCCGCGCGAAACTGCGCCGATGGCTCGACCGGCCGCGCGTCGTCGCCGTCGGCGAGTGCGGGCTCGACTACCACTACATGCACTCGCCGCGTGACGTGCAGCGCGCGGTGTGCGCCGAGCAGATCGCCCTCGCCCGCGAGCGCGACCTGCCGGTCTCGATCCACGTGCGCGGCGACGATCCGACGGCGTGGGAGGAGCTGCTCGACATCTGGCGCGCCGAGGGCCGCGGCGACGTCGCGGGCGTGCTGCACTGCTACACCGGCAGCTTGGCGTTCGCGCGCCGCGCGCTCGATGCGCGACTCGAGATCTCGCTGTCGGGGATCATCACCTTCCGCACCGCGGAGGATCTGCGCGCCGTCGCCGCCGCGCTGCCGCTCGACCGCCTGCTGGTGGAGACCGACTGCCCGCTGCTCGCGCCGATCCCGCATCGCGGCCGGCGCAACGAGCCCGCGTACGTCGTCCACGTCGGCGCGAAGATCGCGGAAGTGCGGGGCGTAGCGCTGGAAGAAGTCGCCCGCGCGACGGCGGCGAATGCGCGGCTCTTGTTCCGTCTTCCCGAGCCGGAGCCGGCCGGTGGCTGACGACGTCGCCGCCGTACACGCCCTCGCGATGCGCCTCGCGCGAGAGGCGGGCGCGATCCAGCGCGAGCGCTACGAGACGTCGCTCGAGATCGGCACCAAGAGCCGGCCGATCGACCTCGTCACGGAAGTCGATCGCGCCTGCGAGGCACACATCGTTGCGACGCTGCGGCGCGAGCGCCCCGGCGACGACATCCTCGCCGAGGAGGGCGGCGCGCACGAAGACGCGGGTGCTGCATGGCGCTGGGTGATCGACCCGCTCGACGGCACCGTCAACTTCGCGCACGGCTACCCGTGCTTCTGCGTCTCGATCGGCATCGAGCATCGCGGCGTGCGCACCGTGGGCGTCGTCTACGACCCGCTGCGCGACGAACTCTTCGAAGCCGTGCGAGGAGGCGGCGCGCGCCGCGACGGCAGACCGATCGCGGTGTCGCAGGAGGCGCGCTTCGGTCGCGCGCTGGTCTCGACCGGCTTCGCCTACGACGTGCACGATGCCGAGCGCGACAACCTCGCGCAGTTTGCGCGCGTGACGAAGCGAGCGGGCGGCGTGCGCCGCGACGGCAGCGCCGGTCTCGACCTCTGCTACGTCGCCTGCGGTCGCTTCGAAGCGTACTGGGAGCTGAAGCTACACGCATGGGACGTCGCGGCGGGGATCCTGATCATCGAGGAAGCGGGCGGTCGCGTCACCGATTTCGCGGGCGGACCGCCGCCGGCGTCGGGCAGCGAGATCGCCTCGAGCAACGGTCTCGTCCACGACGAGCTGCTGCGGGTGCTGGCCGGGAACTAGTCGTGGGAACCAATGAGTTTCCACCCGGGCGCGAGTGCCAACGGCTGCAATTCCGGCCGCCTCGATCTGGCGCCGATGCCAGAGCCGGAACTGCTCGCGCGCCGTCAGCCCCCGCCGTGCAGGCGTCTCTTTGCCTCTCGTTGGAGATCATTGCAAGTACAAGCGAGCGGGATTTTGGTCCGAGAATGATCGCTACCGGCTGGGCCGGCGGGCCCGGAACAGCGCACCTTGCGTCTGCTTGGAGGTCGCCATCGGCGTCAGTCCGACGTGGACCACGTCCGTGAACCCGGCCGCCGCGATGATCGTCAGAAGCTCCCCGACCGGGAGCGTTCCGCCGATTCAATCGGACCAGGCTTCGAGGGTCGGGCACCAATCCGACGGCCTGGCCTCCAAGGCGACCACGTCGGCGAACTGCAGCCGTCCTCCAGGGCGCAGCACGCGGAACAGCTCGGCGAAGACCTGCGGCTTGTTCAGCGCGAGGTTGACCACCCCGTTCGAGATCACCACGTCGAACGACCGGTCCGGGAATGGGAGGACGTCCGCCCGCGCCTCACGAATCTCCACGTTGCCCAGCCCGGCGGCGACCGCCGTGGCCGACGCTTTGGCCACCATCGCCGGAGTGGCGTCGACGCCGCAGACCCGCCCTTCCGGGCCCACCCGCAAGGCGGCCACGAAGACGTCGACCCCGGCGCCGCACCCGACGTCCAGCACTGCCTCGCCCCGCTCGATGGGCCCCAGCTCGATGGGGTTGCCCACGCCGCAGAACGAGGTCAGCGCCGAAGGCGGGCAGCGGTCCAGCTCGGCGGCCGCGTAGCCGAGGGCTCGCGCTCCCGCGCGACCAGTGGGGTAGGCGAATGCATCCTCGGCGCTGACCGCGACGCGCGCGTACTTTTCGTGGATGGCTCCGCTGATGCGATCGGCTTCCAGCTCCTGCCCCATGGTGACTCCTTCGCTCGTAGACCTTTCCTGGGCGAGCAGCGGCGTGGAACCGCTCCACCAGCCGCGCAAGCTGCCCGTGTCGGAGTTGGTCCGCGCCATCCACCCATGGAAGACGCTAGAGCTCGGCGGCCTTGGTCACGAATAGCTCGGGGTCACCGACGCAGATCAGCCCTTGCGTGCAATGAACCGGCCCTGCGCGATCTTGCCTTCGTGTGCCAGCTTCTGCAGGAACTGCATCTCGCCGGCAACGGCCGCCACGGCGTCCCCGTTGTAGCCGAGTACGCGTAGCGCATCGAACGTGAGCTGCATGTCGACCATCTGCAGATAGAGATCCACGTAGGGAGCGAAGCGCCCCGTATCCGAGGCCTCGCTCACCTTGCAGCCGGCCTTCTCGAGCAGGCCGCGGTAGTCGCCGATGCTCGCCAGCGTCGGGAACTTCATGAAGCCCAGATAGCGCTCGGCCTCCGCGCTCGAGAGCCCCGCTGGCCCCTCGACCCAATCGGTGAAGGCAATGACGCCCCCGGGCTTCACGATGCGCGTGGCTTCGGCGATGAGCTTCGGCTTGTCCTCGACGTAGCACCAGGCGTCCTCGCCCCACACGAAATCCGCCCCTCCCGCGGGCAGACCGCTCGCGCAGGAGTCGCCGACCTCGAACGTGATGCGATCGCCGAGGCCTTCCTCTTTGCAGACGCTCCGCCCGCGCTCGACCACTTTCGGTGTCGCATCGACGCCGGTCATGGAGGCCACGTTGCGGAAGCGCACCAGGAAGCGCATGCCCGCGCCGTTGCAACAGCAAAGATCAACGCCGCGCTGGCCCGCGCCGATGCCTGCGCGCTCGGCCAGATCCATCGACGACTTGAAGCCGCCGATGTGGATCTGCTGACCCATGATGAGCTCCCACAGATCCCCCTCGGCGCCGCTGTACACCGCGTTCACGTCGGAGAGATGAATGCCCTCGAGTCGCTTCATGACGAGTTTCTCCCATGGCCTCATGTTGGGCCGGAGCGTGGAGGGACCCGGCGATCTGAGGGGATGCTCACCGAGCGATGAGCAGCGCTCTATGACGTCCGTCATACGACTGCACGCTCGGCCGGGACCTCCGCGGCGGGAGAGGCGTATCCTGCGTGGGACTCGGAACGTGCGAGGAAACGAGTGACCAGACGGGACGACCTCGTGGCGAGCGGGCCCATCCTCGCCTCCGCGCTGCTCTGGGGCACCCTGTGGATTCCTCTGCGAGAGATCCGCGCGGCAGGCTCCTCCGGGCCGGTCCTCACCGCTGTCGGCTTCCTCCTCCCGCTGGCTGTGCTGGCGCCATTCGCCGCGCGGCGCTGGCCGCAGATCCGTCGCGCGGGCTTTGCACTTCCGGCCGCCGGCTTCGGCCTCGCGCTCTCGATCGCACTCTATTCCGAGGGGTTGGTGCGGGGCAGCGTTGGCCGCGTCGTGCTCCTCTTCTACCTGATGCCGGTCTGGACCACGCTCTTCGCGCGGATCCACCGCTCGCAGCCCATCACCCCGCGGCGGCTCGCCTCGATCGCTCTCGGCCTCGCGGGGCTCGCCGTGATCTACGGCCCCGCGCTCGGCGCTTCGGGGCCTGGCTCGTCGGGCGACTGGATGGGTCTGCTCGCGGGCATCGTCTGGTCTGCGACGATGGTTTTCTTCCTTCCAGCGGCGGGACAAACGGCGTTCGACCGCGTGCTGGCGCAGTTCGCCTTTCTGGGGCCCTTGTACCTGCTCGTGAGCATGCTCCCCGGCACAGGCACCGCAGTCGCCACTGTGAGCCACCGGCCCCTTCCACTTGCCTGGCTCCTCGCCTTCTCCCTGGTCTGGATGCTTCCCGCCGTCGGGCTCACGATCTTCGGCGCCAGCCGCCTCGAGCCCGGCCGCGCCGCCGTGCTCTTCATGCTCGAGATTGCCGTCGCTCTGGTATCGGCCGCGCTGCTGGCTGTCGAGCCCTTCGGCGTGAGCGAGGCGCTCGGTGCGGCCCTGATCGCGGGTGCTGGAGGAGTCGAGCTGATTTTTCGCCCGCCACCGAAGTCGAGGGTATTGGCTGGTTCCGGACTCGCCGTGCGGGGCGCGGACGGGCCATTCCCGTGATTCGCATCCGATCGCCGCTCGTTGCCCTCGTCGTCCTCGCAGTCGCAGGCGCCTTCCCGGTCGTGGCATGGCGAGTACTCTGACCTATCCGATTCGCTCCGCCGTCAACTGTTGATATGGACACGGAAGAGCGTCGCTCGTGCGGCGACCGCAGCGATCACGCCATCATTCCGAGCCCCATCAAGCCAACCTCGCTGGTGGGAGACTACGGCCATCTCCACTGGTCATTCGGGCATTGGGAACCGAACCAGGTCGATCGCGATACACGCGTGGAGGTAGAGCGTGTCGCCGGGGCACAAGGATCCGCCTCGGCCCGCGGCAGCGCTGACACACGAGGACGTCGATCGCGAAGACCCGCTCCATCAGCTCTGCCAACGCGAGCCGCCTCACCCTGGCGACTTCGGGCCGGGCCGATGCGCCGTGGCTTGCGACCGGAACGGCCGAACACCGCGCGATGCCGAGCCGCCTCCGGCCGGAGGAGATGCGCCCGGCTAGACGATGCCGTGGGCGACCATCGCCCTGGCGACCTTGGTGAAACCGGCGATGTTGGCCCCCATCACGTAGTTGCCCCTGGCGCCGAACTCCTCGGCGGTCTCCCAGCAGTTCTGGTGAATGTTCTTCATGATCTCGGCGAGCCGATTCTCGGTGTACTCGAAGGTCCAGGAGTCACGGCTGGCGTTCTGCTGCATCTCCAGCGCGCTCGTGGCCACGCCGCCGGCGTTTGCCGCCTTGCCCGGGCCGTAGGCGATCTTGGCGTCGAGAAAGACCCTGATGCCCTCGGGCGTGGTGGGCATGTTCGCGCCCTCGCCCACCGCGATACAGCCGTTCTTCACCAGCGTGGCCGCGTCCTTCCCGTTGATCTCGTTCTGGGTCGCCGACGGCATGGCCACCTGGCAGGGGATCTCCCAGATGTTTCCGCCCGGGAGATACTTCGCGTGCTTGTGGTACTCGGCGTAGTCCTTGATGCGGCGCCGCTCCCGCTCCTTCAGCTGCTTCAGCAGATCGAGGTCGATCCCCTTCTCGTCGTGGATGACGCCGTCCGAGTCCGAGCAGGCCACCACCTTGCCGCCGAACTGGTGGATCTTCTCGATGGTGTAGATGGCCACGTTGCCCGACCCAGAGACGCTGCAGACCTTGCCCTCGAAGGTCTCGCTGCCGCGGGCCCTCAGCATCTCCTGGACGAAGAAGGTCGTGCCGTAGCCGGTGGCCTCGGTGCGGACCAGCGACCCGCCGTAGTCGAGCCCCTTGCCGGTGAGCACGCCGGCCTCGTAGCGGGCGGTGAGCCGCTTGAACTGGCCGAACAGGTAGCCGATCTCGCGGCCGCCCACGCCGATGTCGCCGGCGGGAACGTCGGTGTAATCGCCGATGTGGCGCCAGAGTTCGGTCATGAAGCTCTGGCAGAAGCGCATCACTTCGTTGTCCGACTTGCCCTTGGGGTCGAAGTCGCTGCCACCCTTGGCGCCGCCGATGGGCAGGCCGGTGAGCGCGTTCTTGAAGATCTGCTCGAAGCCGAGGAACTTGATGATCCCCAGGTACACCGACGGGTGGAAGCGCAGCCCGCCCTTGTAGGGCCCGAGCGCGCTGTTGTACTGGACGCGGAAGCCGCGGTTGATCTGCACCTCCCCGCGATCGTCCTGCCACGGCACCCGGAAGATGATCTGCCTCTCCGGCTCGGTGATCAGCTCGATGATCTTCCGCTCGCGGAACTCGGGGTACTTGGAGAGCACCGGCCCGATCGACTCGAGCACCTCGCGCACCGCCTGGTGGAACTCCACCTCGCCGGGGTTGCGCTTCAGCACGTCTCTGAAGACGGCCTGCAGATTCTCATCCAGCTTGTTCGGCATGGCTTCCTCGTTCCAGTTGGTGTTGGGCGCGATCCCTCTGCTCGAAGGAACGGCATTTTGCCCGATTTGCGAGCCATGCCGCAATCGGCCAACGTGGCGACGTGTCCGACGACGCGCCCGCGATGATCCCGGTCAACCCGCCCGGTACCGGGCTTCCCGCGCTCGACGCCGTCCTGGGAGGGCTCCGGGCTGGCGACAACGTGGTCTGGCAGGTCGAGTCGCTCGAGGACTACGCGCCGCTCGTGCTCCCCTTCGTCGCCCGCGCGCGGGCCGACGGGCGCCGGATCGTCTACTTCCGCTTCGCCCGTCACGAGCCGCTGCTCGATGAGGGCTCGGGCGTCGAGATCCACCGGATCTCGCCGGCACTCGGCTTCGAGAGCTTCACCGACGCCATCCACCGCGCCATCGAGGCGGCCGGGCCCGGCGCCTTCCACGTCTTCGACTGCCTCTCGGACCTGGCCGCGGACTGGTACAGCGACCTCATGCTGGGCAACTTCTTCATGGTCACCTGCCCGTACTTGTACGATCTCGACACGGTGGCCTACTTCGCGCTGCTCTCTGGCCACCACGCGTCGGAGGCGGTGGACGCGGTCCGCAGCACCACCCAGATCCTGGTCGACGTCTTCCGCCGCAGGCGGGTCGTGTACCTCCACCCGCTCAAGGTGGACGGCCGCCACTCCTCCACCATGTACCTGCCCCACGTGAGCGAGGGGGACGCGCTTCGGCCCCTCACTGAAAGTGCAGAGCTGGCCGAAGCGCTCTGCGACGTGGCCGACCGACGCCTCGATACGGTGGAGCGCCCCGACTTCTGGGACCGGCGCGTAGAGGCCGCCCGCGAGGTCCGCGAAGGGGTACGCGAGGGGCGGCGACCGCCGGAGGAAGAGAGGGCTGCTCTCGAGTCGCTGCTCCGCATGATGCTCACCCGTGACGAGCGCTTCGCCGAGATCGCCGCGCGCCACCTCACCCTCGACGACTTGCTGGCGATCCGCCGGCGCATGGTCGGCACCGGGCTGGTGGGGGGCAAGGCGGCGGGCATGCTAGTCGCCCGTGCCATCCTCCAGAATGGCGACCCAGCCTGGCGGCGCCTCCTCGAGCCGCACGACTCCTGGTTCATCGGCTCCGACGTCTTCTACACCTACCTGGTCCGCAACGGCTGCTGGCCGGCGCGCCGGGAGCAGCGGCGCCGCGCTTCCTTCCTGGAGGGGGCCGCCGAGGCCCGACGGCGCGTGCTCGACGGGCGCTTCCCCGACTTCGTGCTGCGCCGCTTCGTCTCGCTCCTCGATTACTACGGCCAGTCCCCCATCATCGTGCGATCGTCGAGCCTGCTCGAGGACGGCTTCGGCAACGCCTTCACCGGCAAGTACGAGAGCATCTTCTGCCCGAACCAGGGCTCGCCGGAGGAGCGGCTCCGGGATTTCCTGGCCGCGCTGAAGCAGGTCTACGCGAGCGCCATGAGCGAGGAGGCGCTGGGCTACCGGGAGCGCCGCGGGCTGCTCGACCGGGACGAGCAGATGGCCGTGCTCGTGCAGCGCGTCTCCGGCGCGGTCCACGGGAACCTCTACTTCCCGCAGCTGGCCGGCGTGGCGCTCTCCTACAACTCCTACGTCTGGAATGCCGGCATCGACCCGCAGGCAGGCGTGATGCGGCTCGTCTTCGGGCTGGGCACCCGCGCGGTGGAGCGCTGCGACGACGACTACACACGGCTGGTGGCGCTGAACGCCTCGTCGCTCCGCCCCGAGAGCACCCTCGACGAGAAGACTGAGTACGCCCAGCACCGCGTGGACGTGCTCGACCTCGCCGGGCGCCGGCTCACCTCGGTGCCCTTCGACGAGGCGGCCCGCTCGGCCCCGGCCCTGCCGCTCGGCCTGTTCGGAACGAGGCGCATCGACGGCGGCTGGGTGCTCACCTTCGACGAGCTGCTTTGGGGCACGCCGCTCGTGGCGCGAATCCGCGAGCTGCTCTCCCGGCTCCGGGAGGCCTATCAGTACCCGGTGGACGTCGAGTTCACCGGCAATTTTCTTGCCGACGGCGAGTTCCGCCTGAACCTCGTGCAGTGCCGGCCGCTTCAGGTGCGCGAGGGCGGCGCCATCGTACCCCCGCCGTCCCCCCTGCCCGAGGAGCGCGTCCTGCTCCGCTCTCGCGGGCCCATCGTCGGGCCGAGCACGCACACGCCCATCGACCGGGTCATCTACGTGGACCCCGACGCCTACGCGCTGCTCCCCACCCAGGAGCGGCACGAGGTGGCGCGGGTCATCGGCCGGCTGATGCGGCTCGAACCAGGCGTCGAGCGGCGGGTGATGCTGCTCGGGCCGGGGCGCTGGGGGACCACCACGGTGGCGCTGGGCGTCCCGGTTTCCTTTGCCGAGATCCAGCGGGTGTCGGTGCTCTGCGAGATCATGCGGCTCGGCGACGTAGTCCCCGACGTGTCGCTCGGCTCCCACTTCTTCAACGACCTCGTCGAGGAGAGCATGCTCTACGTGGCGCTATTCCCGGGCCACGCCGGACACGCGCTCGACGAGGCGCGGCTGCGACGCGCGCCGAACCGACTGGCGGAGCTCCTCCCCGACGACGCCCGGATGGCGACCGTGGTCCGGGTCGTCGATTTCACTTCGGGTGACGCAGGCCAGGTGCTCTGGCTCAACTGCAACTGCGTCCGCCAGGAGACGGTGGGCTACCTCGAGCCGCGCTGAGCCGCCCCGCCACTGAACGACATTCCTGCTCGCCGTCCGCCATGCAAACGCGCATCCGACATTATTGGGTGTAGGTTTGATCGTCACGACTGCTCGTGGTTCGCCACCCTCTTTACGGACGGGGGCGCTCGCGAAGCGCGATCTTCAACGCGCCCCGGGAGTTCGGCGCGCTTCGCGACCTCTCGCGGATGCACATCACCGTGGTGCGCGAAGTCGTTCGGGTCCAGGCGCCAATCAAGAATCTCTACCGCTCGCGGGGCATCCGGGTCGCGTGCCTCTCGGTCTGCGGCGAGCGACACCAAGAGGCGCGGCAGCGGCTTCCGGCGAGTGTGAGGATGCGAGCGGCGCCGCAGGTTCCGATCGTCGTGACCCCGCATCGGGGCCGCCGACTCTGGCGCGGCCCATGTCTTCCGACGACGGAACGGGCTCTGGATGGAAGTGGAGAAACTCCTCCGCGCCGACAGCGAAGCGACTGGCGAGTTCGGAGCGTCTGTCGCTCTCGACGATCTGTCCGTGCCTCGCCGGAGGCTTCGCCGCGGTCGAGGCGTGGCCCGGAGGCCATCACCTCGACCGCGACTACGGCCGCGTTGCCCGCCGCGTGTTCGCCGAGAGGGGGGAGGGGTCGCCATCGCGACCTCGGCGCCACGCCCGATGGCCGGGCAACACTCCGAGCTCGGCGCCCCAGACGCGAGCCTCGTCGAGGCTCTCATCCCAGACGTAGAGATGCGACGCAGTCAGCGCGTAGCCGTCTCCAACGCGTGAGATGCGCGTCCGCCGGGGCGCCGAGCGAGGGGGGCTCTCAGAGAACATGCCCGTCGCCGTGCGCGCGCGGGGCTGCGGGCTGCGTGCGGAGCGCGGCCCGCACGGAGTTCCGGAAGTCGATCAGATCGAAGGGCTTGTCGAGCACACAGGTCGCGCCGAGCTCGAGCGCCCGCAGATGCGTCTCGGTATCTCCAAACCCCGTGATCATGACGATCGGCAGCCGCTTCATCGCGAGCGCGAGACCTTCGAGGATGTCGAGTCCCGAGAGGTAGGGCAGGCAGATGTCGGACACGAGGAGTGCCGGCCAGCGCTGCGGCTCGCCCTCGAGCGCACCGAGGCCCAGCCACTCGATCGCGTCGTCGCCGTCCGCGGCCTCGATCACCGTGTAGCCGTCGCGGCGCAGCGTGCTGGCGAGCATCTCACGCATGTCGGCGTCGTCTTCCACGAGCAGGATCGTCGGTCCGCCCCGCACCGGGACGAGCTGCTTCCACTCGTCGCGCAGTAGGGACTTGCGAATCATCTTGTCGGCTCTCGTGAGCATTGCGACCTCCTTCGCTCTGGGAGGAGGCCATTGCACTCGTCGTGCCAGCGTGTCGAACGCGCAGGGCGTTCCGCGCGACGGATTTGTCGGGGAGATTCGCCACGCGTGGAGATTCTCCACGGTCGACGGTTCAGTCGGTGCGTTCTGATTCCGGTCCGAGCTTGCGGTAGAGCGTCTTGCGGTCGACGCCGAGGATGCGCGCCGCGAGCGTCTTGTTGCCCGCGGTCGCTTCGAGGACGCGCGCCACGTAGCTCCGCTCGATCACCTCGAGCGGCACGAGCGTGGCGGGGTCGTCGCCCGCGAGCAGCAGGTCGGTCTTCCGATGCGACCGGATCCGCTCGGGCAGGTCTTCGGCGAGGATGTGATCGTGGTCGGCGAGGGCGGCCGCGCGCTCGATCGCGTTCTCGAGCTCGCGCACGTTGCCCGGCCAGCCGTAGTCGCCGAGTTTCTCCGCGGCCGCGCGCGAGATCCCGAGCGCCGGGCGGCCGGTGCGCTGCGCGAGCTGGCGCGCAAAGTGCTGGGCGAGGAGCAGCACGTCGGCTCCGCGCGCCCGCAGCGGCGGCACCTCCACGGGCAGCACATCGAGCCGAAAATAGAGATCCTCGCGGAAGCGACCGTCTTCGACGGCCGCGGCGAGGTCGCGGTTGGTCGCGGCGACGAGGCGCGCGTCGAACGGCACCTCCTTCGCCGCGCCGACGGGACGCACGCAGCGCTCCTGGAGTGCGCGCAGGAGCTTCGGCTGGAGCGGCGGTGCGAGATCGCCGATCTCGTCGAGGAAGAGCGTACCGCCGCTCGCCTGGACAAAGAGCCCGCTGCGCGCCTCCCGCGCATCCGTGAAGGCACCCTTCGCATGGCCAAAGAGTTCGCTCTCGAGAAGCGTTTCGGGCAGCGCCGCGCAGTTGAGCGCCACGAAGGGGCCGCCGGCGCGCGCGCCCCGCCGATGGATCGCGCGAGCCACCAGTTCCTTCCCGGTGCCGGTCTCTCCCGTGATCAGCACCGGCGCATCCGAGGCGGCGACCCGCACGACGAGCTGGCGGAGCTTGCGCATCGCGGCGCTCTCGCCGATCAGCTCGTCGTCGATCGCCTCGCCCTGGCTCTCGCGCAGCCGCTTCACCTCCTCGAGAAGGCTCCGGTGCCGAAGCGCGTGTTCGAGGCGGAACACCAGCTCCTCGATCTCGAACGGCTTCGGCAGGAAGTCGTGAGCGCCCGCTCGGATCGCCGCGATCGCCGTGTCGAGGCTGCCGAAGCCCGTGATCACGACGGCCGGTACGTCGGGCCGGTTGGCCCGGAGCCACTCGCAGAGTTCGATCCCGCTCTGGCCGCGCATCTGGATGTCGGTCACTACGGCGTCGCAGCGATCCGCGTCGAGCCGCTCCAAGGCCGCCTCGTAGCTCTCGGCGACGTCGACCTCGAAATCGCGATGCATGAGCTGGTCGCGCAGCAGCTCGCGCAGCTCGCGCTCGTCATCGACGATCAGGATTCGACGGCTCATCCGCTCCTCCGGCCGGGATGAATGCGCTGAAGCAGCTGCCGCACCCCGGCTCGGTGCGCACCTCGATCCAACCGCGGTGCTCCTCGAGGATCCCGTGCACGACGGCGAGCCCGAGCCCCGTGCCCTCGCCGACCGGCTTGGTGGTGAAGAAGGGGTCGAAGATCGCGGGCAGCGCGTCGTTCGGAATCCCCTCGCCGTGGTCCTCGACCTCGAGGACCGCGTAGCGGCCCGACTCGTGGCCCGGGTTCGGCGGCGTCGCAACCTCGCGCACTGCGACGCGGATCTCGACGACGCCGTCGGGACGCGACGCGTGGATCGCATTCATGACGAGATTGGTGAGAGCCTGCTGGATCTGCGCCGCGTCGACGCGTACGACGAGCTCCCGATTTGGCGCGCACGCGAGCCGCACGCTGCGCTTTCGCGCGAGCGGCTCGAGGAGAGTGAGCGTCTCCCTCGCGAGCTTCGAGAGGTCCGCCTCCGTGCGCTCTCCGCTCCGATGCCGCGCGAAGCCGAGGAGCTGGCGGACGATGCGCGTCATGCGATCCGCCTGGTCGCCGATCACGCGAGCGGCGCGCGCGATCTCTTCGCGGTCGGCGCACTCACCGCTGGTGATCATCTGGGCGCGCCCGGCGACGACATTGAGCGGTGTCCCGAGCTCGTGCGCGAGGCCCGACGCGAGCCTGCCGACCGTCGTGAGCCGGTCGGCGTGGCGCAGCTGCTCGACTGCCGCGATGCGCGCCGCGGACTCGTCCTCGAGTTGGCGCCGCGACGCCTCGAGCATCTCGGCCATCGCGTTCATCTCGCGCGCGAGGCTCGAGAGCTCGTCGCGACTCCTCAGCGAGAGCGGTGTCGAGAAGTCCCCGCGCCCGATGCGCCGCGCTTTCGCGATCAGCATGTCGACCGGCCGTCCGACCACGCGCACGCCGACGGTCCAGGCGACGCCCGCGCAAAGCAGGAGCATCGCTGCCGCGGAAACGAGCTTCTTGGGGACCCGTGCGACGAGGTGGTCTCGCTCGTGCGAGACGGGCTCCGAGATCTCGAGCGCGGCGCCGCGCGATCCCTGGGCGTCGAGACGCAGATAGGTGAACAAGCGCAGCTCGGCGCCGCGTTGCGCGCGCAGCTGGACCGTCGGAACGTCGGGCGAGAGTTTCGCGGCGGCCTCGGGGACCGCGGGAACCCCGGCCGGTCCGGCCACGTCGTCGAGATAGACGATGCGCGTCTCGATCCCGGTCTCCACAGCCGGGAAGCGGGAGACCAGAGCGACAGCGGCCTGCTCACCGGCATCGCGCCAGGTCTCTTCCACCGCGATCGCCAGTTCGCGCGCCAGCGTCGCGTCGTCGCGGCGCATGTCCACGTCGAGCAGCTTGAGATCGGAGCGCAGCGTCAGGTAGCTGTCGAGCGCGAAGACCAACCCGATCGGGATCAGCAGATAGAGGGTGAGGCGGCGGACAAGCCTCATGTCGAGAACCTAGCGCCCGCCGGCACCGCCGACGCCACGAGGTAGCGGGACTCCCGGATGGGATCGAACTTCTCCCATCGCCGTGCGCGGAGATTCGGGGAGATCCCGCTGCGCGTCATGGAGCGCCGCTGAGCGTTCTCGTCGCGGGCGGCAGCTTCGCGGGCGGCTCTCGAGCCAGCCAGCTAGTTTCCAACCGCGTCGCGCGGAGACGTGGGACCGGTTCCCCATCCCTCATGCGGCGGGGGAGATCTCCTTGAGCGGCGATGCCACCGCCTTTGTGGCCACTACCGACGCCGCGGCGTACGTGCCGTACGCCGACGCCGAGCGGGTGTTGGCCTCGCTCGAGGAGTGGGCGTGCGACGCGGAACGGCCGCTGCGCGTGCTGCGCGGCCCGCAGGGATCCGGCAAGTCGATGCTGCTTGCGGTGCTCGCGGCGCGCCTGGGCCGGCACGCGCTCCCGGTCTACATCTCGGCGAACGGCCTCGACCCCGACACGCTGGCGCGAACCCTCCTCGATGCGCTCGGGACGCCGTGGGAGGGAACGCCGCGCGTCGCGCTCGTGCGCGCCGTCGAGCAGCCCCGAAGGCGCCGCGTGCTGCTGCTCCTCGACGACGCCGACGCCTTGGCGCCGCGCACGGAGATGTGGCTCTTCGGTTTCGTGCGGCGCAGCGCGGGCGCCGTGCATGCGCTGCTCGCGGTGCGCGACGAACGGCTCGCCGCTGAACTCGCGAATGCCTTCCAGGCCGGCACGACCGTGCTCGCGCTCGACGCGCCGATGAGCCGCGAGGATGCGGACGCCTGGGTGCGCGCGGAACTCGCGCGAAGTGGTGTCTGCGCCGCGCTGCGCGCGCGCTTCGACGCTTTGGCGGTGTCGCGGATTCATACGCGTTCCGGTGGCGTTCCCGGCCGCTTGCGCGAGGAAGCCGCGGCGATCTTGGAGGAGTTCGCCGCGCCGAGCGGCGAGGCGACCGCGCGCGCGGCGCGCGAGGAGCGCTCGCCGGTCGAGAGCCCGCCGCCTCGGCTGGCGCTGGCGACCGCGGCGGAGCGGCGGCCGCCCGGTCCGCTGAGTGCCCACGCCTTCGCTGCTGCTGCGCCTCCGCGCCCGCCGGGCCCGAGGCGTGAGCCCGCGCCTCGCGAGACCCCTGTGACGCCCCGCGAGCTGGCGTCGCCGCGCGCTGCCGCACCCACGCCGGCGCGCAAGCCCTCCACTCCCCGCGCCGCGAGCGCGACCCTGAGCAACGCCGCACAGGCCGCCGTCGAACCGACACGATCCAACGTCGACGCGAACGACCCGCCGCGCACCGCTCCGCGCCGCGACTCGCTGCTTCGCTGGTTGCTCGTGCCAGCAGCGCTCGCTGCCGCGTACGTTGCTGGATTCCTGACCTCGCAGACGCTCGAGGCGCTGCGCCCGGGCGCGGCGCCGGTAGGCGTCGCGGTAGAGGCGCCCGAGGTGGCACCGCCTTCGGTGTCGGCGGCGCCGCCGCGCCAGGACGAGAGCGCCACGATAGAGACGGTCACCGAGATCGGGAGGCCGGACGCGCGCACGGCGCCACTGCCGGCCGCAGCGCCGGCTGCCGCGGCGATGGCGGCGCCCACCGGCGACACCGCCAAAGCGGCGCCGTTGCCGGTGACACCACCGGCAACACCGCCGACGGGCGAGCCCGTGGTGACGGAGCCTGCTGCGACGGAGGCGGCGGAGCCGGGGGAAGCAGCGGCGGAACTTGCGACCGCTCCCGAGGTCGCTCTGCCGGCGGTTTCGGCCGCGCCTCCGCCCGCGCGCGTGCGTCGCTCGCCGCAGCGGCCTCGCAGTGTCGAGGTCAGCGTCGAAGCGGAGCCCGGCGCCTCGATCTCGATCAACGGACAACCGGTGGGATCGGGCATGGTGAAGGGACTCGAACTCGCGCCGGGACCGCACCGGGTCGAGGTGCGGCTGCCCGACGGGCGCGCCGTGGAACGCATCGTCGAGGTCAAAGGCGATCGCTACGACATCAAGGTGCGTTGACCTTTTCGTATGTCACACGGGCGCCGATGTGTGAGTGGGGGGCGCGCACCGGAAGGTTCCGATCGGGCGGATCCGCCACGACGCGCGGGCGCCAACCCGGGCAAGATCCCGTTCCACCAGGCGCCAGACCTCCAGCCGATCGAAGCTGCGGATCGCACGCTGCGCCCGTGGCGCTCGACGCACCCGCCCGCCGAAGGGGCGTTGACATGGGCCGCCAGTCGTGGGATGGATGGCAGCGATGGCCCACGTTCCCGCTGACTCGCGCGAGGCTCGCAACACGATGCGCCGGCTGCGCCACGCCGTGCGCACGCCGATCGGCCAGATCGTGGGCTACAGCGAGTTGCTCCAGGAGGAAGCGGCCGCGG
>Ga0102851_10000810_pt1 | contig 16727 bp, 15 predicted proteins | sample Mud3Dept3metaG_FD_79558 | JGI IMG/M metagenome (GOLD analysis project Ga0102851, IMG submission 79558) | Freshwater wetland microbial communities from Ohio, USA, analyzing the effect of biotic and abiotic controls - Mud 3 Core 4 Depth 3... | ecosystem: Environmental > Aquatic > Freshwater >... | reverse complement strand
TGCTCTGTTCGTCCTGCGCTGCGCTCGCGGCGGAACGAACGGTCCCGGCACCCGTTGCGTGCCTGCTTGACGTATCCTTTGATATCCCCCGGTCGCTGATCAGGGGGCGTCTGACCACCTCCGTAAGCGCGGGGAAGACCGTGACCTTCCACACCGGCGGGCTTGCGGTGGGCCGCGTTACGCTGAACGACAAGGACATCCCTGCGTCCGTGCGGGAAGGGGTCCTGGTCATTCGTGCACGCGAAGACGGCGTGCTGGAGATCAGGTATGAGGGCGTGTTCAAGGGCGGCCTTCCCCAGGGCGACCGGAACTTCGGCGTCGTATCGAGCACCATCGACGACCGCGGGATCTCGCTCACCGGGACGTGGCACCCCCGGCTTGAGGGCCTTGCGCACTGGAAGCTCACCGCGCTGCTCCCGCCGGGGTACGAGGCGGTGTCAGAGGCGGACAGGATCAGCAGGGTGAAGAAGGACGGCGGGACCGAGTTCATCTTTGATTTTCCCCACCCTGTTGACGGGCTCTCCCTGGTCGCCACGGACCGCTATGAGGTGATCCGGGACAGCTTCGGCGACCGCGAGCTCTACGCCTACTTCTTCAAGGAGGACCGGGACCTCGCCAAGACCTACCTCCTGTACGCGAAGAAGTATTTCGAACTGTACGAGAAGCTGCTCACGCCCTATCCCTACAAACGGTTCTCCATCGTTGAGAACTTTCTGTCCACTGGCTATTCCATGCCCGCCTTCACGCTGCTGGGACAGGACGTGGTGCGCCTGCCGTTCATCGTCGAGACCTCGCTGGGCCACGAGATCCTGCACCAGTGGTTCGGGAACTCAGTGTACAGCGACCGCGAGAAGGGCAACTGGGAGGAAGGCCTGACCACCTACCTGGCGGACCACTGGTATGAGGAGCAGAAAGGCAAGGGTTGGGAGTACCGCAAGCAGCTGCTGGTCAACTACGGGGCGTACGTGAACAGCACGAACGAATTCCCTCTCAGCGAGTTCAGGAGCAGGACCGGCCTTCCTTCGCGCTCCATCGGCTACGGCAAGGCGGCCATGGTCTTCCACCTGCTCCGGACCATGACGGGAGACGAGACGTTCTTCGGGGCGCTCAGGGACCTCATCGGGCAGCGGCAGTTCACTGCCGCGTCCTGGGACGACATCAAGAACGTCTTCGAGAAGCGGTCCGGCAGGGACCTGGCAACCTTCTTCCATCAGTGGCTCAGGGAAAAAGGGCTGGTTGATATCCGCGTGGAGAGCGCGTCAATCCGGAGGAAAGCGGGGATGTTCGAACTGACGATCAAGGTCGCGCGCAAGAACAGCGCCGTCGCCGTCGAACTGCCCCTGACTCTGCTGTTCCTGCAGGGCAGCGAGAAGAAGATGTCGGTCACGCTGGACTCCGATCGTAAGGAGATCACGCTCCTCGTCGATGAGGAGCCGGCGTACGTGGTGTTTGACAGCGACTATGACCTTCCGCGGGCGCTGACGGAGGACGAGATGCCGCCGGTCGTCGCGCGGCTGCTCGGGGACGAACAGCCGGTCATCGTCGTACAGGAAAAGGACCTCCCCGTGTACCAGACGGTCATCGCTGGCTTTGCGCGGGAACAGCGGCAGGACGACGGAAAGAAGGAGAACGGCGTTGGGAAGCGTCTAACCGACGCGGACCTCAAGGCGTCGTCGGTCGTCATCCTGGGCGCGGACAATCCGCTCGTCAACCGGCTGTTCGGCGCAGTTCCCGCCCCGGCTGCGGGGTTCAGCCTCGAGGTCCGGACGAACCCGTGGAACGCCGCCAAGGTCGTCGGGATCTTCAGCGCCCGTTCTGCGGAGGAGGCCGCGGCGGCATTTCCGAGGATCGCTCATTACGGGAAGTACAGCAGCCTTGCCTTCGAAAAGGGAAGGAACATCGACAAGAAGATCTCCACGGCCGAGCGAGGGATCATCGTGGGGTTCCGCGAGGAGCCCGCGGTCGTCGATCTCTCCCTGATGAAGAGACTTTCCAGCGTGACCGAGGCCGCTGCCGCCAGGAAGATCGTCTACCTGGGCGAGTACCACGACCGGTTCAGTCATCACAACATCCAGCTCCAGATCATCCAGGAGCTGCATAAGAAGGACCCGAAGCTCGCCATCGGCATGGAGATGTTCCAGCGGCCGTTCCAGCCCACCCTTGATGAGTACGTGAGCGGCGCCATAGACGAGCGTGAATTCCTGAACCGGTCCGAGTACTATAAGCGCTGGGGGTACGATTACAACCTCTACAAGCCAATTCTCGACTTCGCGCGGCGGGATCGCGTGCCGGTGGTAGCCCTCAATATGCGGAAGGAGATCACCGAGAAGGTGTTGAAGGAGGGCATGGACGCCCTGACCGACGAGGAAAGAAATGAGCTGCCAGCCGAGACGGACTTCGCCGACGAGGACTACCGGCACCGCATCCGGCAGGCCTTCGACCAGCACAAGAGCCCAGGCGAGAAGAACTTCGATTTCTTCCTTCAGGCACAGGTGCTCTGGGACGAGACCATGGCGGAATCCATCGACGAGTATCTCAAGAAGAACGCTGATCGCCGCATCGCGGTCATTGCCGGCGGCGGCCACCTGGTCTACGGCAACGGCATCCCGAAGCGGGTCTTCCGGCGGAATGGCCTCCCGTATACCATCATCCTGAACGACGGGGAGATCGAGCGGGACATCGCGGACTTCATCATCTTCCCGCAGCCCCTCGACGGCATGACCGCGCCGAGGCTGCTTGCCACCTTCAAGGAGGAAAAGGGGAGGCTCGTGATCAATGATTTCGTGCAGGAAAGCCCGGCCAAGGCCGCGGGGCTCAGGGCCGATGACGCGATCGTATCCCTGGACAACGTGCCGGTGAACTCTCTGCAGGACATCAAGCTGGCCCTTTTCTACAAGGACAAAGGTGATATAATGAAAATAAAGGTGGTCCGGAAGCGGTTCCTGCTGGGCGAGAAAGAGATGGAGTTCGAGGTAAAGCTGTGAGAGCCTGACACGGGTATGGGGAGACGGGGGGCCTTCGATTTCGACCGTTGGTCCCCATGGCTCCCTGTATGACCTGCATCATATCTTTTCCCGCTGCGAAAGGTATAATCGAACCATGGGATTATTCAGTGAAGGCTGCCCCGGCAGCTCAGAGATCCGCACCCCGAAGCCGGAGGAGATCCGGTGCCAGAAGTGCGGCGAAAAGATGGAGATCTGGACCGACGAGCCGGATTCGGCCTGCAAGAAGTGCGGCCACATCAATGCCCGGCCCATGGGCATGTCCTGCATCGAGTGGTGCGCATTCGCCAAGGACTGCGTCGGCGCCGAGAAGTACGACCGGCTGATGAAGGCTGCGAAGAAGTAAATCGGTTCACATCCCGCCTGTTCTATCCGTCACACCCCCGCAAGCCATATGAACACGACCTTGTATGCCTGCTCAAGGATACGGAAATCCCTTGATTTATCGGAGTGGTTGCTTTATTATTGTCCGGCCATGAGGCGCTTGTTTCGCCGTTCGGGCAATCTGATCGAGGAGGACCACCCCAGTGCCCAAGAAGAAGGTTACGCAGGAAGAGCTCGCAGCGATGATCGGGAAGTTGAAAGAGAAAGCGAAGGCGGCAAAGGAAAAGTCTGCCGGAAAGAAGTCCGAGCCGACAGCGCGCAAGGCAAAGAAGAAGGTGAAGCGCGCCCAGCGGAAGCTTCGGGCTGCCAAGGCCTACAAGACCGGAGGCAAAAAAGCGAAAAAGGCCGAGGCCCCGGCAAAGGCCTAACACCGGCCATCGGCAACCATCGATGAAACCGGCCGCTGTTTGCATATGCGTCCTCTGCACCGCGTTCGTTATCGCGTCCTGCGCGGGCAAGACGCCGATCCCGGCGGCGCCGGCCGCCGTTGCGCCGCTGGCGCCCGCCGCGGATACGACAACGCCCGCGCAGCCGCGCGACCAGATCTACCGGGAAACGGGGACCGCGTCGTGGTACGGCGGGGACCTCCACGGCAGGCTGACAGCGAGCGGCGAGGTCTTCGACATGAACGGGGTTTCGGCCGCTCACCGGACCCTCCCCCTGGGAACGGTCATCCGCGTCACCAATCTCGAAAACTTCAGGAGCATCACGGTCAGGATCAACGACCGGGGTCCCCTTGTGCGCGCCCGTATCCTGGACCTTTCCTACGGGGCCGCGAGAGAGCTCGAGTTCGTCCCGCAGGGGACGGCGCGTGTCAAGGTCGAGACCCTCGAGCCCGTGAGTGGCGATGCGGTCTACACGGTCCAGGCCGCCGCCTTCGTGGAGGAGGAGAACGCGAAGATGCTCAAGGAGCGGCTCCAGAGGAAGTATGAAACGGTGTACATCTCTTCCTTCGAGTCGAACATCGGCAAGTTCTACCGCGTCCGCGTCGGCGCGTATCCCGGCGAGGAGAAGGCCGAACGAATCGCGGCCAAGCTTGCGCTGGACGGGCTGGAACCGGTGGTGCTGAGGAAGGACTGACCGGCTTCTGAGATGGGGACGGGGAGACGCGGTGACAAGGGGAATAACGACAGATTCAAAATCCATGGCAAGTGCTCAGGACGATAAGCAACAACTGGCGGCTTCGCCGCACAGGGCAAAGCATTTTAGTTACTAAAGAATCAAATTCTTCTCAAAACGGCAAGAAATTTTCTCGCAAAGACGCCAAGCTCGCAAAGAAAGGCCATATCTTTTGGTTTTAAAAACCAGGATTTAAGGATTTCCTTTGCGTCCTTTGCGGCTTTGCGAGAGATGCCTTTTACTTCTGCTTTTGGTTCCGGCTTGTCCGGGTTAGGAAATAGGTCAAAACAAGTCTGTGGTTTTTATCCAGGAAGATTTTTGGTGTAAGGCGCGTGCCTGACTTTTTTATTTTTATCCCGATGGTGGTGCAATGAAAATAACAGTAAAGACCGGCAACATGGAAACGCTGCGGACCGATGCCGCGGTCGTGATGATCATTGAGGGAGAGAAACTCGGGCCCGTCGCGGCGCGGGTGGACAAGGCGCTGGGCGGAACGGTCCAGAAACTCCTGAAGCGCGGGGACCTCAATGCGAAGGCCGGCAGTGTCGGAATGCACTACCCGGAAGGAAGGCTCGCGGCCGAGCGGCTGATCGTCGCCGGTCTCGGCAAGCGGGCCGATCTTACCGCGGAGCGGATCCGGCTCGCCGCGGGCAAGGCTGCCGTTGCTGCGCGCGGAGCCGGCGCGAAAAACCTTGCCATCGCGTTCGATGGCGACATGCTCGCCCCGTTAGAGGCCGGGCAGGCGCTGGCAGAGGGATGCGCGCTCGGTCTCTACCGGTTCGTGAAGTATAAAACATATAAAACAAAGGAAAAGGACAATGGCAAGGGCGAGATCGCCTCGGTAACGGTGCTGACGGAGCAGGCCTCGGCCAACAAGGCGCTTGCGGCCGGCGTCCGGACCGGCGAACTCATCGCTGCCTCGGCCTCGCTGGCCCGCGACATGGTCAATGCGCCGCCGGCGGACATGACGCCCGCGGCCATCGCCGGCATCGCGAAGGGACTGGGCCGCAAGCACCGCCTCAAGGTCCAGGTGCTTGAACGGAGCCGGATGCGGAAGCTCGGCATGGGCGCGCTCCTGGGCGTGGCCTCGGGAAGCATCCAGCCGCCGAAGTTCATCATCGTCGAGCACCGCGGCGGCGGGAAGAGGCCCTTCATCGCGCTCGTGGGCAAGACCATCACCTTCGATTCCGGCGGCATCTCGATCAAGCCGTCGGAGAACATGGACAAGATGAAGGACGACATGAGCGGCGGCGCGGCGGTGCTCGGCGCGATCGCGAACGCGGCGGCGCTCAAGCTCCCGCTCAACATCGTGGCGCTCCTGCCGGCCACGGAGAACATGCCGAGCGGCAGCGCCTACAAGCCCGGCGACGTGCTCCGGACGATGTCGGGCCAGACCATCGAGATCCTCAACACCGACGCCGAGGGCAGGCTCATTCTCGCCGACGCCCTGGCCTATGCCTGCCGATACAAGCCTGCGGTGATCGTGGACATCGCGACGCTCACCGGCGCCTGCCGGGTCGCCCTCGGCCAGGAGGCGTCCGGGATGCTCGGCACCAGCGACAGGTTCAAGCAGAAGATTAGAGAGGCCGGCGACAAGACCGGCGAGCGGGTCTGGGAACTGCCGCTCTGGGACGGGTACTGCGACCTCATCAAGAGCGACATCGCCGACATGAAGAACGCCGGCGGCAGGGACGGCAGCGTCATCACCGCGGCCTGCCTGCTCTCGAAGTTCGTGCAGAAGCACCCCTGGGTCCACCTCGACATCGCCGCCACGGCCTGGACCGACAAGGACCGGCCGTACACGCCGAAAGGCGCCACGGGCATCGGCGTAAGGCTCCTGACGCAGTTCCTGCGGGACTATGAAAAGGGAGAAGGTAAGATGAAGAAGGTAGGAAGGTAGGAAGTTTCAAATAGACGTTAATGCTTCGTTATAATACCCTCTTACCTTCTTACTTTCCACCCTCGGAGTCATATATGGACCTCCACCAGATCGAAATATTCTGCGCCATCGTAACGCACCGAAGCTTTTCGCGCGCCGCGGAGACGCTCTTCCTGACCCAGCCGACGGTAAGCGGCCACATGAAGAACCTCGAGGCGGAGCTGGGCGTGAAGCTCCTCGACCGCCTGGGCAAGCGTGCCATCCCCACCGAGGCGGGCGAGATCCTCTTCCGGCACGGCACGCGGCTGCTGGAGGAGCGCGACCGTGCGAAACAGGAGATCGAGAAGCTGACCGGCCGGATGAGCGGCGCCTTGAGCATCGGCGGGAGCACCATCCCCGGCGCCTACCTGCTGCCGCCGCTCATCGGCGCGTTCAAGAAGAAGAACCCGGGGATATCGGTGCAGCTGAGCATCGACGACACGGCGAGGATCACCGAGGCCGTGCTGGCCGGGAGCCTCCGCATCGGCGTCGTCGGCGCGCGGCTTTCGGACCCGCAGCTCGAGGTCCATCCCTTCGAGTCCGACGAACTGGTGATCGCGGTGCCTGCGCGCCATCCCTGGGCCCGGAAGCGGACGGTCGCGCCCCGGGAATTGAAGGGGCAGCCGTTCATCCTGCGCGAGCAGGGCTCGGGCACCCGCAAGATCATGGAAGACCGCCTGGAGAAGGCAGGGGTTTCCCTCGCCGACCTGAACATCGAGGCCATCGTCGGGAGCAGCGACGCCGTCCGGCAGGCGGTCAAGGCGGGGCTCGGCATCTCGATCCTGTCCCTCCGCGCCCTCACGGACGACATTGAGGCCCGGCGCCTCGCGGCGGTCCGCCTCGCGGGCGTCAAGATGGAACGGCACTTCTACGTCATCCTCCTGAAGGGACGGACGCGCTCGCCCCTCTCCAGGGCATTCCTCGACTTCATCCTCAAGAAGTCCTGACCAGTCAGCCTGTCCTGCTCGTTACCTGCCGGTACCCCATTTTTCGCATTTCCGTTCTCCTTTCGGCACTATCAATCTTTTCAATGAAACCGCCTGATCTGCATCAGTATTAGCGATTTGACTCCTCCCGAATGCTCCCTTAAGATGGCCTCCAAATCAATCTCCGGAGGTCAGCCATGCAATTCTCACGAAAACTATTTGTAGTGGTTCTGCTCGCAGCAGTTATCTTCCCGGCAGCCGCGCCTGCGGTCGAAAAGGGGTTCCGCGTCATCGCAACCGCGGAGCTCAAGGCCATGATGGACGGGAAGAAGGACTTCGTCCTCGTGGACACGCGGACGCCCGAGGAGTTCCAGGAGGCGCATATCAAGGGGGCCGTGAGTATCCCCGAGAAGAGCTTCGAGAACCAGCTTGCCCTGTTGCCGGCAGACAAGAGCGCTCTCATCGTGTTGTACTGCAACGGCGTCAAGTGCGGAAAGAGCAAGAAGGCGGCGAAAAAGGCCGAGGTCGCGGGGTACACGAACCTCCTTATCTACGCCGAAGGGTTCCCGGTCTGGGAGGAAAGGGGCCTTGCCATCGTCGCGGGGCCGGAGCACGCGAAGAAGATTGAGACCACCAAGGTAAAACCTGCTGAGCTGAAGCAGCTCCTGGAGGGGTCGAGCGCGGACATCGTGATCGTTGATGTACGGGACGAGACGGAGTTCAAAGAAGGGCGCATTCCGACGGCCATTAACATCCCGGTGGAAACCTTCGCCCTGCACTCCGAGGTCCTGCCGAAGGAGAAAAAGATCATCGTGTACTGCAATACCGGCGGCAGGAGCTACAACGCCTACCGAAAGCTGATGAATCTGGCCTACCCCAGCATCGCCCAGACGACCTTTGCCGAGTGGAAGGAAGCGGGCATGCCGGTGGAGAAATAAAAAAAAGAGGGCAGTTCCGAAATGTCCCACGAAACCGAGGTGATCAAGAAACTCCATCGCGATCCCTTGTTCGATCGCACCCTTCAGGAGCTTCGTTCGAAGGGCGGATATGCCGCTGTGGCAGCAGGCAAGGCCGATGCGTTCATCGCGGTCCTGAGCGGCGGCGCAGGAGCGGGAGACCGTGACAAGTTCCGGTTCACCCGGAAAGGTGAGTATCGCATCAAGAACTGCCGGAAACTGGACCTGGGGTGCGGCTACCGCATTGTCTGCATCCAGAAGGACCAACGGCTTGTCCTGCTCTATATAGGCGCCCATGACGACTGCTTCCGGTGGATCGAGCGCCACCGAACTGCGGAGTACGACCTGGAGAGCGTGGCGGAGGACGCCTGGATGCAGGTCGGCGACGGTCGTCCTGCCGGGCGTACATCACGTGAACAGGTGTCCGAGGAGGACCGCTTTGCTGAAGAGTATGAGACGTCGCTCATAGGCCAGCTCGACGATGACGTGCTGCGGAAGATCTTTTCCGGATTGGTTGAGCGTCGATAGCGTATTCTTTTATATGGGTATCTCGAAAGATGCATCGGAAGTGCTTGCCGTGATCAAGGCGGTCATGAAGTAAGAACAACGGAAGGCCGTCGCGCTGTCCGACGTCAGTACATGTTGATGAAGTGACCGGCTGTGTCGGCTGGCGCCGGCTGCAGGCTTCAACCCTGCAGGGCTGCCGTGAAAGGCATGCCATCGGTTCGATTCCGAAGTCGGTCTCCATGTGAACGAGCGACCAGGCGGGAATGCATCGTCGCAGAACGAATGAGCGGGGAGGCTCTTCGATCTCATCTCAAGGAGGAAGGACATGGAACAGGGACATCGTGAAGAGAAGGATGGCGAAGAGCTGAGCAGGCAGGATTTCCTGAAGGCAGCGGGAATTGCCGGCCTGGGCATGGCGGGACTGGGCGCCATGATGAGCGCGCCCGCGACGGCGCAGGAGACCAAGGAGGGGAAGAAGGGGAAGTACGTCATCGTCATCACCCATGGCGGGAACAATCCGAACCGCGCCATCTGGGCGCTGCTGATGGCGGACACGATCCAGAAGAAGGGGCTGGGCGATGTGCATGTCTGGATGACCATCGAGGGAGCGGAGTTCTCAAAGAAATCAGTGCCCGAGAAGATCGTGTCTCCCATCTTCAGCAAGTTCGGGAATGCCATGGAGATCATGGAGCGTGTGCGGAAGAACGGCTGCAAGTTCGGCGTCTGCCCGCCCTGCGCCGAGTACTTCAGCGCCAAGGGCGATGAGAAGTTCGACTGGGTGGAGCTCCAGGGCGGCGATTGGCTGATGAAGAACATCCAGGATGCCTGGGTGGTGTGGTTCTAGCAGTATCTATTATCATGAAACGAGGGGCTGGTCGTGCTTGCCGCGACCGGCCCCGGTCATTGGAGTCGGACATGCATGCAGAAGGTACAAAAAGCGGCTGTGGAGCACAGGCAGAAGGCGCCGAGAGGAGCACAAGCGGTGCAGGCGGGGCAAAGAACCTGCTGTTGATCGTGGGATCCGACGTTCTGGGCAAGGAAGAGGCCATCGGAAAGGTCCTGATGAAGGGCTTCTTCGAGACGATGAAGGTCCACAAACAGGTCCCGCACACCATCTTTTTCCTGAACGCGGGAGTGCAGCTGACCACCACGAACGAAGAAATGGTACCGCTCCTCAAGGAGATCGAAGCCATGGGTGTCGAGATCTACTCCTGCGGTACCTGCCTCAAACACTATAACCTTGAGTCCTCTTTCAAGGTCGGACACCGCGGTACGACAAATCATATTGTTGAGGGACTGCAGGACTTCGCCAAGGTTGTGTGGATCTGAAACAGGCCTGGCGCTCTGTTCCGTGATGAACATCAAGGTCCGGCTCTGCTCCCGGTCCGTCGTTCCTGTCCTTCGCAACGCAACTCTCCGTCAAACGTTGTTCTATTCATTTCGTCTCTTCAACCATCCTGTTCTTCCCGTGTCTGATCAACCGGAAGCAAGATCACATTATTCAATGCAAGGAGGGAACAGGTATGAAGAAGTATGGAGTGATCGGTATGGTGTTGGCGCTCGCGGCTGTTGCCGGCATCGCGGTTGCCGGGCCGGGCAGGCAGAACTGCGGTGAGCGGTGCGGCAACTGCGACAAGCAGGGCGGCGCCGGCGGCTATGGCCGCATGTATGACGCCGCGAAGGCGGAGACCGTGACGGGCGACGTGGTGTCGGTGGACCAGGTCTCCCGGAGGGGGCAGGGCATCGGGCTCACGCTCAAGACCGGCAGCGGGACGGTGAAGGTCCATCTCGGGCCGCAGTGGTATTTCGAGCGTCAAGGCGGGCTGTTGATCAAGGCGGGAGACGCAGTCGAGGTCAAAGGCGTGAAATCCTTCCGCAGGGGCGATGAGGTGTTCATTGCCGCCGAGGTCAAGAAGGGCGGCGATGTCCTGAAGCTCCGCGACGAGCAGGGCGTTCCGCTCTGGGCGGGGGATTGCCGCTGCAACAGCTGACGAACGCCGCACTGCGCACGCACGGCCGGCCCGGGACCAACGGGGCCGGCCTTTTTTGCCCCTCCGTACAAATCCCTTGACTCTTTTCCGTCGTGCTTCTACAATGTCAGGACTTTAAGCGGCACGGGCGGACCATGGAACGGAACATGACGCATGCCGATGCCGTTGCCGGCATCGAGAAATACCTCACGCGGGGAAAGTTCGCGAAGGCCGACATCTTTATTGCCAGCTACCGGGGCTTGCGGTTCATCGTCAAGGACTTCAGGAACCGCGGGTTCTGGGAACGGAACCTCATCGGCCGCATCGTCATCGGCCGCGAGTCGCGGGCCTATGGCGCGCTCGCGGGGATCGAGGGCCTTCCCGCGCGGTTCAAGCGGCTCACGCCGTTCTCGCTCGCGATCGAATACCTGGAGGGCAGGGACCTGGGCGGCGTGGAACGGCACGAGATCGGGCCCGGGGTCATCCGCCAGTTCGAGCGGATCATTGACGATATCCATGACCGCGGCTGGGTCCACCTGGACCTCCAGCGGCGATCCAATATCCTGCTGGTGAACGGCCGGGCGTTCGTGGTCGACCTGGCCTCGGCGTTCCATCCCGGCGGCGTCCCGTTCATCGGCCGCTGGCTCGTGCGGCTTCTGGGCTTTGCCGACCGGCTGTCGCTCATCAAGATGAAGACGATCTTCGCGCCCGAGATTCTTTCGCCCAACGATCGGAAGCTGATCAAGGTGCGGAACCTTTTCATGCCGACGAAATGGTCCCCTGAGTAACGATGCCCGCGAAGGCGGCAGCACACACGCTGCAACACACGACAAGGAGACGATCCATGGCGGTCAAGGATACCCTGCAGTACAAACTGACGAAGGTGACGGGAAAGACCGTGATGGCCGGCATTGCCGGCATCGTCATGTTCCTCCTGGCGAAGGACAAGCCCCTCGAACCGGCCTGGTTCATCCCGGGAGCCGCCATCACCCTGTTCGGCGAATGGCTCCGCCTCTGGGCCGCCGGCCATCTTCGCAAGAACAAAGAATTGACCACGACCGGACCGTATTCGTACGTGAAGAACCCGCTCTATATCGGGACGCTGCTCATCACCATCGGCTACAGCGCCATGGCGATGAACGCCTGGATCATGGCGGTCGGGTTCGTCTGGTTCTTCATCTATTATGCGCCCTACAAGAAGAAGCAGGAGAACGAGAAGCTCATCGGCAGCTTCGGCGCTGCTTGGACCGAGTTCGACAAGGCGGTGCCGGATTATTTCCCGCGCCTGTCGCCCTACCCCGGCAGGGGGAAGAACCGCTGGAACTGGGAGGTCGTGAAGGAGAACTCAGAGCACGAGACCGCCGCCGCGGTTTTCATCGGCTTTGCGGTCCTGTTCTACCTGCTGGTCCGATAGGCGACCGGATAAAGCTCCCTTGGAGGGGCCACTCGGCCCCTCTGCTTCTTTCCCGCCCCCATCCCGCCGATTTACCCCTTGACTTGACCTGCGCTGTTTGGGATACTCGAACCACTCCGCCCGCCGGGATGGTATGGAATGAACACGGCACAGGTCATCGGCTATCCCCTGCTCCTCGTATCCGCGCTCGAGCTGTTCCTCGGCTTCCTGCTCCTGAAGCAGAACCCCCGCAACAGCCCGGTCATCAAGGCGACCGCGGCCTGCGCGCTCGCCGCCGCCCTGTGGTCCCTGAGCGCGAGCCTCATGTACATCCGTCTGTCGCTCGGCCTTGACTACCTGCTGTTCGCGCGCGCCTGCTGGGTCGGATGGTTCACGGTCCCCACGGCGCTCCAGATGGTGTTCTTCCTGAAGGACGAGCGGAGCCGCAGGGCGCGCCTCGCCGGAATGGTCCTGTATCCCTTCTGGACCGCGGTGCTCGCCCTGTGCCTGTTCACCGATCTCATCGTGACCCCCGGCTTTGTGCCGCTGCCGTACGAGAACAGTCCGGGCCCGCTCGAGATGCCGATGCGCCTGCTCGGCAGCCTGATGGCCGTTTGGCTGATCTACGAGCTCGTCAAGCTGAGGCGGCAGGTGACCGGCAACCGGCGGGCCAAACTCAGCTATTTCCTCTACGGGACGGTCATCTTCGGGACCGGCGGAGCGGTCATCGGCGGGATCCTCCAACTTTTCACCGGTCGGGGGCTCGAGCCGTCCCTGGGCGCGTACTTCAGCCTGCCCTGGGTCCTGATGATCTTCTACGCCATCAGACGCCACCGCCTGTTCGACATCCGGTTCATCATCTCGCGCACCCTGATCATCCTGTTCCTGTCGTTCTGCATATCGGCGTTCCAATTCGTCCTGTTCAAGGTCATGGAGCCCATCATCGGGCCCGTCGCCACGATCTTCATCTCGGTCCCGGTCGTCGGCATCCTCTTCTTCGGAACCCCGCTCGGCAGGAACGTGCAACAGTGGATCAACGACCTGGTCCTCGGGAGTCGCTATCAATACCAGAAGATGCTCAAGGAATCAGCGAACGCCATGGTAACCATCCTGGACCGCGACGAGTTGCTACGGTTCATCGTCGATACCGTACGAAACGGGCTCGGTGCACGCGAGGTCTTCCTCTACCTGCGCGGCCCGGACGGCAGCTATTCCGTCCGGCATTGCCGGGGAGTCAACCGGGAAACAGCGGACGGCTGCGTTCTTCCGGACCACGTGGCCTCGTACCTTGCCGCCGCAGGTGAGCCCATCCTCAGAGACGAACTGGTTGCAGGGCCAACCAGTGCAGATCCCGGCCTGATGGAAACGGTCCGGCGCATGAATGCGGAGCTCCTGCTCCCGCTGACCGCCAAAGGGCAGCTGCTGGGGGTCCTGACGCTGAACGCGAGAAGCAACGGCGAGCCCTACCTGCAGGGCGACATCGACGCGATGCAGACACTGACCAACCATGCGGCCGCGGCCATCGAGAACGCCCGGCTCTTTGAAGAGGCCGTCCAAGCGCGGGCGTCGCTCAAGGAGAGCGAGGACATCTTCCGCACGCTGGCGGACACGTCGAACGCCGCCATCATCATTTTCCGGCCCGAGGAGGTCATCTATGCGAACCGGGCCCTTTCCCGGATGTCCGGATATACTGTCGATGAAATGCAGGCCATGAACCCGTTCGCGCTCATCCATCCCGATTTCCGGGAGATGATGATCAAGAGAGGTGAGGCGCGGCTGCGCGGTGAAGAGGTCCCTTCGCAGTACGAGTTCAAGTTCGTTCATCGGGACGGGTCGGAGCGATGGGCGATCATCAGCTCGGCGACGCTTGCGCTGCGGGGAGGCCCCACCCTGCTCTCGACGCTGGTGGACATTACGGACCTGAAGAAGTCCGAGGAGGAGCAGGCACGACTGTACGCGGAGAACGAAAAGTTCTACCGGGAAAAGATCGCGGAGCAGGAGCGGTTCAGCGCCATCCTGCAGGCAACAAGCGACGGGTTCTGGATCGTGAACGAGGAGAACCGGATCGTCTACATCAACGACGCCTATTGCCGTATGTCCGGGTACACTCGCGAGGAGCTGTTGTCAATGACCATCGCCGACCTGGAGGCCCAAGAGAACCCGGAGGTCGTCAGGGAGCATACGAACCGGATCCGGGAGCTCGGCTTCGACCGCTTCGAGACCAGGCACCGGCGCAAGGGTGGTTCGACCATCGACCTCGAAGTGAGCGTGAACCGCTATAAGGACGAAAGGGTGGTCTTTGCGTTCCTCCGCGACATCACGGACCGCAAGAAGGCAGAGGCGGAACGGGCCAGGCTGTTCGCTGAGAAGGAGAAGATCCTGAAGGACCTGCACGACGGCATCGGCGGGATCACGTCGAACATCAATCTGCTGGCGGAACTGGCGCAGAAGCAGGATGACCTGTCCGCGGTCAAACGGTCGCTGTCCACGATCGCGGACCTTTCCCGGGAAAGTCTGTCGGAGATCCGGAGCTTCATCCAGAGCCTCGATGACCGGGAACTGACCTGGCAGGCCATCGCCGCCGAATTTCGGCATATCGGAGGCACGATGATCGAATCCCACGGCGTACGTTTCTCCATTGCCGTGTCCATGCCGGACGGTGGCCCGCCTCCGGGCAGTTCGGTCGCCATGAACCTGTTCCGTGTCTACAAGGAATCGCTCTCAAACGTTATCAAACACGCGAAGGCCACGGCGGTCGACATCCGGTTCTCGATCGAGGGCGGGCGGGTGTTCCTCGAGGTTCGCGACAATGGCGTCGGCCTCGACGGGAAACGGGCGAGCGGGAGGGGGCTCGTGAACATGAAGAACCGGGCTCTCGAGATGGGAGGCGACCTGGCGGTCACGACCGACAACGGAACGCGGCTGCGCCTCGAATTCCCGATACCCTGAAAATACCCTTCCGAAAGGCTGGCATTATACGGCCCGTTGTGCTAGAGTCTGTCTTATGAAAGTGTCGATTGTCGAAGATGATGTCCTGTTGCGCCAGAACCTGAGGCTGCTCCTGAGCGGGGAGACGGGGATCTCGGTGGTCAGTGTCTATGGTTCCGCGGAGGAGGCCCTGGCGGGGATCAAGCGGGCGCGTCCCGAGATCCTGCTCGCCGACATCGGATTGCCAGGCATGTCCGGGATCGAGCTCATTCGGGAGCTCAAGGACCAGATGCCGGGCCTCGAGATCATGGCACACACGGTGTTCGATGACCGGGAAACGGTCTTCTCGGCCATCAAATCGGGTGCGTCAGGCTACATCCTGAAGGGCAGCACGCCGCGGGAGCTCATCGACGCCCTGCACACGCTGGCGAAGGGCGGGTCGCCCATGAGCCCGAAGATCGCCCGCAAGGTGATCCGCGAGTTCCAGGACGAGGGCATTGATGAGCAGTACCTCCTGAGCCATCGGGAGACGGAGATCGTCAAGGAGATCGAGAACGGTCTCACCTACAAGGACATCGCTGCGAAGCTGAGCATAAGCCCCCACACAGTCCACACGCATATCAAGAACATCTACGAAAAGCTCCACGCCAAGGACCGGCAGGGGGCACTGGTCGCTGCGAGGAAGAAGGGGATCATATAAAGGTTGGAGACAGGGGCATCTCCTCTTGAAGATCGGTTTTTCCCCGCCAGCAGCTGTAGTCGAATCAATTATATTGAACCTTGCACTTTGCACCCCCGTATTTTTCCCCTCCCCTTAAAATACCCTGCCCGGGCGATTCCTTTTTACCCCGTTATCCTCTATAAGTATATCAACCTGAGCCGCACCCAAAGGATTGTTTTTTCGGGGAGAATCATGAACGCTGCAATCGATCCATCCCTGCATGACGACGTACGGCCGGCGCTGGAGCCTGGCGAAGGACTTCTGTGGACCGGTCGACCGGATCCGCGCAGGACAGCGCGTGCAAAGATCGGGCAAGCACTGCTTGGCGCCGTTTTCATCCTGTCCTTCTTCCTGGTGTATCTCTCCGGCCTTCCAGCGGACCTTGAACCTTATTTCGACGCCGATTCCGTGCCGTTCTCCCTTCGCCAGGCGATCCTTTTCGCAGGCTCCCTTCTCACCCTCTACGGCGTGCTCCTGCCTGTGTTCGCATACCGGACAGCGCAGAGGACCGTGTACGCGGTGACCGACAGACGGGTCCTTTCCCTGACGCGGGGGCGTCCGGCAAAGATGGTCCGGTATGAAGACATGCAGGTTCCGCTCCTGGAACTGAGTCCCGATGGAAGCGGCGACATCCAATTCAACGGAAAATGCCTTGCCGATGGAACAGAATATCAGCTGCGGCTTCAGAGTTTTCTTGGGATCAGGTCCGCCAAGATCGTCTACCAACTGCTCCTCGGACGCATGCCGAACGCGGATGACGACCGGACGACATACAGCGCGGTGCAGGATTACATCGAGTTGCTGCTCCAGGGAAAAACAACCCTCGAGGAAGACCCTCCCCAGGAATGACGATCGGTTCCGTCTCTACCTTTCACGTGCACCCTGCTTCCCGTGAAGCATCGA
>Ga0102851_10000809_pt1 | contig 16735 bp, 14 predicted proteins | sample Mud3Dept3metaG_FD_79558 | JGI IMG/M metagenome (GOLD analysis project Ga0102851, IMG submission 79558) | Freshwater wetland microbial communities from Ohio, USA, analyzing the effect of biotic and abiotic controls - Mud 3 Core 4 Depth 3... | ecosystem: Environmental > Aquatic > Freshwater >... | reverse complement strand
GAGTAGTAGAGCTCGTTCCCCGGAAGGTCGACCTGGGCCTTGTAGGTCTCCTCGCTGCCCGCCACCTCCACATGGGCGTCGTGATTCCCCACGGTCAGGAAATACGGCATGGTGACCGCCTTCGACAGTTCCCAGAACCGTTTCCAGTGCCCGATATTGCCGGGCTTGTCGATCTGGTCGCCGGTATTTATGATGAAGGATGGCTTTCTTTCCAGCGCGGCAGCGAGCACCTTCTGATAGACCGCATCGCATGCCGGATCGCCCGCACGGTTGTCCCCGAAGACCACAAAGGAGAACTTCGGCGGCAGTTTCTCGAGCGCGACGAGCTTCTGCTGCAGCGGCTGTCCCTGTGCTGCAATACCATTCGTGATCGTTGCAATGAGGACCAGGAGTGGCAGTAACGGTTTTATAATCCGCAATCCGAAATCCGCAATCCGCAATTAGACCCTTCCTTCCACGATCGTTCGCACGGCCTTCCCCTTCAGTTTCCAGCCATCAAAAGGCGTATTCCTCGACTTTGACTTGAACTGCGATGCGGCCACCGTCCATTCCAGGTCCGGGTCGATGATCGTGATGTCCGCGACAGCGCCCACGGAAAGCGTGCCGCCTCCCGACTTGATGATCCGCGCCGGAGCAGCGCTCATCCGCGTGACCAGGTCCGTCATCGACAGCACGCCTTCCTGCACCAGCTTGAGCGACAACCCGACACTGGTCTCGAGCCCCACGATGCCGAATGGGGCCGCGTCGAACTCCACCGACTTCTCGTCCTGGGCGTGCGGCGCGTGGTCCGTAGCGATTGCGTCGAGCGTCCCATCCTTGAGCCCCTGCCTGACCGCGGCAACGTCCTCCGCGGTCCTGAGCGGCGGGTTCATCTTTGCCACGGTAGTATACCCCCGCACCGCCTCGTCGGTCAGCGAGAAGTAGTGCGGGCAGGTCTCGGCGGTCACCTTGACGCCTCGCTGCTTGGCCTCGCGGATCAACCGGACCGAGCCTGCCGAACTTACATGGCAGATATGGAGCCTCGCGCCGGTCAGTTCGGCAAGTTCGATGTCCCGCGCGGTCATCACGTCCTCGGCCGCGTTCGGGATGCCCCGGAGGCCGAGCTCCGTGCACACGAACCCCTCGTTCATGACGCCCTTGGCCGCGAGGCTCGCGTCCTCGCAGTGCGATATGACCGCGATATCGAATATCCTCGAATACTCCATGGCCCGGCGCATGACGGCCGCGCTCATCACCGGCTTGCCGTCGTCGGAGACGCCGACGCAGCCCGCATCGTGCAGTTCGCCCATCTCGGCAAGCTCCTCGCCCTTCGAGCCCTTGGTGATGGCGCCGATGGGAAAGACCCGCGCCGCCGCCTCCTTCGCCGCCTGGGAGAGGATGAACTCCGTCACCGAACGGGAGTCGTTCACCGGGTTGGTGTTCGGCATGCAGCAGACCGCCGTGAACCCGCCCGCCCTTGCCGCGGAAGTTCCCGTGGCGATGGTTTCCTTGTATTCATAGCCCGGCTCGCGCAGATGCACGTGCATGTCGATGAACCCGGGGACCACCAGTCTTCCCGAGGCGTCGATGACCTCCGCCCCGTTCGCCGTGATGGAGCCCGGCTTGCCGAGCTTCGCGATCTTCCCGTCAGAGACGAGGAGGTCGAGCTTCCCGTCGATCTTGTTCTCGGGATCGATGATATGGCCGTTCTTGATCAGGATATTCATGGACACACCTTTTTCGCCGCAGAGGTTTTCCGGTCATGTACTCCGCAATTCACAATCCGCAATCTCAAGCTTCTGGCTTTACTCCCCCCGACAGCAGGAACATCACCGCCATGCGGACCGCAACGCCGTTCGTCACCTGGTCGAGGATCACCGAGGCGTTGTCCGCCACATCGGAAGCGATCTCCACGCCGCGGTTCATGGGGCCGGGATGCATTACGATCGCGTCCTTCGCCGCACGCTCAAGCCTTGCCCGGTTCAAGCCGAACAGCCGGGCATATTCCCGTACGCCGGGGAAGAGCCCGGCTGTCTGGCGCTCGAGCTGGAGCCGGAGCGTCATGATGACGTCGGCGCCCTTGACCGCTTCATCCATATCGTAGGTGACGGTGACTCCCAGCTTCTCGATCCCCGTCGGGAGCATGGTGGGCGGGCCGCACACGCGGACCTTCGCGCCCATGGTGGCGAGGCCGTAGATGTTCGAGCGCGCGACCCGGCTGTGCAGGATGTCGCCCACGATGGCCACGGTGACGCCCTCCAGCCTGCCGTGCTTCTCGCGGATGGTGAACATATCGAGGAGGGCCTGGGTCGGGTGTTCGTGCGCCCCGTCGCCTGCGTTGATCACCGAGCTCTTGAGCCGCTGCGCGAGGTACTCCGGCGCGCCCGAGCAGGAATGGCGCACGATGATCATGTCGCTCTTCATGGCCTCGATGTTCCGCGCCGTGTCCAGGAGCGTCTCGCCCTTGGTGACGCTCGACGTGGACGTGGAGATGTTGATCACGTCCGCCGAGAGCCGCTTGCCGGCCAGCTCGAAGGACGTCCGGGTCCTCGTGCTCGCCTCGTAGAAGAGGTTGATGACCGTCTTGCCGCGGAGCGCGGGCACCTTCTTGATGTCCCGCTCCGACACGTCCTTGAACGTCGCAGCGGTGTCGAGGAAGAGCTTGATCTCCTCCGCTGCCATGCCTTTGATCCCGAGCAGGTCCTTTGAACTGATCGCCATGATCTAACCCCTCTCGTAACCACGGATGAACACGGTTAAGAAACTCAAGTTCTCTTAGCCGCAAAAAAGCGCAAGAGACGCAAGAAAACGAGACGATTCTTTGTGCATTTTGTGCCTTTTTGCGGCCAAGTCTTCTGAGGTTTTTTCCGTGAACGGAACGCAGCCTGCGGCCATGTTATCAGTGCTAGAAGTGCTTCTCTCAGTACATTCCGCAATTCGCAATCCGCAATCCGCAATCCGCAATTCGAACTATTCGTCGAAGATCACGACCTTCTCCTCCACCCCGTCCTCGGCGAGCGTGACCTCGACCTTTTCCCTGGACGAGGTGGGAAGGTTCTTTCCGACAAAGTCGGCCCGGATCGGGAGTTCGCGATGGCCGCGGTCCACGAGCACGGCGAGCTGGATGCGCTTCGGCCTGCCGTAGTCCATGATGCTGTTCAGCGCAGCACGGATGGTCCTGCCCGTGAAGATCACGTCATCCACGAGGACGATGGACAGCTCCTTGATGTCAAAGGCGATGTCCGTGGCCTGGGGGACCGGCTGGGACTTCCGGGTGTTCAGGTCGTCACGGTACATGGTGATGTCCAGGCTGCCGACCGGGACCTCGACGCCTTCTATGGCCTTGATCTTGTCCGCCAGCCGTTTCGCCAAGTGCACGCCGCCGCGCTGGATGCCGATGAGGCCGAGGTGCTTGGCGCCTTTGTTCTTCTCCAGGATCTCATGCGCCACCCGCGTGAGTGCCCGGTCAATGGCCGGACGGTCCAGGATCAGGGCTTTTTCCTTCGCTGTGCTCAATGCGTTCTCCTTGAAAAGACACAAAAAAACCTTCTCCCCCGAATATGGGGAAGAAGGCTCGTGTGCTCGTGATTAGGCGTTCTCGTCCAGCTGTAATTTTTCATGTCCTGCCCTTTCTGGCCTCACTGGACCAGACTTAAAGAGGATCAATTGACGCACGGCTACATTACTCCAACCGCCCTTTCCTGTCAAGGGCTTTCTGAGTAAATCCAGGAGCGAGCGCATAGCTGAGGGAACTTCACTTGCCGCGATACAGGCCTATTCCTCGGCCGGCGGATCGACCTTCTTCGCCTCGTGCTGCTCCGTGACCCCTTCCCGCATACCCTGCTTGAAGTTCTTGATGGCCTTGCCCAGACCCTCGCCAAGCTGGGGCAGCTTTTTTGGGCCGAAGATGATCAGTGCGATCACCAGAACCACCATCATTTCGGGAAATCCCAGACCGCCCATAACACCCTCCTCGCGTTCCGATCACGGGAACGACGAAAGGATTTTACAACTCTTGACGGCGTGAATCAACCGAAAAACGACCTTCCGCTTCTGACCTGTCAAGATATTTTTCCAGGATCAATGATTTATTCGAGTGAACGACCCGCACCGGCAATGCGAATGTCGCGCTGTGCTATAATAGGGACGTTGCGACAGCGAAACTCCCTGCAGCAAGACTTCGACGAGCTCAGTCGAGTCGCTCAGTCGGATCGCCGCGGGGAAAGCGCCCGCTCCCGACCCGGCACTGTCAGATTGAAGAAAGGTCCCGTCCATGCCGATCAGATCATTGCATCCCGACCTGCCGCTGATCCAGGACACCGACCTGAAGGGAAAGATCGTCCTCGTCCGGTTCGACCACAATGTGGTGAAGGCCGGATCGATACGCGATCCCTTCCGGATCGATCGCACGATCGGCACGCTCTTTCATATCGTGGAGCGGGGCGGCAGGCCGATCATGATGACCCACGTGGGAAGGCCAAAGGACAAGAAGACCGGGGCCATAACCTGCAGGCCCGAGGAATCCGTTGAGCCGGTCGTCCGCTATCTGGAGCAGAAGCTCCATACGAAGCTGCATATCCCGGCGCTGCCCGTTGAACCCGGGAAAGGCATCGCCGGGATAGACACGTCCATCAACCTTGCCGTCAGGGACCTGCGGGACAGGAAGATCGGGGGGATCTATCTGCCGAACACGCGGTGGTTCCAGGGCGAAGAGGACGCCGGCGACCTCCGGGAGCGATTTGCGCTCCAGCTTGCCGGCCTGGCCGATGTCTACGTGAACGACGCCTTCGGCTCGTGGCAGCCCCATGCCTCCACGTACAACATCACCCGGCACCTTCCCTCCTGCGCGGGTTTCCTGCTCCAGCAGGAGATCGCGAACCTCGCGGGCGTCATGGACCCCGAGCGGCCCTTCCTCGCCGTCGTCGCCGGCTCGAAGTACGACACGAAGATCGGGCCCCTCAATGCCATCTACGACAAGGTGGACCGGCTGGTCCTGGGCGGCGTCATCTACAACACCTATCTCTGCGCCAAATACCAGGTGCGCATCAAGGGCGTCAGCGACGAGGACCGCGCCCTGGCGCTGGAACTGGTCGAAAAGGACCGTCATGCCGGCAAGATCGTCGAGCTTCCGCTGCTCGTCGAATCGGACGTCCCGGACAGCAGGACCGAAGGCAGGTACCGCACCGTCTCGGTGCGGGATTTCCGACCCGGAAATTCCTACGGGTACGTCCTCGACATCGACCCCCGCTCCTTCGAGGAAAGGACGGTTGCCGATGCCATCAGCGCGGCAAAGACCATTTTCGTCAATGCCGTCATGGGCTATACGCCCCACTTTGCCGCCGGTTCCCAGGCGCTTGACAACACCATCGACCGCAACCGGAACGCCATGAAGATGTACGGGGGCGGCGACACGCTCCAGGAGTTCAAGAACCTCCTGCCGGGCCTCTACCTGTCCGTCATGGATGACGCAAGCTACTACTTCTTCACGGGCGGCGGCACGGTGCTCACGGCGATCGAGCACGGCAGCCCGTACAGGCTCAAACCGGTCCAGGCATTGATGGAAGCGGGCAGAAAGTAGTTTTCCATTCCCCTGTGAGATCAACAGCCGCACGATTCCCGGCTGTCGATCTCGTATCTCGTTCTTGCTGCAGTGATCTGCATCGTCACAGTTCATGCGATGAATTCGCATCAGCATCGTTACCATTCAATGAACAACACACGCCACACCATAGTTCTTATCGGCATCGCGTCCGTCACCCTGTGGGTCGGGGACGCGGCCATGGATGCCTTTGTCTTCCGGACAGGCGCCTTCTCCGACGTCCTTCTGCTGCGTCTGTCCGGCCACGAGATCTTCTCCCGCTCGCTTCTCATCGCCAGCCTCCTCGCCGGCGGCCTGTTCCTCTCCCGGACGTTCCTGAAACGCAACCGCGCCCACACGGCTTTCCGGGAAAGCAATGAGACCCTGTTCACGATTACCGACGCAGCCAAGGATGCCATCGTCCTGATTGATCACGAGGGGAGGATCTCGTTCTGGAACCGTGCCGCGGAGAGGATCTTCGGATACGCCTCCCACGAGGCGATCGGCAGCGAACTGCATGCATTGCTGGCCCCGCAGCGATACCAGCGGCCGTACCAGGAGAGTTTCCTCAAGTTCCGGGCATCAGGGCTGGACTCGACCGCCGGCAGGACGCTCGAGCTGAGGGCGGTGCACAAGGAAGGGACGGAGTTCCCTGTCGAGATATCCCTCTCCGCCTTGCAGCTCAAGGGGAACTGGCATGCCGTGGGACTGCTGCGCGATATAACCAGACGCAAGAGATCGGAGGAGGAGTTGCGGAGACATCGTGAACAGCTGGAACATCTCGTGGCGGAACGGACCCGGGAACTGTTTGCGGTCAATGAGGCCCTGCGCAGGGAGATACACGACCGTGCCCGGACCGAGGAGGAGCTGTCCCGGTCGGAGAACTTCCTGAGCACCGTCTTCGACAGCATTCACGACCCGTTCAGCATCGTGGACCGCGAATACAGGATCATCAGGTTCAATGACGCCTATGCGCGCATGCGGGACAAGCGCGCGGACGACCTCTTCGGGAAAAAATGCCACGAGGTGCTGCACGGCAGGCCCGGCATATGCGGCGAATGCATCGTCGACAGGACGTTTGAGTCGAAGGCCCCCTGCGCCAAAGAAAAGCAGCTGACGCTGCCGGACGGCGCCGCTTCGTGGGTCGAGATCTTCACCTATCCCATCCTAGACCCGGCCGGGCAGGTGTCGCATGTCATCGAATATACCCGGGACATCACCGGCCGGAAGAAGGAGGAAGAGGAAAAGAAACAGCTGATCGACACGCTGAACCATCTGTCGACGACCGACAGCCTTACCGGCCTGTTCAACCGGCGGGCGCTCAATGACATGCTCATCCACGAGATCGAGCGTGCGACCCGCTATGGGACCGACCTTTCGCTGGTCCTCTGCGATATCGACAAGTTCAAGAAGATCAACGACACCTTCGGCCATACTGCCGGAGACCGCGCGCTCCTGTCCGCAGCCGCCGTGCTCCAGCATTCGCTGCGCAAGTCGGACATCGTGGGGCGATACGGCGGCGATGAGTTCATGATCATCCTTCCCGAGACATCGATCGACGGGGCGAAGCGCCTTGCGGAGAAGGTCCGCCTCGCGGTCGAACAACTGGAACTCGAGGTTCCCGGAAGCAGGCGGGTCCGGTTCACGCTCAGCATGGGGGTGGCCGGCTGCTGCGAGCCCATCGAGAACATCGACACCCTCGTGGCGCTCGCCGACACGGCGCTCTACTCATCGAAAGAGGCGGGCAGGAACAGGGTCTCCACGATGAAAGGATAGGCCGGGGACGCCGGATCAAGGTCGCTATGCCAATTCATAGACCGTGATCAACGCAACAAGGGACAGCAGAAAGAGACCGGCGAGAAATACCATGTCCGCGATCCTCTCATAGAGCTCTGAATTTTTCGCAGAGCGCATCGACGCATAGGACAGCACACTGGCGGCCAGAAATATAATGATCACCACCCCGTCCAGCTTGTCGATGATCTTTTCCACGCCGTCAGCCTTCCCGAGCTTTTTCAGCGTAAAGAGCACAAAGCACAGCCCCAGGAGATTTGCCGCTGTCGGCAATATGTGCTGAGCCATGTTTTTTCTGTCATTGCTGTTTGCCGGCATCAGGGGTCCTTCCGGGGCATCTGCTTTCCGCGCAAGAACGGAAGCCCGTACGCTCCGTTCAGAAAATTATTTTTATGGCGTTCCACGGCGCCGTCATCATGCAGCATCGCGTCCAGTTGCCGCGTAAAGGAGATAAGCCTCCCGAGAACGTCGAGCCGCGCCTCCATCTCCTCCCGGCCGATGTTCGCCAGCCGGGCGATGATCATGTCGCCCTTGAGCTTGCTGCTGAATCCCTGCTCCTGCAGGACGCCGGCAATGAACTGGAGCCTCCGTGACCGCTTCGTGATGTCGGTGGCGCCTCCCGCGAAGCGGAAATAGATATGGTTATTGCGAGCCACTTCGCTGCAGAAGCAGTCAAGGATGATGAAGTGATAGCCGAACTTGAGGCTCAGGTTCACATAGTCCCGCGAGACCACGGCAACGCTTGCGGAGGCCCGCGGCGCGCCGTCGGTCACGATATCCGACGCGCGAAGCATGCTCGTCATGAAATCATTGGCCCGGAGCGGCACCGCCTCCGAACGCCAGACCCCGGGATGGACCATGCCCCTGATCACCGCCCGGAGCGGCACCGAGGCGACCTGCTCGGCGGTCACCTGCTCCCGCGAGCCGGCATTCTCCAGGCCGTCTCCGATGTCGATCAGGACGATCCCCGCGGGGATGGGCAGGTCCAATTTCACGGCGCGGCGCGATTGCCATCCTTCTCCCGTTCGATCGACAAGCTCCGCCACGGACTTTTCGTGAATGAACCGCAGGATGTCGTGGAGCGTCCGGCACGCCTTCGGGGTAAAATCGTCCCGCAGGGGATCGACCAGATTGAGGGGAGCGATGTATCTGAGCAGGTAGCGCTTTTTTCGATACTCGGCCAGGTCCTCCATCAACCGGGAACCGGCGCCCCCCCGGTCGAGAAGATGGTCCACGACGCCGGGATAGACGGTCACCGCCTGTTCATCGATCTGCACGGTGACCTGCTGTCCGTGGACAAGCGTCCGGGTCATGTCGCCGGTATTGACGGCCGTCGGCAGCCTGAACTCGCGGCAGAGCGACGCCATGTGGCTGGTCAATGCCCCGGTGTCGGTGATGATCGCTGCGACATCGGCCATCACTCGCACGAACTGCGATGCGTCGTGCCGGGCGACCAGGATGTCCCCCCGGGAAACCCGTGCAAGATCGGCCGGATTCCTGAGAATAAAGACCCTGCCTGTTGCTGTCCCCTGATGCACGGACAGTCCCTGCCTGCGCGCGATCGGGACCTCCGGGACCTCCGGCGCGGGCCGGGCAGGACGCTGGAGCAGGGATTCGGGCATCCTGAGGGGCCGGGCTTGCAGGACCAGTACCTTCCCGCTGCCGTCGATCGCCCATTCTATATCCTGCGGTCTCCGGAAGTGCTGTTCGATCTGCATGGCCAGTCCGGCTATGCCGGCGACCTGCTCCGGCGAAAGGCTGGGCCGTGTCCGGGCATGCACGGGCACCGGCAGGGTCGCGGTCCCGCCGCCGCTTGCCCGCACGGCAAGCGAGGCCTTCGCTCCTATATGCTGTTCCAGTATGCGGGCGGGATCGCCCCTGCTTACCCGGAAATAATCCGCGTCCGCGCCGCCCTCGACGACCGATGTCCCCAGGCCCCATGCCGCATTGATGACAATGCTGTCCTTCGCTCCCTGCGGATCACGGGAATACACGACGCCGCTCGCGGCGGCATCCACCATGATCATGCAGATGACCGCCATCGGCATGTCCGCAGTCCCGTAGCCAAATCGCCGCTGATAGGCAACGGGACCGGGCGCGAAAAGGCTGGCGAGGACCTTTCGGTAGGCCTTCCCGACCGCGCTGATATCGGCGGGAACGTTCAGCACCGTCTCGAACTGGCCGGCAAATGAGAGATCTCCGTCCTCTTCGCCGGCGCTGCTCCGGATGGCCAGGTAACAGTCGCTGTCGCAGCTCTTTCTCAGCCTTCTGAGCCCGCGCTCGATCGCGCGGCCCAGCTCCGCCGGCATGTCCCCCTGCAGGATGAGCTCCTGCATCTCCTCGTATGGCATGCCGTCGCCCGCCTCCCCGGTGAGGCCTGCCCGCTCCTGTATGCGGTTATGCCTTAAATACGCGCCTCCCGCCTGTGTCGTAATGATGAATGCGGCAGGGACCGGCAATCCCAGCCGGTTCCCGAGCTCGGCGATGTTCCTGGCCTTTCCTCCGACCGTATTGGCCGAGCTGTCGTCAAGATCCCCGGCAAAGACGACAAGGTCCCTCCTCTGCGGCGAAGCGCCGTCGATCGCGCGCCTGATGTTCTCATCGATCGATCGATGGACCGTGCGGAGCCGCGGATACCTGCCGGAGGTGAGCTTCTCGAAGCTTGCGAGCGAGCGCTCCAGGGACGCGGAAAGGTCCCCGTAGGAGCGCCGGAGATACTGGACATCGAAGAGATAGTCGCCGTTCAGGGTGTCGCCGATGTCCGTGATAATCTCGAGGGAGCGGTTCGTGCTGTTCAGGACGTCGCGGAACTGCAGGAACAGCGCTTCAGGGGAAACCCGCCTGCGGGGCCGGATCCCGAGGTGCCGCACTATGGTGGTAAACCATTCCGCTGCGTTCTTCATGGCCGGTGTCACTTCTCCAGGGCGCGCCTGATGGATGCCTTCAGCTCGTTTATCTTGACGGGCTTCGGGAAGAAGTCATGCACGTCGCCCCGGAGCGCCTCGATCGCCGCATCGAGGTTCGCGAAGGCCGTGATCATGATGACCTTGGTCCCGGGATGCTGCTTTTTCACGGTCCGGAGGACCTCCATGCCGTCGATGCCCTTCATCTTGTAGTCCGTCACCACGACAGCGAAGGGCTGCTCCTTGAGCCGCGCCAGCGCGGCCTCTCCGTTCAGGAACGTCTCCACGGCGAATCCGTCCGTTTCCAGCGACAGTTTGGCCATGTCGCCCACGATCTTCTCATCATCGATGACCATGATCTTATGCTTGTTCATTGTGTATCCCCGCTCCTTTCCAGATCGGCAGTTCTATCGTAAAGGTGGTGCCGACCCCCACCTTGCTCTCGACGCGGATCTCGCCCCGGTGGTTCTTGATGATGCCATAGCTCACCGAGAGGCCGAGCCCGGTGCCACCCTCCCCCTTGGTGCTGAAGAAGGGATCAAAGATGTGCGGCAGGAACTCCGGCGGTATGCCCTTGCCCGTGTCCATGACCGTAACCTCTACGGTGGCGCCCTGTTTCCCGGTCCGCGTGCCGATATAGAGCTTCTCCCCGGTCGCCATGGCCTGCACGGCGTTCGTGATGAGGTTCACAAAGACCTGCTGCATCTGGTGCTCGTCCACGAACACCGGGGGGAGCCCCTCGGCGAGGCGCAGCGTCGTCCCGATGTTCGACACATCGATCATGTTCTGCACCAGCGTCAGCGTCTTTTGGATCACCGTGTTGATGTCGGCCTCGCGGGGGTTCGCATCCTGGGGTTTCGAGAAATCCAGCAGGTTCTTCACGATCTTCTGGATCCGCACCGTTTCCGTCTCGACCTTGCCCATGAACTCGACGCGCTGTTCCCCGGTCAGCCTGTCGTACAGATCGGCATAGGTCTGCGCGATCATGGAGATGTTGTTCAGGGGGTTCGTCAGTTCATGGGCAACGCCGGCCGTCAGGACGCCGAGCGACGCGAGCTTCTTTGCCTGGATAAGCTCCTCTTCGCGATGGCTGAGCTCCTCGGACATGGAATTGATGGCGGTGATGACGGACCCGAGCTCGTCCTTGGACTGGAACCCCTCTATCTTGTTGAAGTTCCCTTCGGCGATCGACCTGGTCAGCTTCTCGATCTCCCGAAGCGAGCGCAGGATCTTCTGCGATATGAAGTGCCCCATGAGCAGCGCCGAGGCCAGGATCGCCCAGAACGAGAAGATCAGGATGCGCTTCGAGTTCAGGATGATCGCGTTGACGCGCTGCCGTTCGAGCCGGGTGATGGAGTCCGAAAATTCCTTCAGCCGCTTTCCGGCGGCGCGCAACTCCGTTTCCCGGTCCGGGTCCCCCGGCCGGGAACCGCGCAACAGCGTCACGTGCCCCGCATAGACCTTCAGGGAGGACTCCAGTTTTCGGAAGTCCGTCTCCCCGATGGCGGGCACGATGTTCGGGCGTTCGTCGTCTATGGTCTTTTGCGCGAGCTCGATCTTTTCCCGGATATCGGCAAGGGCCTTCCGGTCCCGGTACAGGAAGTAGTTCTTCTCCGCGATCCGCATCTCAAGGAACGACGCGTTCAGGTCATCGGCGATCTCGACGAACCGGAGCTTGGTCAGCACGAGGTTCATGTTCTGAATCGCAAAGAACCCGATCAGGATGATGAACGCCCCGTTCATGACGTTCGACAATATGAGTTTGTTCTCGATCTTCATGAGATGACCTTATTCGTCCTGCGGCACCGGGCACCGGGGGATCTCCGCCTGTTCCTTCCTGACCGGGAGGTACCAGAGCAGGCCGTCGATCGCCATGGCCGCCCCGGCGGCGATCAGCAGTGAATCAAAGGCCGTAAGCCAGCTCAGGCCGAAATAGTGCGTCAGCCCGATGCCCAGTCCGGCAAAGGACACCCCCGTGCGGATGAAGGCGAGGCCGGTCCGCGCCCGTGCGTAGATCGTCCGGTAGCAGGCAGCCACGGTACGCTGCGCGGCCAGGACGTTCCGCTCCCGGGCCAGGTGCGTCCGCTCCCTGCTTGCCGGGACAGGGTTCAGGACCGTGCAGTGGCCGGCAAGGCAGTCCCCGAGCCTTGCCAGCATGGTTCCCCTGGTCGGCGATGCCATCCCGCACTGATCGAGATAATGATAGTTTTCCAGGAACAGGAGCGTCGCCGCCGTTACTTCGACAAGCGTCTGCTGTCCCGGCGTCCGCATCCGCTTCCTGCGTATATCCGCATACCCCTTCAACCCGAAGACCCCGAGGGAGACGCCGGCTGCGATCATCAGCCAGTACAGGACAAAGATCTGGCCTGCTGCCCGCGTCCGAAGCAGCGTGTCGCCCAGGGCAATGAACCCGAGGCCCCACCGGAAGAACGCAAGGTCGGTCCGCCCCTTTGCCAGGTCGTTCCGGTAGCAGGCAAGCCGTGTCCTCCAGTGGCCCATGGTGTTGCGCCAGGCGGCAAGGCCGGTCCGCTCCGTGCCGATCAGTTCCCCGGGCCGGGCATGCAGAAAATCCTGGATGAACCATTGGATATCCTCATCGAGAGCGACCCGGAACTCGTACCGTCTTGCTTTGATGAACTGCCGCGCCTCCTCCCGTACGGCATCGCTTTCAGGATCGCTGGCTGCAATGACGACCGTGTCGCCGCTGCGGATGATCGGGAACCATTGGTTGAGCGTGAGCCGCTCGCCGTCAAGCCCGGCCAGGAGTTCGGGCGGGACAGGCATTTTTTCATCATACTCCACCGGGGGACATTGGTAGTGTCCGGCAAGCGCGGCAAGCAGGTCCCGCTTCGAGACCCCGTATTCCCGGTTCAGGACCCCCTCGAGCTCCACACCCCGGGCGCGGGCAGCGGCCTCGGCAGCGCGCAGCTGGTCCCGGGTCAGCGTTCCCCACTCGAGGAGATGCAGGTACCGCACCGCGCTCGTCACCTTCGCTTTGTTTTCAATCGTTCTCGAGGTCATCATGGCTGAACGCCGCCTTTCCCCACGAGCGGTTCGGCACGCCGTAGTCCGGCATGGCGATCTCCATCTCGTGGAAGCAGTAGGGGAACTGTTGTCTTGTTCTCTCGGCCGGGAGGTACCAGATGATGCCGTCGGCTATGATCAACGCTCCTGAAATGATCAGGACGCCGTCGAAGACCGCCCATGCGGCGCTCGCTGACCCGAAATACACCAGGAGGCCCAGCCCCACTGCCGATATGTTCATCCCGGTCCGGATGAAGGCCAGCCCGGTCCGTGCCCGCGCCATGACCGTGCGGAGCCTCGCCATGACGTTCCGCCGTTCCGCGAGGATCGTCCGCTCGAGCGCAAGACCGGTGGTCGCCCAGATGCCGGGTGACGAGAACTCCTTGACCGGAGGAAAGGACCGCAGATCGCGGTCCCCTTCCCGTTGGGCGAAGAGCGGCGGGAACAGGTTGTCCCAGATGTTCGGCCTGTCCGCGGCGCCCTTCATGGACCGGCTGCTTTCGGCGGCGGCCCGGCGGCCCGGCAGATACCAGAAAAGACCTTCCGCCACCATGGCGACGCCAATCAGGATCAGGACAGCATCGGCTATGGTCCATCGGCTTGACGGAAACTGCCTGAACAGGGCAATGCCGAGCCCGATAAAGGCAAAACCGGTCCGGGTAAAGGACAGGCCGGTGCGCGCACGGGCCATGAGCGTCCGGAAGCAGGCGAGCACGGTCCGTTCCTCGGCAAGGTCCGTGCGGTCGCTTGCCAGGAACCTGCGCCGCATCACCGGCGACAGGCTGTTCCATCCCTTCCGAAGCGTGTCCGCCCCCGGGACCGGGGCGCTCCGGCTGAACAGGGGGGCATCTCCCTCGTTCGAAACAGCAAGGACCGAGGTCCCGCCGGCCGGTTCAGATGCACGGCAGACGACCGGCCTGCTGCCGATCCGACGTGCAGGCAGATACCACGTGATCCCGTCGAAGGCCATCAACATTCCGGAAATAAAGAGCAGCCCGTCGATCATGGCCAGGTACCCCGTACCGAAGACACGGAACAGCACCAGCGCCATCGCCATGAAGGACAGGCCGGTGCGCAGGAAAGCAAGCCCCGTCCGTCCCTTGGCAAGCGCGGTCCGGTGGCAGGCGTACAGGGAACGCCGGTCAGCGAGGAACGTACGCACCCTTGCAAGGGGCGTTCTTCCCGCTTCCGGCGGGAACCCGGGATTGAGGTCCCGGTTGTGTTCGATGATCCGGAGGAGGTCCGCAGGAAGGGCCACGCGGTACGTGACGGCCCTGACGCCGAGGGCCTGGAAGATATTGGCGATCACCCCGGGGTCATCGGGCCTGCACAGGATGACCTCGGCCGTGTCGCCGCTGATCGAGAGGGGGAGCCAGAGCTCCTGCTTCAACCGCGCCCAGTCCATGCGCCGGACGATCTGCCGGGAAACGATCACGCTCTCGTCGAACTCGATGAAGGGGACATGATAGCTGCCTGCGAGGCAGAGGAGGATCTCGTGCTTCGGCACCCCTGCGGCCAGGAGCAGTTCCTCCAGGGACGTCCCCTCCTTCTCCGCGCGCTGCAGGAGCTCCTGCAGGCGGCCTGCGCTCAAAAGCCCCCTCCGGACCAGCCTCCCGTACCTGTTTCCCTCTGCCGACACTGACCGTTCCCTCCCGGTCGCACTGACCGTATCCGTCTCTCCAAAACAAAACCGGAGGCGTTTGCCGCCTCCGGTCTGCAAGACAGGACGTGATATCAAGCAATCGCCCTACGATCTATCCGCGGTAAAGCATGTCAATTGAAGCTCCCCGCAGCAAGCTACGGGGAATGCGCTCGCTCATGCGCAGCATTGCCCGCAGCCTGCTTCGGAGAGGAAGATGCGGCAGCATGCCGTTGCCGACCTACGCTCCTACCACGAACACCGGGCAGGGCGCCGTCCGGATGACATTCTCGATCACGTGGTCGCCGAAGAGCCGTCCCAGCCATCCCTTCTGCTTCTTTGCCCCCAGGATGATCACGTCGCACCGCTCTTCCGTTGCCACCGCCACGATTTTCTCGGCAGGCGCGCCCTCTTCCAGCCGCGTCCTGATGAGCGCGCCTTCGTCATCAGCCATCCTGCGCGCCTCATGCAGGGCCTTCCGGCCGCCGCTGTCGAGCACATCCCCGATGCTCTTGATGCCGGTCAGGTTGAGGTCGCCCTCGTTCGGCGGGATGACCTTGAGCACCGTGACCCAGGTCTTCTCGTCCTGCGCCATCTTGATGCCTTCCTGCACGACGTCCGTCGAGCCGTTCATGGCGATCAATACTTTGCGATAGCCTTTCATATTCACACTCCTGATATTGGGAGGAACGAAGTTGAGAGGTTGCGAGGTTGAGAAGTTAGGGGCTTTGCTGTTGCTCAACTTCCCACCTTCCCAACTTCTCAACTTCATCTTTTCCGATTCTCTCCTACCTTCCTACCTTCTCCGCTTTACAAATCACTTCACCACCAGGATCGGGCAGCTGGCATTCGCGATGACCCGGTTCGTCGTGCTGCCCATGATCGCGTGATTCACGCCCTTCCATCCGTACGTCCCCATGGCGATGAGGTCGTTCTCGAATTTGGCGGCCGCGGCCACGATCTCATCGGACGCATGCCCTTCCCGTATCTCGGTCCTGATCGCGACCCCCATTTCCGCAGCGATCTGCTTCGCCGCGTCGATCACCTTCTGCGCCTCGGCATGGAGGCTCTTCCTGATGGCGTCGCTCCGGTAGAACTCCATCATCTCTTCATACCGCGGGATCACATACAGCACCGTGACCTGCCCGTTGTCCGCCTTTGCCATCTCGCCTGCCCGTCGCAGCGCCTTTTTACTGAACTCAGAGCCGTCGAACGGCACGAGCAGGGAATGGTAGCTGCCCGTGCATGCGCTGCACTGCCGCTTGACGATCAGGACATCACAGGGAGCGCTCAGGATGACCTGCGACGTCACGCTGCCCATGAGCAGGCGCTTGAGGCCTTTTCGCCCGTAGGTCCCGAGCGCGATCAGGTCCGCTTTCTTGCTTTCGGCAATATCGATGAGCACCTCGGGGGGCTCGCCCTCGCAGACGAAGGACTCGACGTTCCCATTCAGGCCGAACTGGGCATGCAGGTCCTGCTTCGCCAGCTTGCAGACGTGCGTGCCTGCCGCGAAGCGCTGCTCCATCTGCGACGGCAGGATGACGAACTCCTCCTGGTCAAAGTACACCGCGTGGACCAGGTAGAGCTTGCCGTTCTTTTCCTTGACCCGAAGCGATGCTTCCTTGAGCGCCGCTTTGCTCGATTCCGACTCGTCGTATCCGACCACGATCGTGCTGTACATTAGTGCGACCCTCCACCCTTCCGGAACACCAGGCCCACGCCGAACCCGGCGCTCAAGGCGATGCCGATGGACAGGAACCCGTACAGGGCGGCGCTGTCCTTCGCCATGCCCGCGAGCGTCTTGACCATGCCGACCTG
>Ga0102851_10000808_pt1 | contig 16758 bp, 11 predicted proteins | sample Mud3Dept3metaG_FD_79558 | JGI IMG/M metagenome (GOLD analysis project Ga0102851, IMG submission 79558) | Freshwater wetland microbial communities from Ohio, USA, analyzing the effect of biotic and abiotic controls - Mud 3 Core 4 Depth 3... | ecosystem: Environmental > Aquatic > Freshwater >... | reverse complement strand
GGGCTATGAGGGCGGAGTCCCCCGCCCTCCACTGTTGCCGTTGGACGAGACAGCCAAGACCGAGGTCCGGGATCTGCTGGCCAAGCTCAACCTGCTCCCGGACCAGGGAAGATAACTATGACGTCGGGCCGATTTCGTCGAGGAAGATGATGTCCTATCCCAGACGGAAGTTCTTGAGAAACCTGGCGCTCGGAGGCCTGGCATCGATGTCGCGATTGCGCGGCTCCCCAAGGCCCGTCGAAAATCAAGAGCCGAAAGATAAGAAGAGTTCCCTGGGCTACCGCCGGCTGGGCCGGACGGGTCTCGCGGTCTCGGAGATCAGCCTCGGCGGAAGCCCTCTGCCCGATTGGTCTCTCTTCCGTGAGATCATCGACCGTGGAGTGAACTATATCGACACCTCCACTTCCTACAGCAACGGGAACAGCGAGCGCCAGATCGGCCGCCTCTTCAAGGAGATCGGCCGGGACAAGGTATTCGTCTGCACCAAGTTCCATCTTCGCGACGACTGGGACAGGAGCACGATCCTCCGCTCGGTCGAGGGAAGTCTGGAGCGCCTGAAGACCGACTATGTTGATGTCCTTTCCATCCACGGCGCCGAGCGTCCGGAAGACCTGCTGGATGAGCGGGTCGCCGCCGCCTTCGAGGGATTGAAGAAAGAGGGGAAATGCCGGTTCAGCGGCCTGTCCTGCCATTCCAACCACGAAAAAGTGGTCCGCACCGCCGTGGAAAGCGGGCGCTTTGACGTTGTCCAGGTCGGTTACAACGTCTTCGACATCGAGGAACCGTCGCAGGACGTCGAGGCCTATGATGACTACCTCGGCGTCAGCCGGATGAGGGATCTGATCGGCATGGCGGCTGAGCATAATGTCGGCGTCATCGCCATGAAGACGCTCAAGGTGGGCGGCCGGAGGCAAAACCTGGACAGATACCGGGCAGGGACGACCTCCGTTTTTCAGGCCATGCTCAAATGGGTGCTGGAGGACCGCCGTGTCGCGAGCGCCGTCACCGAGATCCTGAACCGGCAGCAGATGGAGGAGGACCTGGCCGCGGCAGGGACGCCGCTGACTCCCCAGGAGAGGGCCGCCCTTTGGCTTCATGTCGCGGAGAACGGCCGTGACTACTGCCGTCTCTGCGCCCGCTGCCGGCGGTCGTGCCCCTCCCGTCTGGCCACGACGGAGATTCTCCGGTTGCTGGCCTACCATGAGAGCTATGGAAAGACGGACGCCGCCCGGGCAGCCTATGCGGCCCTGGCGCCGGAAGAGACGGCCCCGGCCTGCCGGGACTGCGGGTCATGCGAAAAGGCCTGCCCTTACGGAGTGCGCATCCGGGAGGGTCTCCGGAGGGCCCACTCTATCCTCGCCGGCTAGGACGGATCGGGAAACGAGACCCCCTCTCCTTCATCCTCCCCCGCCAAGGGGGAGGAATTCAAGGTGCCTGAGGATTTTATTTGAAGCGACCGTGCGGCCGGCTTCGAACGGCTCTCCCCTGCGTTACCCGGGACTTCGGCTCAGGCAAGGCTGACTGACGCACAAGAGACCGTTCTGCTGCCGTTGCTACCTTCCGGTCCTGGCGGGGTTCACAGAAAGCTCTTTGCGCAGGGCCCCGACCTTCACAGCCTCCCGCCCGGACACGGACCAGAAAAGGGCCGGCCTCGGTCAGGCCGTCGACCCCACTGGAGCGGGTTGTGGGCTACAGGGCACCGCTAGCTCCCCGTCTAGCACGGTCAACTCCATTATACCCGGCCGGACGGGGAATGAAAAGCCGGCGTTCTTAGCCGGCGGATGGCGAGAGGCTCGACGAGGCGGGATCAGAACCGATAGGCCAGGCCGCACCGAAGAATCAGGCCGTCCCAAAAACCCATCTCGGCTTTCAGGGTGAATCCCTTATATATATCCCCCCTGAAGCCGAGGGCCGCGTGAAGGATCAGGGAACGCTCAAGTCCGATTTCCTCCTCGGCGCGCAGATCATCGAATGTCTTGATCTCCTCTCCTGAAATCTCGGCCTGGCCGCTTCCCCGGCGGTAGGTTCCTGTATAGACATAGGCGGCGGTGCCGTCGAGCGGGCCGATCCCCAGGCCGAAGACGAAATAGGGTGTCACCCGCCAGGAGGGGACAAAATCCCAGCGGAAGCTCAAATGGGTCGTCAGCGGGCTCGTCTCGACATAGGCATCCCCTTCTACCGTAGCCGTTGAACCGTCGGCGTACCTCTGAGTCACCGGGCCTTTGATCATGACTTTGATGTTCGTCTTTTCCAAAGAGAAGCCGAGGCTCATGGAGCCGTCCCGGCCCAGGGGAAAATAGCGGACCTCGAAGCCATAGTTCGAGCCCTGGGAATCCAGGGAGAGGCTGTGCTCATTGGAGGAAGGAACGACACTGCCCCCATAATTGTCCTTGAGCTGCCCGGTCACATGATCGCGGATCTCGTTGGCGATTTTCTTGGTGATCGTGCTTTCGAAGGCTCCTTTGGCCGGGTCTATGCTCCAGGCGGAATAATGCACCTCTATCTCAAAATGGCCGCCGCGTTTCCCCATGGCCCCCTCCGGGATGACCTGTTGCTCGCGGCCCGGGCCCGCCTTTTCGCCGGCCTCCGGCGCGGGCTCGCCCGGAACGTCAGGGGTTATCGGCCGGAGCTTCCCCTCGTTCTCCCTTTTCACTTTATTGAAAAGGTCCACATAGGCTTGAGGATGGAAAAGGGGGGAAACGTCCTTTTGCGGGTCGCTCTCCAAAACCCTGATAATATACTGCTCGGCATTCTGGGTGTCATCGAGATAGAAATAGCAGAGGGAGAGACCCATGAAAGCCCGGGAGAGATTCATCTTGCTCCCGGAGGTCTCCGCGACGAGGAGATAATCCTCGATGGCCTTCTCGTAGTCGCCCTTGGCGTAGGCGTCATCGGCCTGGACAAGGAAGGACGCCGCCCGAGCCTCCCTCTCCTGGGCGGTCTGCGCGGTCAGAATGAAAGGCGCCAAAAGGAGTGCGGCCAGGACGAACCTTCGAAATCGTCTCATCGGCATCATCGGTCCTCCATTGTCGGGACGGCCTCTCGGATCATCGCCATAATAAAAGACGGCCTCATCGGTTGTCAATCGGGTCCGGCCCCACCCATTGAGTCGCGGAAGGACGATCGGCCGCCGGTTTCGTTGACAGGGACCGGGATGACCGGGTATCATGGGCAAAGGAGGAACGGAAAGATGTTTTTCTGGGATTATACATATTTTCTTATTATCCCGCCGCTTATCCTGGCCTTCTATGCCCAGGCCAAAGTCCGCAGTACCTACGCCAAATACAGCCGGGTCGGAGCTTCCTCGAGAATCTCGGGAGCGCAGATGGCCAAGGAGATCCTTAACCTGGGCGGCGCCGGCCAGGTGCCTGTTGAAGAGACGCCCGGGCAAATGACCGACCACTACGACCCCCGGAAAAGGGTGCTTCGCCTTTCGGCGGGGGTTTATGAGAGCCAGTCCATCGCCGCCCTCGGCATTGCCGCCCACGAGGCCGGACATGCCCTTCAGCACCACACGGGGTATGCCCCCCTCCATCTCCGCAACGGCATCTATCCGATAGCCAGTTTTGGTTCGACCCTGGCCTTCCCCCTCTTCCTCATCGGCTTCTTCATGAGCCAGAAGGGGCCGAGCATCCTGATGGACATCGGCATCCTTCTTTTTGCCGGGGCCGTTCTTTTTAGCGTGCTCACCCTGCCGGTGGAGTTCAATGCCTCGAAGCGCGCCATGGCCCTTCTCGGAGAAAGGGGCTACCTCAAGGGCCCGGAGCTCGACGGCGCGCGGCGGGTCCTGTCGGCCGCGGCGCTGACCTATGTCGCTTCCACCGCCATGGCAGCCATGCAGCTCCTCCGGATGTTCCTGATCCGCCAGTCACGGGATTAGCGTCCCGTCTCGTAGACTTTTTTTCAAAGCTTTCTGCATAAAGGGGACGCTTCCAGCCGCTGATTCTTGACAGCCTCCAGGCCAAGTGATAGATAGGGGTCTACCTTTTTTCCAAGGAGGCTTCCATGTCGGGAAAGACGATCGTCCGGAAAATCTCCGCGGCCGCGCTGGCCATCGTTTTGCTTCCCTGGCTCGCCCCGGCCCAGACTTCGCCGGAACAGTTCCTGGGACACAAAGCCGGGGCCGACCGCAAGCTGGCCGATTACGGCCAGATTAGGGCCTATTTCGAGAAGCTGGACCAGGATTCGGCCAAGCTGAAGCTCTTCACCATAGGGGAATCGACGCTCAAGAGGCCGATCATCATGGCCGTGATCAGCACCGAGGAGAACCTGGCCCGGCTTGACCGCTACCGGGAGATCGTCAGGAAGCTCCGTGACCCCCGCACCCTGGCCCTCGAGGAGGCGAAAAAACTGGCGGCCGAGGGCAAGACGATCCTCCTCATCACCTGCAGCATCCATGCTTCGGAGATCGCCGCGTCCCAGATGTCCATGGAGCTCGCCCACAAGCTGGTCACCGGCGACACGCCCTTCGACGCGGACCGGGTCCTCCGCGACGTTATCGTGCTCCTCGTTCCTTCCCACAACCCGGACGGAAACCAGATGGTCGTCGACTGGTACAGAAAATTCCTCGGCACGAAGTACGAGGGCGGCCCGATGCCCTGGATCTACCATCACTACGCCGGTCACGACAACAACCGCGACTGGTTCATGTTCAACCTGCCCGAGACAAGGGCGGTCAGCCAAGTCCTCTATCACGACTGGCTCCCCCAGATTCATATCGACGAGCATCAGATGGGCTCGACGGCGGCCCGCCTCTTCATCCCGCCGTTCATGGACCCGCCTGTTCCGAACGTCCAGCCTCTTCTTTGGCGGGGCGTCAACCTCTGCGGAGCGAACATGGCCTACGACCTTCAAAAGAACGGCTTCAGCGGAGTCAATCACGGGCGAAGCTTCACCGGCTGGTGGATCGGCGCCTGCGACGACACCTCCTGGCTCCACAACGTCGTTGGCCTCCTCAGCGAAATGGCCTCGGTGAGGGTGGCGACTCCCGTCTACATCGAGCCCAGCGAGATTCCGCAGTCCTATTATGAAAAACGGATGGAGTTTCCGGACCCCTGGCCGGGAGGATGGTGGAGGCTGCGGGACCTCGTGAATTATGAGCTGACCTTATCGTTGAGCCTGGTCAAGACCGCCGCCCTCCACAAAGAGGATTTCCTGTTCAATTTCTACCAGATGTACAAGACATCGATCGAGCAGGTCGATAAAAACCAGCCCTATGCCTTCGTCGTTCCCGCCGTTCAGCCGGACACCCCGACGGCTCTCCGGATGATCGACATCCTGATGATGGGCGGCGTCGAAGTCCACCAGGCCAAGGCCGATTTCATGGCCGGGGGAAAGGCTTACCCGGCCGGCTCGTTCGTCGTCAAAATGGCCCAGCCTTACAAGCCCTACGCCTGGGCGCTTCTTGAGCGGCAGAAATATCCGGACCTGCGTCAATATCCGGGCGGCCCGCCGATCCCCCCATACGATAATGCGGGCTGGACGCTCCCCCTGCAGATGGGAGTCCTCTGCGACCAGGTGGACGAGCCCTTCGACGCGGATCTGGCGTTCGTCCAGAAGGTGATGCCGGCCCCTGCAGCCGTGCCGGCGGTGCCCTACTCTGTCCTCGATTCCCGGGTCAACGCTTCCTATACCGCCGCCTTCGCTCTCCTCAGGGAAAAGGCTGAAATCTCCCGCTCCAAGGAAGCGGTCAAGGGACCCGGGTTCGACCTGCCCCCCGGAAGCTTCCTGGTGAAAAACAGCCCGGCCGTCCAAAAAATCCTGGCCGCGCAGGCGGGGAAAACGGGACTCCCCATTTTCGGCCTGTCCGATATCGAAGCCGTGCCCAAGACTCCCCTCCGGAACCCGCGAATCGGTCTTTATCAGTCCTGGCGGAGCAACGCCGACGAGGGCTGGACGCGCTATGTCTTCGACGACCTGGGCATCCCCTACACCACCATGCACAACGACGCCTTCAAGCCGGCCAAGGACAAAAAGATCGACCTCCGGAGCGGCTATGATGTGATCGTCTTCGCCGATGAAGACGCCGACATCATCAAGACGGGCAAAGTCGACCCGACATCCGAATACGCCCGCTATTTCATGGGCAACTGGCCTCCGGAATACGAAGGGGGAATCGAAAAGGAAGGCGTCGAGGCGCTCAAGGCGTTCGTCGAGTCCGGAGGGATCCTGATCACCCTGAACAACGCCTGCGGGCTGGTCTTCAAGGAATTCCAGCCGCCCGCCCGAAACGCCCTGGAGAAGGTGGACCGGTCCAAGTTCTTCTGCCCGACCTCGCTCCTTCAGATCATCGTGGACAACGCCAGCCCGCTCGGCTACGGGATGCCCAGGAAGGCGGCGGCGATGTTTTCCGACGGCCTGGCCCTGAACACGTGGGCCCCTCCCTCCGGGGATTGGGACCGCAAGGTCGTGGCCACCTACGCCGAGAGCGATATCCTCCTCAGCGGCTGGCTTCTGGGTGAAGACATGATCGCCCGGAAGGCGGCGGTCGTGGACACGGCCTACAAAAAGGGCCGGATCATCCTCATCGGTTTCCCTTGTCAAAACCGAGCCCAGACGCACGGCACCTACAAGTTCCTCCTCAACGGCCTGCTCTATCCGCAGCCGGAGGCAAAGTAGGGCCGCCGTCTCAGCCGGGCCCCCAAATTTCGCGCTGCGCCTTCGTTTCTGTGATTTGAGGAATAACTCAGGGGGGGTGGCACGGCGCCAGTCACCGCCCGCCCGCAGCCGATGGTGGCTCGGATTGCATAATCAAGGGGAAAAAATGTCAGTGTCTCCGGAGAGGTCGGTGGGCGGGTCTTGGGCGAGGACGGACGGGGACGCAATCGAAATCCCTCTATTTCTTGATTGTCGGAAAATTCTTCTATAAAATAGGCCTGAAAAGCCGACTAAACGTGTAGGCGGTGTATTTTATCTTGGGAATCAGAGCACTGATCCAGGCCAAAAAACGAAGCGGCGCCGGAGAACCTCCCCGGACCGATCCCGAGCATCTGTCCCGGCTTCTCGCCTCGGCCGAAGCCCGGTTTTTCAATATCATCGGCCGGAACGCCGATTCCATCCTGATCGTGGACCGGGACGGAGCGGTCATGTTCGCCAACCCAGCCGCCGCCGAACTCTTCGGGGAACCCGACCGGGCCGCCGGCAGCCGGCCGTTCGGGTTTCCGCTGGCCCCCGGAAAGACGACTGAGATCAAAATCCCCGCCCGCTCCGGGCCCGATCGCACCGGCGAGATGCAGGTGGTCGACATCGAATGGCAGGAAAGGCCGGCTTACCTCGTCACTGTCCGCGATATCACCGAGAGGAAGCAGGCCGAGGATCTCCGCCTCGAGATCGAAAAGCACATCCGGCTGGACAAGTTGAAAGACGACTTCATCAACACGGTCTCGCATGAACTCCGAACACCCCTCTCGATCACCAAGGAAGCGGTCAGCCTCATCCTGGAGAAGGCGACCGGCGATATCAACGACCAGCAGGCCGAGATCCTGGGCATCGCCAAGAACAACATCGAGCGCCTGGCCCGGATCATCAGCGGCCTGCTCGACGTTTCCAGGATCGAGGCCGGGAAAGTGGAGCTCCGCAAGCAGGATGTCGAACTCCAGGCGCTCATTCGCGAGGTCGTCCTGGGTTTCGAGGTCAAGGCCGGGGAAAAGGGGCTCGAGCTTCGGCTGAGCCTGTCGGAGAAGCCCATCCTGCTCTATGCCGACGAGGACAAAGTGAATCAGATCTTCTCGAACCTCATCGACAACGCCGTCAAGTTCACCCCGCAGGGAATGATCGAGGTGACCGCGGCCGAGAGCCCCACGGAAATCGAATGCCGGGTCAGGGACACGGGGATCGGGATCTCCCCCGAGAGCCTCCCCAAAGTCTTCGATAAATTCACTCAGTTCGGCCGGAAGGACGGGCCAGGGGAAAAGGGGACGGGACTCGGGCTTTCGATCGTCAAGGGACTCGTCGAGGTCCACGGCGGGAAGATCCATGTCGAAAGCGAGCTTGGCCAGGGAACGACGATGACCTTCACCCTGCCCAAGCTGAGCTTCGAAGAAAGGCTCCAGGAATACATCTCCGGCCTGATCCAGGAGGCGGCCGACCGGAAGAGAGCTTTCTCCATCCTCGTCTTCTCCGTCCGGGAGATCGAAGACCTCCTCCGCGAGTCCCCGGAAAAAGCCGAGGCGGAGCTGAAGGAGCTGGACCGGGCGCTCAAGAGATCCCTGCGCCGCCGGGCCGATACCGTCATGTACGACCGGGGCCGGTTCTACCTCATCCTCCCCGAAACCAAGCAGAAAGATGCGCCCCTCGTGCTCGAACGGATGAAGGATATCCTGAGACAGGCCATTTCCGCGAGCGATTTTCTCCGGGATATCATAACCCTGGAGACGAAGATCCTCTCCTACCCCGAGGATGCGGTCGAGCTCGGCAAGTGGCTGACCGCCGGGAGCTGACGCCGATGTCCAAGATCCTGGTTATCGAGGATGAGCCCGACCAGAACAAGCTCATCCGGCTCCGTCTCGAAGCTCGCGGCCATTGCGTGCTTCTCGCGGGCAAGGCCAAGGAAGGGCTCGACCTGGCCGTCCGGGAGAAGCCGGACCTCGTCATCCTGGACATGATCCTGCCGGATATGCACGGCCTCGATGCCGCCATCAAGCTCAAGCAGAACCCGGCGACCCGGGCCATCCCGATCATCGCTCTGTCGGCCATCGGCTCGCCGGACTTTACAAAGGCCTGCCTTCAGGAAGGGATAGCCGCCTACGTTCGCAAACCCTATGAGCCGCGGGAGCTGTTTCGGATTATCGAAAGATATGTCCGGCCCGAAGCCCCGCGCCGGACGGTCGAGCCCAGGCCGGCGGCGCCCCAGAAAAGCTACCAGGAGAAATTGATCGAGATCGAGAAGCAGTTTTTCCAGAAGACGCCCGCCGCCCGCTCCGTGAGCGCAGTCAGACGCGAATCCAAGGCGGATAAAACCCGGACGGCCGGACCGGACCAGCCGCGCCAAAAAAATATCCTGATCATTGACGATGATACGTCGTTCGGCGCCATCGTCTCCGCCCGCCTGGCCGAACACGGCTTTGAGGTCCAGCTGGCTCTCGACGGCATCAGCGGCCTGAGGCAGGCTTTCCTGAAAAGGCCCGACCTCGTCCTCCTCAACCTGATCCTCCCGGCCGGAGGCGGCGAGGCCGTCCTGACCAACCTCCGCAAATCGCAGGAAGCGGGGAGCGTCCCGATATTCATCATGTCGAGCCTCCTCTCTGCCAAGATGCTCGAAGAGAAGGCCCGCGAGCTCGGCGCCCAGGGATATATCTCCAAGCCCATCGACCCCGAGGACCTCCTCTACATCATCGAGTCTGTCATTGGAGGGTGACCATGGTGCCCAAGAAACGGATCCTGGTCGTCGACGACGAGACGGACTTTATCAAAATGCTCCAGGCCCGGCTCCAGGTCGAGGGCTACGAGGTCCTGGTCGCCGAGGACGGGATCAAGGGGATCCAGGTCGCCCGCAAGGAGAAGCCCGACCTGATCATCCTCGACATCATGATGCCGGGCATGGACGGGCACTCCGTCTGCGACACGCTCAAGAAATCCACACTGACCTGGTCGATCCCGGTGATCTACCTCACCGCCAGGACGGGCCAGGCCGACGAGCTCCGGGCCATGGAGAAGGGGGCGAGGTATTACCTGAACAAACCCTACAATCCCGCCATGTTGCTGGAGATGATCAAGAGCGCCATCGCCGGCGAGGACCAGGACGCCCGGAAAGCGGGGCGGGTGCTGCTCATCGACAAAGACCTGGCTTTTGCCGGCGACTGCGAGGCCAAGCTCAGGCTGGCTGGCTATGAAGTGGCCCTGGCCCCGACGGCGGAAGAAGGGCTCCGCTCCGCCCGCCGGCTGAATCCGGATATCATCCTGCTCGATTTCCAGACGTCCCATGAGGACGCCCACGCCAGCATCAAAGTCATCAGCAACGACGAAAAGCTGAGGGAAGTCCCCCTCTTCATCCTCGCCGCCCGGCAGGTGATCGAAAAAATGGACCCGAAAACCGCCCACCTGGAAAAATTCATTTCCAAACCGGTCAACTTCGTCGAACTGCTGGGAAACCTTCAGAATTCGCTGCAGATGATCCGGTCCCGGGATAAGTCAGAAGCCCCGAAGGGCCGCTGATCAGTCCCCGCTCAGGATCGACACGGCTTTCTCGATATCCGAGACGTCCAATATGATCGAAGTGATGTTCCCTTTCCGGCTGAGCGTCCCGTAGCAGTACTCGATGTTGATGCCCCGGTTGCCCAGTCGGGTTGTCAGCTCCGCCAGCGCGCCGGGGCGGTTCTCCAGGTCGACCTTGAGGACGTCCCGAAGCTCCGTCGTGTAGTTCAACTTGTTGAGCAGCTTCACCGCCTTGCTGACATTCTTAACATGGAGCTTGGCCGTGTCGTGAAAGACGCCGATGGCTTCGATGTTGATTTCATTCTCGGCCAAGTGGCTGCACAGCTCTCCAAGGGTGGACGGCCGGTTTTCCAGGATAACGAAGATTTCGGTTATTCTTTCCATTTTTCCCCCGTGTCAGGGAATATTGTCCTCTTTTTAATTGCCACAGAACGGGCGTCCACGTCAACCCCTCCCGCCCGGTCAATCGAATATTTTCCCCGGGTTGAGGATATTGTGAGGATCGAAGACTCGCTTGATGCCCCTCATCAGCTCCACCTGCCCGTCATCAAGAACCAGCGAAAGGAAGGGCTTCTTGACCAGCCCGATGCCGTGCTCGCCGGAGAGGACTCCTCCCCTCGCCTTGGCATCGGCGTAAAGCTCCTCCCGCACCCGATCTATCTTGTCCCGCCATTCCTCCGGCGGAACCGGGACCATCTTCCCCTCGGTGTACCGGGCCTTCATGATATGGGTGTGGATGTTGCCGTCGGCCGCGTGGCCGAACGTCGGCAGCCAGATTCCGTACTTTTGGGAGACCTCCCGGATGCGCCGGACATGCCCGGGGATCTCGGCGCGAGGGACGCAGATATCCAGGATCTCGACCGTCAGGGATTTGAGGGCCTCATAGATCTGGCTGCGGATTTCGAGGACGACGGCCTGCTTCTTCGGCGTGTCGGCGATGAAGATGTCGAGCGCCCCCTTCTCAAGGCAGGCCTCGGCCACGGCCTGGCTCATCCGGTCCATCTCCTCTTCGCTCGGCGCGTCGAGAATGACCAGGAGAGAGATGCGGCCGGCCGAAGCCGGCCAGCGCTTGTCGAGATATTCCTCGGTGATGCGGATGACGTCCTGCTCGATGAACTCAACGGCCAGAGGCACGATCTTCCGTCCCATGAGCAGGGGCACGGTCTCGACGGCCCCGTCCACATCGTCGAAGGGAACGACCAGCGACCGGCTGAGGGCGGCAGGGGGCAGGAGCTGGAGAACGGCTCGGGTGACGATCCCGAGCGTCCCCTCCGACCCGATCATCAGATGGAGCAGGCTGTAGCCTGTGCTGCTTTTGACCAGCTTTCCCCCGAGGCGGATGAGATTCCCGTCCGGGAGGACGACTTCCAGTCCGCGGACATAGTTGCGGATAACGCCGTACTTGACCGCCCGGCTTCCGCCCGCATTGGTGGCGATGAGGCCGCCGATCATGGCGCTCTCGTCCCCGGGATGGGGCGGGAAGGATAGCCCGGCCTCATCGACCGCCCTTGAGAAATCCCCCAGTGTAGCGCCCGGCTCGACCACGGCCATCTGGTTGGCGAGGTCGATCTCGACCACCCGGTTCATCTTCTCGAGCGAGAGGACGATCCCGCCGTGGAGGGGGACGCAGCCGCCGCAAAGTCCGGTGGCCCCTCCCCTTGGCGTGACCGGGATGTGCTCCTCCGCCGCCAGGCGCATGACGGCGGCGACTTCCTCCGTCCGTTTGGGCCGGACGACGGCCTCGGGATAGCGCCGGATTTCGGGCTGCGAAAATTCGTCGTGGCTGTAGTCCTCGAGCTTTTCCCGCTCGCTGATGACATCCTCGGCGCCGACGATCGCGGCCAGCCGCTTGGTGATTTCCTGGCTGAGCTTGTTATAGGCCTTATTCAAACCAGCCCCCTTTCGAAAAATGGGTGGCAGGGCGCCTCGCCGCACGCCCGCAAAATTGCGGAGACACTCCCAAAGACTCTAAATTTTGCATATTAATCCCTCCTACCTCCCCTGGACAATCAGGGGAGGCCAAAAGCCGGTAAGTGTCTCCGTAATGGTCGGTGGGCGGGTCTTAGGCGAGGACGGACGGGGAGGTGCCGTGACAGGACCCATTTTTCGCTCCTTTCTCATTCGATGATGATATGGGGGACTCCGGCCTCCTTGAGCAGATCATTGAGGCGCGGGATGTCCGCTTCCAGGATGGCCTTGAGGTTTCTGATCTCGGCATTCGCCTTTTCCGTGAGCTCCTTGAAGAGCTCGCGCGACTGTTCGGTCGGCGGAGCGTCCGCCCCGGCCGACACGGACGCCAAGGCGGCGATCTTGTCATCGAGCTTGACGGGGTAGTTCAAGGGGTCCTGGCTGCTTTTGGACCTGGCCTGGATCAGGACTTCCTCAATGGCGGTCAGCTTGCCCTTTACTTTTTCGGCTTCCTCGAGGAAGGGCGCGGCCTCCGGCCGCGTCTTGATCTCCTCCGCGAGCTGGTCGATCTTGCCCCGGACTTTCCTCAGCTCGTTGACGGCCCGGTTGACCTCGCCGAGTTTATCCCGGACCTGGATCAGGAAATCGAACTGCTCCCGGAGCTCCTCCGGCGAGGCGTCGCTCCGGGGGTCTTTCTTCCATTCCCACTCCCGGATATGCGACACTTCTCCGCTGGTCAGTTTGACCTGGTATATGCCCGGGGGAGCGACGGGCCCGGAGACCGAGCCGCCCCAAAGGACGGCGCCGGGCACCTTTTCCGCGTCGGGATAGCGCATGTCCCAGACAAACCGGTTCATCCCCGCCTCGGCGGGAAGGCGCTGATTATCTCTTCCACCGAACATCCCGTCGAACTCGTCCTCGGGCTCGGCCTCCGCCTTGGCCAGGCTGGAAAACGACCGGAGTCGGGATCCGTTGGAATCCATGAACTCGAGGACGACCTCCGACTTCGGTTTCTCCTTGAAATAATAATAGATGATTGTTCCCGAGGGCGGGTTTTTTCCGGCGTTGGGGACGGGGAAGCTTCCGCCTCCCGTTTTGAAGGTATCGCGGGGACGGAAAAGGAAAGAAGATGCGGCCGCGGCTTTCTCGTCCAGCTGATGGAGCGGAGTCAGGTCATCCAGGATCCAGAACGAGCGTCCGTGCGTGGCCACGACGAGGTCATCCTCTTTGACGACCATGTCGTGGATGGGCGCCACCGGCAGGTTGAGCTGGAGCGGCTGCCAGACCGCGCCATCATTAAATGAGACAAAGACTCCCGTCTCCGTCCCGGCATAGAGGAGCCCCCTGCGCTTGGGATCCTCTCGCACCACCCGGACGAAAGTGTTTTTGGGCAGGCCCGTCACGAGCGGACGCCAGGTCTTGCCAAAATCCTCGGTTTTATAAATATAAGGCTTAAAATCGTCGAGCTCGTGCCGGTCGACGGCAAGGAAGGCGATCGCCGGGTCGAAAGGAGAGAGCTCGATCATGCTGATGAGACTCCATTTGGGGAGCTCCCGCGGGGTGATGTTTTCCCAGGTCTTGCCTCCGTCCCGGGTCAGGTGGACCAGGCCGTCGTCGGTGCCCACCCAGAGGATGTTCGGGTCCTCAAAGGATTCGGCGAGGGCGAAGATCGTGCAGTAATATTCGACTCCCGTATTGTCCTGGGTGATCGGACCCCCGGAGGACTGCTGCCGCGTTTTATCATTGGTCGTTAAATCGGGGCTGATGACCTCCCAGCTCTGGCCCTCGTTGGTCGTCTTGAAGAGCACCTGGGCGGCGTGGTAAAGGACGTCGGGATCATGGCGGGAGGCCAGGATCGGGGCCGTCCACTGGAAACGGTACTTGAGGACGTCCGCCCCGGATCCCATCGGGTTTTCCGGCCAGGCCGTGATGACGCGCTGCTGGCGTGTGCGGGTGTCCCAGCGCGTGATATACCCGCTGTAGTTCCCGGCATAGACGACGTCGGGGTTGTCCGGCCGGGGCACGACGAAGCCGCTCTCGCCGCCGCCCACGTCGTGCCAGTCGGCCTCGCCGATCCCAAAGCTGTCGGTCCGGCTGGCGATGCGCACCGTGGAGTTGTCCTGCTGGGCACCGTAAACCCAGTAGGGAAACCGGTTGTCCACAGCCACATGGTAGAACTGGGCGGTCGGCTGGTTGTCCTGGCCCGTCCAGGAGAGGCCTCCGTTCATCGTCACATTGGCGCCGCCGTCGTTGGAGTTGATCATGCGCTGGGGGTTTTCCGGGTCGATCCAGAGGTCGTGGTTGTCGCCATGGGGGACCGCGATGGGTGTGTAGGTCTTGCCCCCGTCGGTCGAACGATAGAAAGCGGTGTTCAGGACATAGACGGTCTCCGCGTCCTTGGGGTCGGCGTATATGCGGCTATAGTACCATGCCCGCTGCCTCAGCCGGCGGTCCTCGTTGACCCGCCGCCAGACCTGGCCGCCGTCATCCGAGCGGAATACGCCTCCGTCCTCGGCCTCGACGATCGCCCAGACCCGGTTGGGAGCGGCCGGCGAGACGGTGACTCCGATCTTTCCCAGCACGCCCTGGGGAAGTCCCGTGTTCCGGGATATCTCGGTCCAGGAGGAGCCTCCGTCCGAGGACTTAAACAGCCCGCTACCCGGGCCGCCGCTCGTTAAGCTGTAGGGAGTCCGGCCGGCTTCCCAGAGAGAGGCGAACATCATCCGGGGATTCGTGGGATCCAGAGCCAGGTCGATGGCCCCGGTCCTCGTGTTCCGGAAAAGGACCCGTTCCCAGGTCTTCCCGCCGTCCGATGTCCGGTAAACTCCGCGCTCTTCGTTCGGCCCGTAGACATGGCCGAGAGCGGCGACATAGGCCAGATCCGGGTTTCGCGGATGGATGCGGACCCTCGAAATCTGGCTGGTGTCAACCAGGCCGGATGGCTTCCAGGTCTTCCCCGCGTCGGTCGATTTGTAGACGCCGTCGCCGTGCGACACATTGCCCCGGATCGGCGCTTCTCCCATCCCCACATAGACGACGTTGGGATCGGACTCGGAGACGGCGATGGCGCCCACCGAACCCGTCCGGAAGAAGCCGTCGGAAACGCACTTCCAATTGAGCCCGCCGTCCTCGGTCTTCCAGACGCCCCCGCCCGTCGCGCCGAAATAATAAGTGCTCGGACGGCTGGGAATCCCGGCGACGGCCGTCGCCCGGCCGCCGCGGAAGGGTCCGATCAAACGCCATTCCAAGGCCTTGTAAAGACTCGCGTCAAGCCCCGAGGGCCGGCGTTCCCGCTGGGCCGAGGCGCCCCGTCCGGCCGAGGAAAACACAATCCCCGCCGCCGTCATGAGGATGAGAATTTTCATTGGGAATTTAGAGGGTGTCATGGGAAGGACTCCTTGTTTCCCAGGTTTTATAAAACAACCGCTATTTCATGTCAACCGGAGCTGACGGGAAAAAGCCAGCATCACTTGGGGACGGCCCTTGAACTCCTCCAAGAAACCGGTGACGATGAACTCTTTCCCCGCTCCGGCCTCGGCGCCCGGGAAAGAGCCGAGCCGGTCGCTGGAGATCACGGCTTCGAAAAGGCCGTCTTCCGATTCCAGGGAGACAAAAGCCCTTTTTTTGGAAACGCGGGCGCAGCGGAAACGCACCGAAGCGAGCCTGCCGAGCCGGCTCCGCACCTCCGAAACAGGAATCAGGACGGGCTCTTCGCGGCGCCAAAACCCTCGGTCTTCCTTCCTGGCCAGGGCCTCGGCGGCCCGGAAACCGACCTGATAGTCTTTTCTGAAGGGGTACTTCAGGAAGGCGGCGGCAAAGCCTTCCCGGATGATGAGCTCATTGAAGAGCTCTCCCTCGCTCAGCCAGAGGTAGGCGAGAATCCGGCCATGCTCGTCCTGGGGAGAGAAGTCATAGGTCAGGCGGACTTCCCGGAGGTAGAGATGATGGAAAGCGAACCTCTTGGAAAGGAACGCCCGGTAAGCCACGTCCTCCCTTGGGTCGTCCATCTCCGGCGCGTCGACGCCGATGAGCCTGACCCGCCTCTCGACTCGGCCGGGGAACCTCAGGGTAACCGTATCGCCGTCCGCGACGCGGACGACCGTGCCGGTGTCGGAGGACCGAAGCCGGGAGGATGCCGGCAATCCGGCGGCCAGATTCACAATGAGCCCGATGAGACATGGCCAAAGGTTCCACACCCGCCGAAGGTGTGGCAGGCTCGACCTCATTGACCGCCCCCACCGTGAGGCTTCCGCTTGAGACAATGGGGCTTTGTCCATGAATCCTGAACCTTCCGCCGCCGGTTTCCCGAGAGTCCACTGCCGAAGTTCGAGTTCCCGGCGGACGCGTCGTCAGGGCTGGAGCAGCCCTTTGACCGCGCGAACGATGTGGGAGGCGCTGATTCCATAAGCCGCCAGAAGCTCATCGGGTTTTCCGGAACGGGGCAGTTCCCGGACGCAGAGATGGACGAGCCTCGCCCCTCCCGCCAGAGAAGCGGCCACCGCCTCGCCCAGCCCGCCCGCCGGGAAATGGTCTTCAACGACGACGACCCGGCCGCCGGTTTGGGCCGCCTCGCGGACTATGGTCTCCTTGTCCAGCGGCTGGATAGAATAGGCATCGACGACCCGAAGGCCGATCTCCTCTTTCTTGAGTTCCTCGTGAGCTTTGAGCGCTTCGTACACCGTGATGCCGGCGGCAATG
>Ga0102851_10000807_pt1 | contig 16760 bp, 16 predicted proteins | sample Mud3Dept3metaG_FD_79558 | JGI IMG/M metagenome (GOLD analysis project Ga0102851, IMG submission 79558) | Freshwater wetland microbial communities from Ohio, USA, analyzing the effect of biotic and abiotic controls - Mud 3 Core 4 Depth 3... | ecosystem: Environmental > Aquatic > Freshwater >... | reverse complement strand
GTTCGACAACGGCCTGTTCAGCATGCCGGCGTCCGCTCCCGCATCCATGGTGTCCGCCACGCGCGGCGTGAAGCGCAGCACCCGGCGCGCAGTGCGCAAAGAATAAGGCGCGATAGCGTTCCATTTTTTTACAATAGATTCACAACGGGAGACCCGCAGCACATGAAACGCATAGACGTACACAGCCACGTCATACCCGAAACCATAGTCCAGGCCATGCGCGAGAACCCGGACCTCTACAAGACCGTGATCAAAGGCGAGGGGCACGCGCGTAAATTCGTCCGCGGCAAGGTCGAATTCGATCTCATCCCCGAATTCTACGATGCCGATGCGAAGGTCGAATCCATGGACCGCAAGGGCATCGACGTTTCGGTGATCTCCCCCGGACCGCAGGCTTTTTTCTACGGGCTGGGCGATGACCAGGCGCTGAAAACGGCACGCATCGTGAACGAGGGGATTGCGCAAATGGTTGCGGCGCGCCCCGACCGGCTGCGCGGCATGGCGACGCTGCCGATGCAGCATCCGGACGCCGCCATCGCCGAACTCGAGCGCGTGGTGAAGGAATACGGCTTCAAGGCGGTCGAGCTGGGTACGGCGATCGGCAACGACGAGCTGGCGGAACCGAAGTTCCGTCCCGTGCTGCGCCGCATGCAGGAACTCAAAGTGGTGCTGTTCGCGCACCCCAATACCCAGGGTTCCGCCGGCAGACTGGATTGCTACTATCTGACCAATCTGATCGGCAATCCGCTCGACACCACCGTCATGGTGGGCAAGCTCATGTTCAGCGGCGCGCTCGACGAGCTGCCCGAACTCAAAATACTGCTGGCGCATGGCGGCGGCTTCCTGCCGTACCAGATCGGCCGCTTCGAGCATGGCAGCAAAGTGCGCCCGGACACCCGCGCCGTGACCCGGACGAGTCCCCTCGAGATGTTCAAACGGTTCTACTTCGATGCGCTCACGCACAGCCCGGAGGCGATCCGGCATTTGATCAGTATCGTGGGCTCGGATCATGTGGTGATCGGCACCGACTCGCCGTTCGATATGGGCGAAGAGCACCCGGTGGAGCGGCTGGATGCCGTGCCCGGGATCACCCAGGCCGAGCGTGAAGACGTCTGCTACCGCAGCGCGATGAATCTGTTTGGCGGGAAGCTGTAACAGGCCCTGGATGAACTCAGTCAGCCGTTTCAATCCGGCGCACCGGCCGCCGGAGCATATCGATACGCCGGTCGTCTGCTGCGCTTTCCGCGCCGGGAAGCTGCTGGTGCAGCGCGCGGGCGGCGCGCCGCACCTGCCGCGCCTGGATCCCGCGCAGTGGACTGCGACTCCCGGAGAACGCCACTATGTCGGCACGCTCGATGGCGCGCACTGTTTTGCCGTCGAGCTGCCGCATGATGCGCCGCTGTCGCCTGCGGCCGAACTGCTGGGCATGCGGGCCTTCATACTCGAAGCCGAGGACATTTTCTCCACGGTGGCCGGATACGCGCTGCAAATCGTCGAATGGGGACGCACTCACCGCTATTGCGGCAGCTGCGGCAAACCCACCGTAGCGCATGCGGCCGACCGCGCGCGCGACTGCCCGGAGTGCCGGCTGACGTTCTACCCGCGCATTTCGCCGGTGGTCATGGCGCTCGTCACCCGCGGCAGGCAGCTGCTGCTCACGCGCAAGCCCGGTTATGCCGCCGGGCGCTATACGGTGGTCGCGGGTTTCGTCGAGGCGGGAGAGACGCTGGAGCATGCGCTGATACGCGAAGTCCACGAGGAAACCGGGGTCGATTCGGCACATCCGCTTTATTTCGGCAGTCAGCCCTGGCCGTTCCCGAATTCCCTGGTCATGGCATTTGCGCTCGAGTACGCGGGCGGCGAGGCGCGCGCCGACGGCGTTGAACTCGAAGAGGCGCGCTGGTTCGACATCGACGCGCTGCCGGAATTGCCCGAAGCCGTGCACATTTCGCGCCAGCTCATAGACGCGACGATCGCAAGGTTGAAGCACGGAACTGCCGGCACATCCTGAGGTCCGCATTGTGAATTACAGCGGGCCGGCAAATTGTCCGGCGCGCGCCCGCGTGCTAGCATTGCGACGGATTATCACCCGCGCACGGGCCCAAGGTTTTTGCCCGCGGCGACAATATCAGAAAAACCCAATAGCCCAGGAGTCAACGTGCCGTTTTACCGCTTTGAGGATTTCGAAAGCAATTATCTGACGCCCCATCTTTCGACCGGCAAGGCGCCGATGATCGAGGGCAAATACATGTATTTCTGCCTGCTGCACAAGGTCGCCGGCACCGGCTCCGAACTGCATTACCATCCCAACGAACTGCTGATCTTTCCGGTGCGCGGCAAAATCAACGCCATCGTCGGCAGGGACCGCCGCATCGTCAGCCCGGGCACGTTTGTTCACGCCCCGGCCTACGCGCGGCACTCCATGAGGGCGACCGAGGACGGCCCCTGTCAGTACCTCTACATCAAGGACAAGACCTGGACCGTCGTGGGCCTCGCCGAGGACGAAGCCGTCCCTGACAAGGCCATGACGGTGGCTGAAGTGAATAAAAAATACAATGTCGGCGATCGCGACAAGCACCAGAAGGCGCAGGGCAAGTCGCAGGCGGTCATCGACGGGCTGAACAACTGCTTTTATCCCATCCTGGAATCGCTGGACGCGCCGCAGTCATCGGCGCGGCGCGTCAACTGGATCGAGGGACAGCGGCTGGCTTTTGGCTTCTTCGAAGTGCCCTCGGGGTACGACGAGCCACAGATGACGGCAGAGCACGAGATGTTCGTCTATGTGCTCAGCGGCAAACTCGGTGCGCGGGTCGGAACCGAAGGCAAGACCGCCGCTGCCGGCGACATCATCCATATTCCGCGCGGCGACACTTACCGGCTGCAGACGCAGTCGGCATATGCCCGCTACACTTTGGTGTGCTCGACCCCGTATCTCGAAAACAAAATTGACGGCATGTCCGCGGCGGAGGCCGAGCAGGCGCGAGTCAATATGAAACCCAATTGATGCTGCCGGTTCCGCGGTTACCCTATCCATCGAGGAGGAGAGGACCATGATCAGAAAGCTGTCGGTTATCGTTGTTGCCGCCATATCTGCGGCATTGCTGTCTCATGCGGCCTGGTCACAGGGATGGAAGCCGCAGCGTAACGTCGAACTGATCGTTCCGGCGGGGGCGGGGGGGTCGCTCGACACGACCGGCCGCGTCGTGCACAAAATCTGGGATGATCTGAAGCTGGTTCCGGTGACCAGTTCGATCGTCAACCGCTCGGGAGGCGGACACGCCATTGCCTACGGTTTTCTCAATCAGCGCGCGGGGGACCCGCATTATTTGAGCATTACTTCGGCGACGATACTGACCAATCATATTAACGGCCGCCTCCCTGTCACCTATAGCGACTTCACGCCGTTGGCGGTGCTGCTGACGGAATACGTGGCGTTTGCGGTGCGCGCGGAATCCCCGATCAAGACCGGCAAGGATCTGGTCGAGACGCTGAAGAAGAATCCGGCCGCGCTCAGCATCGCGATCAGCAGCGCGGCGGGCGGCACGCATCACATCACCGTAGGCCTGCCGCTGCAGTCCGGCGGAGTCGATATCGCCAAGGTCAAGCTGGTGAGCTTCAATGCCACCAGCGATGCCGTTACCGCGCTGCTCGGCGGCCACGTCGACGTCATGTCGGGCGGGACGGTGCAGATCGCGCCCCATGTCGAGAGCGGCAAGCTGCGCGTGATCGCGGTCACGTCATCCAAACGCATGACCGGGGCGCTGGCCAGCGGCCCGACCTGGCCTGAACTCGGCTACAAGGGCGTATTCGAAAACTGGCGCGGCGTGATCGGCACCAAAGGCATGACACCGGAGCAGACCGCATACTGGGAAGGGGTGCTGCGCGGCGTGGTGCAAAGCGACGAATTCAGGAAATACGCCGAGAGAAACCAGTGGGACGATACGTTCAAGGGTTCGGCCGAGATGCGCAGCTTTCTGGACAATCAGTATGGCGAACTCAAGGGCGTCATGAGCTTCCTCGGGCTCGCAAAATAACCCGTTGTTTTTATTGGTATAAATGATATGACTCTCAGCAAGACCCGCATCGGCCAGATCGGCCTCGGCATCATGGGCGGCGCCTTTGCCCAGCACCTGCTCGCGGCGGATTTCGACGTCACGGGATTTGACCTCGATCGCGGGCGGCGCGATGAACTCAAGCGCCGGGGCGGCCGCAGCGCGGCGTCATGCGCCGCAGTCGCCGCGCAGTGCGGCACGCTGATCACTTCACTGCCCAGCGTCAAGGCCTGTGAAGCGGCGTTCTTCGGCAAAGACGGCATAGCCGCGAAGGCGAAGCGCGGCACCATCGTCATCGAAACCAGCACCATGCCGCTGGAGTTCAAGCTCGACCTCATGCAACGCTGCGCCAAGCACGGCATCGTTCTGCTCGACTGCACCATCAGCGGCACCGGCGCCCAGGCTGCGGCCAAGGATACCTCGGTCTACGCCAGCGGCGACGAAGCCGCGTTCAAGCGCTGCAAGGACGTGTTTGCCGGGTTTGCGCGCAGCACGCACTACTGCGGCGCTTTCGGCAACGGCACCAAACTCAAATTCGTCGCCAACCTGCTGGTGACGATACACAACCTGTCCGCCGCCGAAGCCATCGTCATGGGCCTGAAGTCCGGCCTCGATCTCAAGCTGCTGTACAAGGTCATCAAGGACGGCGCCGGCACGTCGCGCATGTTCGAAGTGCGCGCGCCGATGATGATCGCCGACGATTACGCCCAGGCGACGATGAAAGTCGAGGTCTATCAGAAGGACATCGACATCATCGGCGATTATGCCGCCAGGCTGAATATCCCGACGCCGTTGTTCGACGCCAGCAAGCAGTTCTATGCTGCCGCGATGTCGCAGGGCTATGCGCAACAGGACACCGCCTCGATCTGCGCGGTGCTGGAACAGATGGCGGGCAACCCCCGCCGCAGCCGAACTCATTCAACTCGAAAAGGCAAGAAGACAAAATGAGCAACACGCTTACTCCCCAATCCCAGGCAGCGCAGACGCTGGCCTGGAACATGAAGCTGATCTCCCACAACGAACTCGCCGGTTTCGGCGGCGTCGGCGAGGGCATCAACATGCAGATCACCGGCGACGGCCGGCGCATCCTGTGGCTCGCGCACGAATCGGCGCCGAAAAATTTCACCGGCGTCGATGTGACCGACGTGAAGAATCCCAAAGTTGTGGTGCAGACCGACCTGCCGCATGCGGGCGTGCGCTCCAACTCGCTGGATGTCGTCGGCAACATCATGGCGGTCGCGTATCAGACCAAGGAAGTCGGGGTCAAGCCCGCCGGTTTCGATCTCTTCGACATCAGCAAGCCCGAGACGCCCAAGCTGATTTCGCATTTCGATGCTTCCGGCCCGCATTCGCGCGGCGCGCATTGCGTGTGGTTCGTCGACGGCGAATACGTTCATCTCACGGCGGGCTCTGCCGACTTCGAGCCGACCCACCCCAATGACTTTCAGTTCTACCGCATCATAGACGTGCGCAATCCCTCCAAACCCGTGGAGGCGGGACGCTGGTGGTATCCGGGAACGCATGTCGGAGACAAGGAAGCGCCGCCTCCGCGGCACCCGCGCTTCGACGGCGGTTATCGTCCGCACAACACCAACATTTACCCGCAACGGCCGGACCGTGCCTACATAGGCTATCTCGATGCCGGCGCGGTGATCCTCGACATCAGCGACAAGGCGCACCCGAAGATGGTTTCGAATTGGCGCTTCTCGCCGCCGTTCAACGGCTTTACCCATACGGTGATGCCGTTGTTCAGCCGCGACCTGCTCATCGTGACCGACGAATGCACCAAGGACAACGGCGAGGACTGGCCGAAACTGGGCTGGGTGGTGGACGCCCGGGTCGAGAGCAATCTGGTGCCGGTGTCCACGCTGCCGTTGCCGCCTCACGAGAGTTTCACCAAGCGCGGCGGGCGGTTCGGCGCGCACAATCTGCACGAGAACCTGCCGGGTCCGGCGTCTTTCCGTTCCGACAACATCGTGGTCGGCACGTTCTTCAACGGCGGCGTCAGGGTCTTCGACGTATCGAATCAGTACCAGCCCAGGGAAGTCGCCTATTTCGTGCCGGGCGCGCCCAAGCTCTCGCCCAAAGGCGCGATCCAGATCAACGATGTCTGGGTCGACGAGCGCGGCCTGGTGTACGCAGTCGACCGTTTCGGCGGCGGCCTGTACATTCTTGAGATGACCATCTGACGTGGGACTTCTGACTGAACCCGCGGCCCTGGAGCGGGATCCGCTTTCGGGCCGCATTCCGGTGAGCATCGTCACCGGCTTTCTCGGCTGCGGCAAGACCACGCTGATCAACCGCCTGCTCAAGCGCCCGGACATGAACCGGGTGGCGGTGATCATCAACGAGTTCGGCGAACAGAGCATCGATAACGATCTGGTCGAGTTTTCCTCGGAGCAGATGATGCTGCTCAAAAACGGTTGCCTGTGCTGCGTGCTGCGCGGCGACCTGCAGGAAACGCTGCGCGAGCTGTTCATCAAGCGCCGCAACGGCGAGATCATCGATTTCGACCGGGTGGTGATCGAAACCACCGGGCTCGCCGATCCCGCGCCGGTGATGCAAACACTGATGACCGACAGCCTGCTGCAGGAGCAATACCGGCTCGACTGCGTGGTCACACTGGTCGATGCGGTGCTCGGCCTGGAGCAGATTGCGACCCAGCCCGAGCCGGTCAAGCAGGCGGCGCTGGCCGACCGCCTCGTGATCACCAAATCCGACCTCGCTGCTCCGGAACAGCTCGCGGCGCTCGAAGCGAGCCTGCGCGAACTCAATCCGCAGGCGTTGCTCAGGCGCGCCGTCAACGGCGAGATCGAACTCGCGTTCCTGATCGACGTCGGGCTGCGCGGCACCCGTTCCAAACTGGAGGACGTCGAACGCTGGATGGGCACCGGCGAGGAGCACGGCGGGCAGGGGCACCGGCACGATTCCGCCGTAACCTCGTTTTGCCTGCGCTTCGAGCGGCCGTTTACCTGGCCGCTGTTCAGCCAGTGCATGGAAGTGTTGACCGCGATGCGCGGTCCCGATCTGTTGCGCGTCAAGGGCCTGGTCAGCGTGGAAGGACATGCCGGGCCGCTGGTGGTGCAGGGCGTGCAGCATCTGTTCCATCCGCCGGTCGAACTCGCGTCCTGGCCCAGCGCCGACCGGCAATCGCGGCTCGTGTTCATCACGCGGGGCATACCGCGGGAGACCATATCAGGATTGTTCGCGGCCATTGCGGCCATCACGCCGCGCTGATTCAGAATGCAAACGATACAGGAGACATCATGAGCCAGAAAATCACCTTGGTCGTCCCGGAAGCGCCGGCCCCCGAGTCCGCCAGCCCGCTTGCCGAGCAGCGCCGCATCGCAAAAGGCGGCATCCGTCTCGGCATACTCGACAACAGCAAGGGTAACGCCGACCACCTGCTCAAATTTCTGGTGGAAGGCGTGCGCGCGGCCATGCCGGTGGCCTCGGTGGTGTCGCTGCGCAAGGACAGCGTCAGCCTGCCGGCGCCGGCCTGGATCCTGGATCAACTCGCAGCGGAGGCCGACTGCGTCGTCAGCGCCATGGCCGACTGAGGGTCCTGCACGTCGTGGAGTGTCCACGACATGTCAGAGCTCAGAAAGCGCGGTCTCGTGACCGCCGTCATTTGCTCCGGTCCCTTCCTCAAGCTGGGCCAGGCCCAGGCGCGGGTGTTCGGCGTGCCTGACCTGCCGCTGATCGTCATCCAGCATCCCCTGGGCGGGCTCGCGCTGGCCGACGTCAAGGCCCGCGCCGAGGCGGCCATACCCAAGGTCGTCGCACTGTTCAAGGAGCGTCTGCAATGAGCGATTTACTTCGGATGCTCAAGGCCCCGGGCGCCAGCATAGAGGCCGCCGATGATTTTGACGGCGTCAATGCGTTGTACCGCGAGCGCGGCTGGAGCGATGGCCTGCCGCTGGTGCCGCCCACCGTCGAGCGCGTGGAACGCATGCTGGCCTATTGCGATCGGCCCTGGGATGAACCCGTGGCTGCGATCGCACCGCGTTACGGCGCGGCCACGCCGCTGCGGCTGGCCGCCAACGCCGTCATGGCCGGCTGCCGGCCCGAGTATTTTCCGTTGATCGTGCTGGCCATCGAGGCCATGTGCGAGGAGCCGTTCAACCTTTACGGCATCCAGGCCACGACCCACTTGTGCGCGCCGCTGATCATCGTCAATGGTCCGGTGGCACGCGAACTCGGGATCAATTGCGGGCACAACGCTTTCGGCCCGGGCGTGCAAAGCAACGCCACCATAGGGCGCGCGATCCGTCTGGCACTGGTCAACATCGGCGGCGCGATCCCGGGCCTGGGCGACATGTCCACCTTCGGCTCGCCGGCCAAGTACAGTTACTGCGTGGCCGAAAACGAGGCGGACAGCCCGTGGGAACCGCTGCATGTGGAACGCGGCTTCCCGGCCGAAGCCAGCGCCGTCACCGTGGTCGGGGCTGAATGCCCCCACAATGTGAACGACCATGAAAGCCTGAGCGCCGATGGGCTGCTCACCACTATCGCCGGCACCCTGGCGATCACCGGCTCCAACGATGTGTTCTACAAGGCCGAGCCGCTGGTGGTGATGGGCCCCGAGCACGCGGTTGCGATCGCCGCCACCTATTCCAAGCTCGAGGCCAAACGCTATCTTTACGAGCACGCGCGGCTGCCGCTGGGAAAATTTTCCCCGGAAAACATCGAACGCCGTTTCCGCAACAAATTTCCCGAGCGCTATGCGCAAGCCGGCCTGGATGCGCTCGTGCCCATGGCTCAGTGCGCGGAAGACATCATGATTGCCGTGATCGGCGGGGCGGGCAAGCACTCGGCGTGTATCCCGACCTTCGGCGCGACGCGCGCGGTCACTCGCGCGCTCAAGTTGCGCGACGGCCGGCTCGCCGAATCGGTGCAAGAGTTTCGGCGCGGCTGAGACGGTCGGCGGCTATTCCCGATTATCTGGTGTTTGCCCCGGGCAGTCCGGCCTGAGCGGGCTTGAATACATAACCCTCGTTTTTCGCATGGCCAGGCCGTGATCAATCCGTCAGGACTGATCACTAATGCCTGGCAACACGCGCTGAGTTCGCGACGTATTCCACGCATATGAGCTTAATGTCTGTCTAATTACCAATTGGACAGTATGTGGTATGTGTATAACAATATGATTATATTGATAATATTTAGCACCCATTCCAATAAACTTGACACATCTGTATAAATGCCTTACAAACAGCTTGAAATATATAATACAGCAGCATAAATACTCTGGTGATTTAACTTGATATCAAGCAAAGATATTTTATCTAGAACTGGTATTTCCAGGGCTACATTAAACAATTACATTAAGCTGGGTATACTGTCTAAGCCGCTAGTTAGACAGCCATCCGCAGGAGAAGGCGATGCAGCCCTCTTGGGGTATTTCAACGATTCGGCATTAGAACGAATCGAACAAGTCCGTCGTATGAAAAAAGAGGGGCTCACTATGGCAGAAATCGTCACGCGTATTGGAGTGAAGCAGGGGCAGTTGCCCGATGTGCGGGGCAGTCGATTGCCCCAAGGCGGCAAAGCCGAGCCGGGGCCCAACCCCGGGGAGTCAGGCGAGGAGGAGAGCCAGCGTTTGCAGTTGACGCTCGATGGCCTGTCCGATCCGGCCTATATGATCAGCTACAACCTGGAGTTGACCTGGTACAACGAGGCTGCGCGCAAAAATATCCTGGGGTTCGATACGCCGCCACCGAGAAGCGAATCGCGCAACATTTTTCTCCTGCTGTTGAACTCGCTTGTAGGAAGGTCTGCGGCCTGTCGCAATGAACTTTTGCGCCTTCATATCTCGCTGACAAAAGCTCGTCTGCCCAAACCGGGCTTGCTTGAAATCGTGAAGGGGCTGGGCCCGCACCAACAGACGCTGATGGAGGAGCTGTATGACCAGTCCCTGAACGTGACTAACCAGACCATAGTCGAGATTCCCTGCGTGCTGGATGACGCTGCCGGCGGTGCCGAGTCGTGGCTTGCTTACGGCGTCTACTTCAGGGAGGGAATACTGATAGTTCACATCCCTTCCACAAAAGCCGATATAAGTCTCCTGGAATTTCTTTCGCGCCGCGACATTGTTATACGCGATTTGTTGCGCAACCGGCTTCCCGTGCTGACTCCGCTGGCAGTGCTGGTCGCGGATCTGCAGAGCTCCGCGAAGATCTGTTCCGAGCTGCCGCCTGAGGAGTATTTCGAGCTGATCAACGAAATCTGGTCGAAGATGGTGCCGGTGTTCAGAAAGTACTACGGCACTTTTGGCAAGCATGCCGGAGACGGGATGATCTATTATTTCTTTCCGCAACCGGACAGCAACTATATCTTCAACACGCTGGCCTGCGCCCAGGAGTTGAAGCTGGAGATGAGGAAGATCAGCAAGAACTGGCAGCTGCGCAAGAATTGGCTCAACGAGCTTTATCTCAACACCGGGTTGCACGAAGGCCAGGAATGGCTTGGGACTTTTCAGTCTGCCACCAGCGTCGAATTCGCGGTGCTTGGAGACACGATCAATCATGCCTCGAGGCTAAGTGATTTTGCACGCCACGGCACGATTTGGGCGACCAAGAACCTGGTCAGCAAGCTTACGGCGGAGGAGCGCAAACGGGTCGACTTCGGCATCACCCGCCGCAGCGAAGGCGATCGCGAGCATTTCGTCGTGTCTTCATATTCGCAACTCGGCGCGCTCATTGATCTCAAGTCCGAGCGCTACGAAAAGTTGCGTGACATCGCAACGCTGCCGATTACGGAAATCCGCTCGGTAACGCTCGACTCCTAGGAGTTTGCTGACTTGGGTTAGACAAACTCCTAATCAGGGGGCATTTGTGCGGCAGGGACCACCCGGTTGCGGCCTGCGCGTTTGGCGTTATACAGCGCCTCGTCGGCCGCCCGGATCAGCGCTTCTGGTGTACGGCCATGGTCTGGATACGCTGCCGCACCGAAAGAGGCTGTGATCCGGCCCAGATTCTTTTCTTCATAAGAGAACGACATTTCGTGTATCGCGTTCCGGATACCTTCGGCACGCCGGGTCGCGATCGGCAAAGTGGACTCCGAAAGCAGCAGCAGGAATTCTTCCCCGCCGATCCTGCACGCGACATCACTGCCGCGGACATGCGCCTGCAGGAGGATGGCGATCTGTTGCAAGACCGAGTCCCCCGCGCCATGACCAAAAGTGTCGTTAATGTGCTTGAAGTGATCGATATCCAGTGCAATCACGGAAAGTTGACGCAACTTGCGTTCGGCGCGTACCAGTTCCCGAATGAGAAATTCCTCGACAAACCGCCGGTTGAACAATCCGGTGAGCGAGTCTCGGATGGATTGTTCGAGCAAGGACTCCCGCAACCTCATGTTGGAGAGTGCGTGGCTCAGGTCTTCCGCCACAATCAGGACAAGGTCGGGGTTCGGATCTGCGGGCATCCCGTTTCCGGAAACACCCGAAATGTCCCTCAGGCACTGCAGGTGAAGCAAGCCCAGGATACGGCTTTGCGCGATGAGCGGCACGCACAGGGATGGCAGCGACTCGCCGGCCTGCGTAACGTGTCCGCAAAGTAATTCGGTACCGCGATCGCGGACGCAATGCAATCGCGAGCGGCGTATCGCCCAGCAATCCTGCAAGGCGAGTGATTCTTTATTGAGCGTAGCATCTCCCCAGGCTGCAACTCGCTCCAGGTCATTCCCGGTTGCCTGAGGCAAGTAAACCGCGCCAGTAGAGGCCGGCCATAACTGGGGGCCGAAAGCCTCGATGGCGGCATACGCTTCGCGTGGGGTTAAAGCAGACTTGAGATAGCTGATGAGTTTGCGGAGGGTAACCTGCTCTCGCCGAAATTCCTCAAAGACGTGGATCTCGTCCAATAGATCCAATACCCGTTGGTCGCAGGCTTGTTGCTGAAGTCCGGCTATCGGGTTGTCCGCGTCAGGGGGCTTGTCGCCAAGTTTAGCCATTGTCCCAATATTATCATGTCAGCCCGGGCCTTGCGCCGCCCACAATTACCGGCGCGCGGGACTTGATCGACTGCGCGATGGCTTCCAGCGCCGACACGGTCTGTATCATTTGCAACGGCGGCACCGGATACGCGGCGCGGCCTGCGACGGCATCCGCGAAGGCTTCAAGCTCGTAGTGGAGGGCATTGACCGCATCGAAGCTGAGCCGCCGCGGTTTGGCGCCGCTGGCGTGCAGCACCAGCTCGGTATCGCCCAGCGCCTCGGCGGACCCTTCCGTGCCGAACACGTGCACGCGCCAGTAGAGCGGGGTGACGCGCACGCCGCACAGCACGCCGCTCACGCCGTTCTCGAATTCGAGCAGCATAGCCAGCGTGTCCAGCGGAGCGGGCTGAGGCCGGCGCGTGAGCATTTGCACCTGCACGCGGCGCACCGGGCCCACGAGATTGACGAAGGCGTCGAGCACGTGAATGCCGGTGGAAGTCATGCTGCCGGCCGGGGCCTCGTCGGGGGACTCCCGCCAGCTGATCGAAAACTTGCGCGCGTTGTCGTTGCTGAAGTGACCTTCGACGTGCAGTATTTCGCCCAGTTCGCCGGTCCCGACCACCCGCTTCAGTTCGCGCATCGATGGCCAGAAACGTTTGTCCTGCCCCACCCCCAGCGCGACGCCGGCCTGCCGGCAGGCCTGCACTGCGCGTTCGGCATCGGCGCGGGTGAGCGCCAGCGGCTTTTCGCAAAACACCGGCTTGCCCGCGCGCGCGGCCGCGACGATCTGGTCCGCGTGCAGCGAATTCGGCGTGGCCAGCACGATGGCCTGGATCTGCGGGTCCGCGAGCAACTCGGCGTAATCGCTCGACAGCGCCAGCCCGTGCTTCTCGGCGAAGCCGCGCACGGCGTCGGGATGCCGCACCACGCCGCGCACAAAGCGCAGGCGCTCGCTTTTGCCCTGTACCGAATTGACGTGGTTCTGGCCCCAGCGGCCGAGGCCGACGATAGCGGCGTTAATCATTTATTTTCAGTTGGCAAAACCGCCGACAGGACTTCCTTAAGCGGTAAAAAAACAGCGCGCGTCGGGCAGCGGCATGGCCGCTCGCTCCGACGCGCGCAGTCAAGAGGGCACGTCAGTGTCTGTTCTTAACGTCAGTTGGGCTTGATGCCGGCAGCCTTGATGATTTCCGCGTAGAGCGGGGTTTGCTCGCGGATGAATTTCCCGAATTCTTCCGGCGTGCTGGTCCGGGGCTCGATACCGACGGATCCCAGCCGTTTTCTGAGATCGGGAGAATTCATCGCCTTGACGATCTCGGCATTGAGCCGGGTGATGAGGTTCGCGGGCGTGCCGGCCGGCGTGAGTATCCCGTACCACAGGCGGACCATATAGTCTTCGATGCCCAGCTCCTTTGCAGACGGCACATCAGGCAGCGTGGACGCGCGTTCGGTTGCAAGCACCGCGAGCGCGCGCGCTTTGCCGGCCTTGACCTGGGGCTCCGCAGCCGGCACGGCCATGATCAGCACGTCGATTTCCCCGCTTACCAGCCCGATGAGCGCCAGTCCCGAGCCTTTGAACGGCACGTGCACCATCTTGGTCTTGGTGAGGCTCATGATGCGCTCGGGCGCGAGGTGTGTCGTGGTGCCGACCCCTCCTGAGCCGAAATTGAGCTTGCCGGGATTCTTGTGCATGAGGGCGATGAGTTCCTTCACCGATTTGGCGGGCACAGAGGGGTGGACCAGAATGACATTGTTGATTTCGGCCACCAGCGAAAGCGGCGCGAGATCCGATTGCTTGTAATTGAGCTTGCGGTACAGGGTCGGGGCAGTCGAGATGATCGGTGAGGTGAGCGTGATCGTGTAGCCATCCGGCGGCGCTTTCGCGGCCAGTTCGAGGCCGAGATTGCCGCCGGCGCCCGGCCGGTTTTCGGGAATCACCTGTTGCCCCATCTGCTCCGAAAGCTTCTGAGCAATCGCCCGGCCCAGCATGTCCGTCGGTCCTCCCGGAGGAAACGGCAGAATGAAATGCAGCGACCTGTTCGGATAGCCTTGCGCACCCAGCGGGCCGGCCATCACGCCCAGAAGAAACAAGATGCCAACGGTTGCGCGCATGCTCATTATGGTCTCCTCTTTTTTCGTTGAGATCGGCTACGATTGAATCTACGCCGCTTCGCATTACCCGTCAATTGACGGCGCGCTCCGGCGCGGTGTGAATCTGAAGATGATGTGACGCTATGACTATATCATTATTGGCACGGGATGTCGGGTCCGGGAATACAAGTGTAATATCGGCAGCATTCGCATCCAGGCAGTCCCGGCATTACGATCGCAAAGCCTTAGAGTAAAAAAGTTATCGGGGGGAAACATGTCTATACAGAGAACGATGTTTTTGCTTGCGGCGATTCTCGCGTCATGGCCGGTTTTCGCCGCCACCCCGCAACCGGTTCAACGGGACTATCCGGCCAAGCCTATCCGCGTGGTTGTGCCTTATGCGGCTGGCGGGCCGATGGATTTCATCGGCAGGATGCTGGGGCGGAAGATGGTGCCCGCCCTGGGCCAAAACATGGTGGTGGACAACAGGCCCGGGGCGGGCGGGGCCCTGGGCACCGATCTGGTGGCGAAAGCGCCGCCGGATGGTTACACGATACTGCTCACCTCGTCGAGCCACGCCAGCTTGCCGGTAATCACCAAGAGCCTGCCTTATGATGCCGTCAAGGATTTCACCCCGATCTCGTTAGTCGTCAACAGCGTCGGCTTTCTGCTGGTTGCGCATTCCGGCGTACCCGCGCGCTCGGTTCAGGAGTTCGTCGCCAGCGCGAAAGCCCAGCCCGGTAAATACAATTACGGCTCTGGCGGGGTGGGCAACGTCATGCATTTTGCAGCCGAGATTTTCAATGTCATGGCGGGCACGAAAATCACCCATGTCCCCTATAAGGGAGTAGGGCAGGCCGTCACCGATCTTGTTTCCGGAAGAATAGAGGTTTGCTTCGGCCCGGGTACGGTGCTTGTGCCTCACGTCAAATCCGGAAAGCTGAAAGCGCTGGGCATTACCGCGTCCCACCGCTGGAGTGAACTCCCTGATGTGCCGACCATCGATGAGGCGGGCGTCAAAGGGTATGTTTTCGTGCCCTTTTACGGACTGTGGTTTCCGGCGGGCACGCCTGACCGGTATGTGGCCCGCGTTCAAAGCGAAGTGGCGAAGGCGATGGAGGATACGGAAATAAAACGCGCCTTTGCCGATCAGGGTTTTGTCCCCGTGGCCTCTACCTCCGCAGAATTTACGAAGATCATTCTGGGCGAAATAGAGACGAATAAACGTCTTGCCGCCAGGATAGGTCTCACACCGGAGTGATGTGCCCCCAAGTGGAGCCATTGGAATCATTACAGTCTGGAAGGTAAAGCGCGGTGTCTCAGCCACTTGACGGTATCAGGGTACTGGAACTCGGCAATTTCATTGCCGGCCCATTTTGCGGCATGCTCCTGGGCGATATGGGCGCGGACGTCATCAAGATCGAGCGTCCGGCGAAAGGCGACCAGACCCGGGCCATGCCCCCCCTGGTCAACGGCGAAAGCGCAAGCTTCGCGGCACTCAATCGCAACAAGCGCAGCCTGGTCCTGGATTTGAAGCAGCAGCAGGCGCGCGACATCGTGCTTTCCCTGGCCGAAAAAAGCGATGTGTTCATCGAAAATAACCGGCCCGGCGCGCTCGAAGCGATCGGTCTCGGCGCCGAACAGGTGCGCGCGGTCAACCCGAAGATCGTGTACGTATCGGCCTCCGGATTCGGCCAGACGGGGCCGTACCGGCGGCGGGCGGGCGTCAACTTGATCGTAGAGGCGTTTTCCGGCACGTTATCGGTCACCGGATTGCCCGGTGAAATGCCGATGCGCCCCGGCATCCAGACCGCGGACATTTTCGGGGCGCTGTTTGCGACTTACGCGGCGCTGACAGGACTGATCAGCGTGCTGCGGGACAAAGGAGGACGGATAGCCGATGTCTCGCTCGTGGAGTCTTCCATCGCGGCTGCCGCATGGGAGACGGCCGGGTTTCTCGCGACAGGAGTGGTTCCGGAACGGCTGGGGCACCAACATCGCCTGAATTCGCCTTATCAGCTGTTTGAGACGGCAGACGGCCATTACCTGGCGATCGGGACGCCTAACGATGAGTTGTTCAGGCGCTTCATGACGGTGATCGGCCTGAAACACCATATCGGCGACGCGCGTTTCGCGACCTATGTGCTCAGGAAAAAGAACGAGACCGACTTGCTGGGTATCGTTACACCCGCGATACGCGCGAGCAGGGTCGATGATCTGGAGACCATGCTGGTGGATGCGGGCGTGCCTTGTTCGCGCGTCAATAATTACCAGGAAGTGTTCGATAACCCGCAAATCCTCGCGCGGAACGTCACCGTGGACGTCGTGCACCCCCGCATGGGGCCCACGCGCACGGTCCGCAATCCCGTCTTGTTCGATCAGGACGGCCCCAGTATCCGCAGACCCGCGCCGCTATTGGGCGAACACTCGGAAGAAATTCTGCGGGAACTGGGATACGGCGATGACCGGATCGACGCCTTGTCTAAGGCAGGCGCCGTGCTGTTGGCCCGGCAGGCAGGCAGCAGTTCATCAAGTATTTAATGACAGGCAATACACTTAACGGGAGAACAGTTCGTGCGCATATGGAGAAGTTTATTATTCGTGCCGGCCAATCAGCGCAGGATGCTGGACAAGATCAGCGCTCTTCCTGCCGATGGTTTCATTTTCGACCTCGAGGACACG
>Ga0102851_10000806_pt1 | contig 16761 bp, 14 predicted proteins | sample Mud3Dept3metaG_FD_79558 | JGI IMG/M metagenome (GOLD analysis project Ga0102851, IMG submission 79558) | Freshwater wetland microbial communities from Ohio, USA, analyzing the effect of biotic and abiotic controls - Mud 3 Core 4 Depth 3... | ecosystem: Environmental > Aquatic > Freshwater >... | reverse complement strand
CTTGGCCCGACCTGTTAAGGGCAGCGCCAGAACGCAAGCCATGACCACCAACACCATCGAAGCTTTGGCCATTTTCATGATCTGCACCTCCTTATTGAATTTAGCCCAGACCCTTTTATATTTTAAACGGCGGCATAAGGCAAGCATTTTTTCTTTTTCGACGATTTTGTCGATTTTGATGGTTTCGTCGAAAGCGGAAAGGGGATGCATGAATTGGAAATCATTAGCCTTTCTATCATTGGTGGGTGAAGGCTTCGACAAATTTTTCAAGCCCGAATCCGGAACTTTCCGGGGGAAAGGATTTTTTAAAAAATATTCCTTCATGTTTTCAAAGCCTTAATAGGGGAAAGTGCATGAATTGGACCTTTGGCACGGGGGTTGCTAACTAATAAAAACAAAGGCGAGAACAAAAAACTAGCCAGATAAAAAACGAGAGAGGAGAAAGAAAATGAAAAAGACGATCGTAGGATTGATGGTAGTCGCCCTGCTGGCCACCGCCGGAATGGCCATGGCTCAAGGGTGGGGAAGGGGCCCGGGTTACGGCCCCTGCGCCGGGTACGGTCCTGGGGCTGGTCCGCAGGGGGCTTGGGGAACCGGCCTGAATCTGACCGCTGAGCAGCAGCAGAAAATGCAGGCCCTCCGTGAGAGCCACTTCAGCGAGATGGGGCCCATCAGGGAAAAAATGATCAGCAAGAAAGCGGAACTCCAGGGGCTCTGGGCTCAGCCGGAGCCGAATCTGGGCCAAATCAGGGAAAAGCAGATGGAGATGAACACCCTCCGCGACCAGCTCCAGGAAAAAGCTACTAAGAATCGGCTGGAAATGCGGAACATCCTCACCCCTGAACAGAAAGCCCAGCTGGGATCCGCCATCGGCCAAGGATCCGGTCCCGGATACGGAAAGAGAGGCGGTTTCGGTCCGGGCCGTGGCATGGGACCCGGGGGCTGCCCCCGGTGGTAAACGGGAAACCTTCATTCACAACCTCCTAGCCAGGGAGAGCCGGAAAGGCTCTCCCTTTTTTGTCTTTTCCAGCTCTTTTCCGATATGTTATAGTTTTTAAAACACTGCCGGGGCGGGGCGTCCGTCCCCGCGAGTTAGATGGGAGGATTGAGGGTGAAACAAGAAGAAATCATTGACAAGTTGAAGGAAGCGGCCAAGGATGGGAAAATCCCCTGTGCCATGGCTTTCAAAATCGCCAAAGAATGCAGCGTGTCCACCAAGGAAATCGGCAACCTCCTGAACCAACTGAAGATTAAGATCAGCAGCTGCCAGTTAGGGTGCTTTTAAAGCAAGCTATCAGCTATCAGCGGTCAGCAGAAAGCTTTTAAGCGATCGTCTAATGTTCAAACGCGTTGAATTTTGTCGAGAAAACTGCCCCTCCGCCCTAATCCTCCCCCTCGAGGGGAGAGGGGAGGGAAGGGGTGATGGCTTTTGCTGCCGGCACAGCCGTGCTGTGCCCTCTTTAGTTAAATATTTCCTTCTTTTTTTATTCCTTCTAGTCATTGTCCCCCCGGACGCTTTTGCGCAGGGGCCCCCGTGGAGAAAAGGCTGGGAAGATCGCGGGGGAAGGGGCATGAGGGGGCCCATGCATCCGCCCATGGCCGACTGGGCGAAGCAGTTAAACCTTGCTCCGGATCAGGCCCAAAAGATCCAGGAATCGAAGGAATTTTTCTTGCGGGATACGCTGGCCTGGAGGGACGAATTGGCGGGGAAACGCTTCGAGCTGAGGAACCTGCTGCGCAATCCGGAAGCGGACCCTCAGACAATCCTCAATAAGCAGAGAGAAGTCTTTGACCTTGAATCGAAAATCCAGGAAAGAGGCTTATTGCATCAGATCGAGGTACGGAAAGTCCTCACCCCGGAGCAGATCAAACTCCTTCCGCCCTACTGGGGAGAGATGTTCGGGCCTCCCATGATGCCGGGGCGCGGCCGGGGCATGGGAAGAGAATACTGACGGAGCGGCACACCGGTTATGGCCTTCCTTCCCAAAGGGCCGGAGCGCGGGAAACGCTGGGTCTTTCGCCCCCTGTTTCTCCTGATCATCTGGGGTCTCCTGGCCCTTCTCCTGCTCATCAACGGAATCTACGAGACCAAGCGGCTGAAAGACAACCTCCACCGACTCCTGTATGACGAGGGGGCTGCGCTCATCGCCGGCCTGGAAAAGAATGCCCAGGCTTCCTTCGCTTCGGTAACCGCACTGGAGACTTTTCCCGAGGCTTCGGCACTCCTGATCCTTTCTCCCGGGAATCCGTTGGCCCTTGACGATTCGGTCGTCGATCTTCTCCTGGACCTGGCTTTCCAGATGGACCGGCAGGTCGGATCCCGCGATCCGGAGGAAAAGGAATTGGCGGGCCTAGCCAAAGCCTGGCACCTCTCCGGGGTAGCCTTTGTTTCTTCCCGGAAGACGCTGGCCTATCCTCCGGCGGAAGAAGCGCTCCGGGGAGGAGATTCTTTTATCCGGCCCCTGCTGGAAGGGAAAACCGCCTATGCCATCCGCCGGTCCGAAAAAAAGGAAACCGGCCAGATGGATCAGCTCTCGGTGGCCATTGTCCGCAGGCTCGGCGAGGGGATCCTGGCCATGCGCGCCGATGAGCAGTCCATCCGAAGCCTTCGCCGCAGGGCGCTCCTCCAGGGGTTAATCGAAGAGTGGAAGAGCAGGGGAGAGACCCGTTATATCATTTTCCAGGGGGAGGACCTGGAGGTCTGGGCGGACACGGCGCCCGAGCGGATCGGCCGGAAGGAAGAGAGCCAGTTTTTGCGGCAGCTCCCGTCCGGGGAAACCCCGGAAGCCATGGCCCGGGAATTGAAAAAAGAAAGAGTATTGGAGTTGGCCAAGCGGGTGGTGCTGGATGCCGACAGCCGGGGGGTCCTCCGGGTCGGCCTGTCCACCGAGCGGGTGGACGAGATTCTGAAGAACGATCAGAAGAACCTCCTCTTCTTCAGCCTCTTCCTCCTGGTTTTCGGGGGAGTGGGCATTGCCCTCATCTCCCGCATGGAAAACCGCCACCTGGCCCGGGTGAGGGAGATGGAGGATAAAGTGCGCCAGTCCGAGAAGCTGTCATCCCTGGCCAATCTAGCCGCCGGGGTGGCCCATGAAATCCGCAATCCCCTGAATGCCATTGGCATGGCCATCCAGCGCCTGCAGAGGGAGTTTGCCCCGACCGCTTCGGAAGCTCAGAAAGAGTACCTCCGTTTCACCGATGTCCTTCGGGGAGAGGTGAAACGCGTCAACCAGATCATCGAACAATTCCTCTTCTTCGCCCGACCGGCCCGGTTGGACCTTCAACCCGTTCAAATCCGGGAGGTGTTGAGAGACCTCCTGCTCCTCGCCCGGGAGGCTGCCGAGCGCCAGAACGTTCAACTGGCGGACACCCTGGACGGGGAAATTCCCCAGTTGAATCTCGACCGCCAGAGGATTCATGAGGCTTTGTGGAATTTGGTGAATAACGCCCTTCAGGCCATGCCCCAGGGAGGAAGGCTGGAGGTGAGCGCCCGGTACAATCCGTCTTCCAAGGAGGTAGTCCTCCAGGTGTCCGACACGGGGGAAGGGATTCCGGAGGAGAATATGGGCAGGGTCTTCGACTACTACTTCACCACGAAAGAAAAAGGGATGGGGTTGGGTTTACCCCTGGCCCATAAGATCATCCGGGACCATGGAGGGACCATCGAGGTAAACAGCGCTGCAGGAAAGGGGACCGCGTTTCGGGTGACCCTGCCGGTTCCCGGGGGGGAAGGATGAAAGGGGCGCCAAAATTGCAGGTCCTGATCGTCGACGATGAACAAGTCCAGCGGGAAATGCTGGAGGGCTTTCTGGCCAAACAAGGATATAGAGTGGAGACCGCCGGCCAAGGGGCCGAAGCCCTCGACAGATTCAAAAGGAGTTCCTTCGATCTGGTTCTGACCGACTACCGAATGCCTGGGATGGACGGGATTCAGCTGCTCAAGGAACTGAAACGGCTGAACCCGGAGGTGGTGGTCGTCATCCTGACCGCTTTCGGGACCGTAGGAACGGCCGTGGCCGCCATGAAGGAGGGGGCTTACGATTACCTGACCAAACCCATCGACCTGGATGAACTCCTGCTCCTGATCCAGCGGGTGGAGAGGGAAGTGGGACTTCGCCGGGAAAACCGGGAACTCAGGGATCAACTGCGGGAGAAATTCAAAGTCGATTTCATCGTCTCGGCCAGCCGGCGCATGGAAGAAGCCTTGAACCTGGTCAAACGGGCCGCTCCCAGCGCCGCAACGGTCTTGATTCTTGGCGAGAGTGGGACGGGAAAAGAACTCATCGCCCGGGCCATCCATTATTCCAGCCCGCGGGCCGACAAGCCCCTGGTAAAGGTGAACTGCGCAGCCCTCCCTGAAAACCTTCTGGAGAGCGAGCTCTTCGGCCATGAAAAGGGAGCCTTCACCGGGGCTGTGACCCGGAGGATCGGGCGGTTCGAACAGGCGGACCAAGGTACGATATTTCTGGATGAGATCGGGGACCTCTCACCCGCCCTGCAGAGCAAGCTTCTGCGGGTTCTCCAGGAGAAGGAGTTCGAACGGGTGGGTAGCAGCCAGACGCTGAAGATCGATGCGCGGGTAGTCGCGGCCACCAACCGCAACCTTGAAGACGGGATCCGGAAAGGAACCTTCCGGGAAGACCTCTATTACCGCCTCAATGTAGTAACCATTTCCCTTCCTCCCTTGCGGGAGCGGAAGGAAGACATTTCCCCCTTGATCGAGCACTTCCTCGCCAAATACAGCCGGGAGAATCATAAAACGGGCTTGTCCATTTCCAAAGAGGCCCGGAACCTCCTACTGAACTACAATTACCCGGGAAATATCCGGGAGCTGGAGAATATCGTAGAAAGAGCCGTGGTCCTGTCCCGCGGGGATACGATTATGACCCAAGACCTGCCCCTGAACCTTCGGGAAGGAAAGGTGGAGGGCCTAATGCAGGAGGCGGGGAAGGGCCGGAACCTGCCGGAAACCCTGGAGGAAATCGAGCGATTGCGAATCAGCCAGGCGCTGGAAAGCAGCCACGGAGTTCAAACCAAGGCAGCGGAGGAGCTGGGAATCAGCGAGCGGGTCCTGCGGTACAAAATGAAGAAGTACGGAATCGGGGAGAAGGATTGAATAGTCGCATAGTCAAGAAGGGAAATAATCTTGCTCCTTCGGAATGTGTGAATATTCGACTAGCCGACTATTGGACTATCCGACTCTTATGCCGGGATAAAACTCATATCCTCCCTCAGCAGATAGATGAATTCCATCAGCAGGTCGCAGGTAGCTTCCAGGTCTTTCAGGGAAAGGACTTCCGCCGGGGTGTGCATGTAGCGCAAAGGGACGCTCACCAGGCCGGTGGCGACTCCCTTGCGGGAGAGTTGAATGACGTTGGCATCCGTGCCCGTGGCCCGGGGCGCCCCGAGAATCTGAATCGGAATTTTCCCTCTCTTGGCGGCCTTTAGCAGCAGTTCAAAGACGGCAGGGTTGATGTTGGCTCCCCGGGCGATGATCGGACCGGCCCCCAGTTTGTACTCCCCGACCCGCTTCTTGTCCACCTCCGGATAATCACTGGCGTGGCCTACCTCTATGGCGATTCCTACATCGGGCTGGACTTGGTAAGCGCTGGTCGTGGCTCCCCGAAGGCCGATTTCCTCCTGCACCGTGGAAACTCCATAGACCGGACAACGGGGGCCCTCTTTCTTCTCCCCAATCCGGCGGAGCACTTCGCCCACCACGAAGCTTCCCATCTTGTCGTCGAACCCCCGGGAGGCCACCCGGTCTCCATGCAGTCTCTCCAGACCCACGGCAAAGGTGATCGGGTCCCCGATTTTCACCAGCGACTCGGCTTCTTTCTTATCCTTGGCTCCGAAGTCGATGAAGAGGTTGTGAATCTGGACCACCTTATCCCGGTCCTTGGGGTCGATGAGATGAATCGCCTTCCTTCCCATGACCCCCACCCGAGGACCCTTGGCCGTGTGGACCCGGACCCGCTTCCCCGGCAGGAGCTGGGTGTCCACGCCGCCGATGGGAGAAAAGAAAGCAAACCCATTTTCGTCGATGTAGGTAACCATGAACCCGATCTCATCGCAATGACCGGCCAGCATCACCACGGGTTTGGCCTTCTTCCCCCGAATGTAACCGAAGGTGTTTCCCAGGACGTCGGTTCGCACTTCATCGACGGAGCCCCGAATGTACTCCCGGAAGACATTCTGGGCCGGCTGTTCATAACCGGAGGGACTGGGCGCTTCGGCAAGGGCTTTCAGAAATTCAAAAGACTTGGACCGCATGTTTCCTCCTGCTTTGAAGAGGCCATTATAGGCCGGGTCTAGGCTATCCCTTTATTGTAAAATATCCCATTCCCTGGCGATTGATCAAGACCCTTATGCAGGATTCAGCTAAATTTCTGCGTAATCTGCGGATAGCCAGTTATGGGAAGCCAAAAATGCCTTGACCCGTCTTCTCCGGTTGGCGATAATGGGGCAGCATGGAAGAGCGGGATGATCCATTCTTTAAACTCATCGATACTCATGCTCATCTGGATGAGGTCCAAGACCTCGAAGAAGCCTTGAAAAAGGCCCAGGATGTTGGAATCCGGGGGATCGTCGGAGTTGGGACGGACCTGGCATCGAATGAAAAAATTTTGCACTTGGCCGCTCGTTTTCCCAACTTCGTCCTTCCGGCCGTGGGTCTTCATCCCTGGCGTTTGGAAGGGATCGATCCCCAGGCCCAATTGGGTCTCATCGAAAAGGAACTCCCCCGCTGCGTAGCTTTGGGGGAGGTGGGTCTCGATTTTGCCCTGAAGACTCCAAGGGAAAAACAGGAAGAGGTTCTCCGCGGTCTCCTCACGATCGCCCGGCGCGAGAATAAACCGGTCCTTCTGCATGCCCGCAGAGCGTGGGCGGAGGCCTTGGGAATGCTGAAAAAGCAGGGGATCGAACGGGCGATATTCCATTGGTATAGCGGTCCCCCGGACATCCTGCAGCAGGTCATTGCCCAAGGGTATTGGGTCTCTGCAACTCCGGCAGCGGCCTACAGCGAAAGGCATCGTCTGGCCATCCAGGCTGCTCCCTTGGATCAGCTCGTACTGGAAACCGATGCTCCCGAGATTTACCGGGGAGCCAGGAGCGAGCCCAGGGACCTTTTGAAAACCCTGCAGGCGGTAAGTGAGCTGAAAGGTCAAACTCCCGAGGAGATTGCGCGGCAAACCTATCGGAATTCCATGGCTTTCTTCCGGCTTTCCGGTTCTTGAGAAAGGGTCCATGAAAGAAGAAGAGAATTCTCAAATTCGGGAACAAGAAAACAGCCAATTCGTCGAGAGGGTAAGCTGCTTTCGGCGGAGCCCGAAGGGAAAGGTCTATCCCCGGTCGAAGGCCGAAATTTTCGAAGCGGTGGCCGAGTCGTTGGGAGCCATGGTCAATTCGAGCGGGGGAACGGTCCTATTGGGCGCTTCTCTCGAAGAGGAGACCGGAGGGGTCTTTTGGGATGACCGGGAGCGGCAGCTTTTCATAAACCTTCTTCGTGAAGCCTTTCGCCCCCCGATCGTCTTTGAGGTGGTTCCCCAGGAATTCCTGGGGAAGGCAATCCTGCGCTTCACTGTTTCTCCCAGCCCGGCCATCCACAGCCGAAATAACGGAGAGACCCGGCTGCGGATCGGTCCGCAGAATATACCCCTCTCCAGGGAAAGACTGGCTGCTTTGCGGGAAGCCCGCTCCGAGACCTGGCATGAACGGGAGATCCTCCCCCGGAGTTCATTGGCCGATCTGGATTGGGACCTGGTGCGGGAATTCGTTTCCCAAATGGGTATGGGTGGAGATATGGAGAAGATCCTCCACCGTCCTTATGGCTTGATTGAATACCTGGATAACCGACCGGTTCTAACCCGAGCGGCGGTTTACCTTTTTGCCCGGGACCCTCTTCGATGGCATCCCCGGCCTGGGATCGAGTTTGTGCGCTTTGAGGGGACAGAGGAAAAAAGCGTTGAAGGGTACAACGTGGCCGAGAGAACCCGGCTCGAAGGGCCCCTCCTGCGGCTGATCCGGGAAGCGGAGAAGACCATCGGGGAGAAGATCAGGGAGCAGGTACTGCAGAGAGACCTTTTCTTCCGGGAAAAATTTGAGCTTCCCACTTTTGTCTGGCGCGAGGCGCTGACCAATGCCCTGGCCCACCGGGACTACGCTCTGGAGGGGACCGCGATTTCCGTATGGCTGTTTGACGACCGGATCGAGATTCGGAATCCCGGCCGTCTTCCGCGTGCGGTCAAGGCGGATCAGATCCTGCGACGGCAGAAGGTCCATTATGCCCGAAACCCCTTGATGACCCGGGTCTTGACCGATGCCGGGTACATGCGCGCCCGGGGGGAGGGGCTCCCCCGGGTCTTTCAGGAAATGGAACTCCATGGATTGAATCCCCCGGATTGGGGGGAGGAGGCGAATGGCTGCTGTCTGGTTTTCCGGAATACTCCCGTTCTGGATGAGGGTGCGCTTGCCTGGCTGAGAATGGTCAGCCAGGTGTCTTTGAACCCGCGGCAAAAACGCATCCTGGCCTACGCCCGGGTTCATGGGGGGATTTTCAGCAGCTCCGATTACCAGAAGTTCGGGGTGGACCGGGATGGAGCCTACGTGGAAATTAAGACCCTGGTTCGCCAGGGCTTGGTGGAGCCTTTGAAGAAGCATGGGAAAGTCTACCGGGTACGGGAGATGGGGGAAGAAAAAGCTTCTCTTCCAGGGTTAACCTGGGTCCTGGGCCCCTTAAAGACAAAGGGATTTTTTACCCTCCCGGAGCTGGAACTTCCCCCGGCCATTTCGCGGAAAAAAGCATGGACCGTGATCCGCAATCTGGCCAACGAAGGATACTTCAGCCCTTCCGGGAAGGGAAGGACGACGCGTTATCATATGACTGATAAGCTGAGGCCGCACCTGGAGAAGATGGGCTTCCCGTTTTCATTCCCATCCGAAGGGCAAAGGGCGGAAGATTGAACCATGGAGCCGAATCGGAAAGATCGATTCCGTCCCGCTTATCTGGACCTGCATGAGAAGGGCGCCTTAGTCGAGCGCGGGGCGGAAGCTCAGAGTCGCCTGGAATGCTGCCGGCTCTGCCCGCGGGAGTGCAAGATAAACCGTCAGGCAGGCGAAAAGGGATTTTGCCGGACAGGCTTGAAAGCCATGGTTTCCAGCCATAGCCCCCATTTCGTAGAAGAGGACCCTCTGGTGGGAACAGGGGGATCGGGGACGATCTTCTTCACCCACTGCAATCTCCTTTGCCTCTTCTGCCAGAATTTCGAGATCAGCCACCTCGGCGAAGGCCGCGAAGCCGAGCCCGCCCAGCTGGCCCGGATGATGCTCCACCTCCAGGATTTGGGCTGCCACAACATCAATTTCGTTTCCCCGTCTCACGTGGTGGCCCAGATCCTAGCGGCGCTTCCTCTGGCCGTCGAGGGGGGCCTGAAAATCCCCCTGGTCTACAATACCGGAGGCTATGACTCTTTGGAAACCCTCCGGCTTCTGGAAGGGGTCTTTGACATCTACATGCCCGACTTGAAATTCATGGACGGTGAGATTGCTCACCGTTACTGCCGGGCCAGGGATTATCCGGAGAAGGTTCGGGCGGCCATCCGGGAAATGCACCGGCAGGGCGGCGACTTGACCCTGGATCAACGGTCCGTGGCCCGGAGGGGCCTCCTGGTCCGTCACTTGGTCCTGCCGGGTGGATTGGCGGGAACCCGGGAAGCCATGCGGTTCCTGGCTCGGGAGGTGTCGCCCCATACGTATGTGAACCTCATGGACCAATACCGGCCCTGCGGCGAGGCTGGGAACCATCCCCCCCTGAACCGCAGGATCACCGGGAAGGAATACGAAGAGGCCTTGAACATCGCCCGCGAAGAAGGCATCCACCGCCTGGACCAGAGGAAAGGAAGCCGGATGCTTCGTTTTATTTGATCCATGGGACACAGATTCGAGCAGATGACGCAGATAGAGCATGATTGAATATGAGGAGAAAAAATGAACGTCAAGGACATGTTTCATCTTAAGGGCCAGGTGGCAATCGTTACCGGCGGAGGAAGGGGGATCGGAGTAAAGATGGCCGAAGGGCTCGCCGAAGCTGGAGCGAATGTGGTTCTCTGCTCCCGCAAGAAGGAGACCTGCGAGAAGACGGCGCGGGAACTGGCCAAGTTAGGGGTCAAAACCCTGGCGCTGGGCTGTGATGTGAGGTCGGCGAAAGAGATTCAAGGGGCGGTCGATGCCACTCTCAAGGAGTTCGGCCGGCTGGACATCTTGGTCAACAACTCCGGAACAAACTGGGGCGCCACCCCGGAAGAGTATCCCCTGGAGGGATGGCAGAAGGTCATGGACACCAACCTGAATGGGGTCTTCCTCTTCTCCCAAATCGCCGGACGGGCCATGATTCGACAGAAGGCCGGCAGGATTATCAATATCGCTTCCATCATGGGAGTCGTGGGTACAGAAGAGGAAGTGGCCGAGGCCATCGCCTACAGCGCGAGCAAGGGGGCGGTGATCACTTTTACCAAAGACTTGGCCGCCAAGTGGGCGAAGCATAACATTCGGGTCAATGCCATCGCCCCCGGTTGGTTTCCCACGGACATGACCCAGTGGGTGCTGGGCGCCCATGGAGAAAGAATCCTTGCCCATATTCCGATGCGCAGGTACGGCGAGGCGGACGAATTGAAAGGGGCGACGGTTTTCCTGGCCTCGGATGCTTCCCGGTATGTCACCGGGGTGGTGCTTCCAGTGGATGGGGGATACCTGGCGATATAAGAAACGCATAGAGCAGAGAGCATAGGGCATAGAGTAAAGAAAAAATATTTACGCTTTCTGATCCTTAGCGCTATGCGCCATGCGTCTTTTGGTCTTGTGGTGGGCGATGCGGGATTCGAACCCACGGCCTTTGGTTCCGGAGACCAACGCTCTATCCATCTGAGCTAATCGCCCCGATTTGAGTTTTAGGGTATCATTGAAACCCATGAAAGGTCAACGGTTTTCCATGGGGGGTTTCCTCCGGCATTCCGGGGTAGAAGGGAAGAAGAAATCGCCGCAGAACGAGGACGGGGCGGAAAGACATTGACAAATCCTTTATAAAACGACAAGATAGAAATCATCAATTTATAGGAAAAAAGATCCATGGCGGAAGACCTGGAAGGGGAAAAGAAAGACCTCGATGCCGCTGATGAAATCGCCTCCTTCGAGGGGGAAGAGGTCGAGGAAGTCTTTCTCCACGCCAGGGATCTAATGAATATCTTCGTAAAAACCATCAAAGCTTTCCGCCTGTATCCTCCCGAAAACCCCTCCCTGGTCGGCTTCCGGGACCTTCTCTTCCGTAAATTCCAGTTTTTTTTGAAGAGATACCATACCTTTTCCTTTAAGATTGAAGAGTACGACTTCTCCTTCAACAACCGGGTTCTCTACGAAAACAAAGAATTGAAGACCAGCCTGGCCTTCTTCCTCTACAAGGATGGACTGCGGGAACTCCGTTTCATGGAAGGCCTGGAGGAATGGGAGATCCAGGGGTTTCTGGATATCGTCAAACGGGGGGACCAGATCAACAAGATGGAGGAAGATCTGGTCACCATGATCTGGGAGCGGGACTTTGTCCATATCCGCTACCAGGCCACGGATGAATTTTTGGATGAAGTTCCGGTCATCATCCCCGAGAACATCGACCAATTCCGGAAGCACTTGACCTTTGAACCTCTGGGGCATCAGGTCTATGACGACTACGTGGTGAATGAAGCCGGAGAAGAGGTCAATTACTACGAGACCATGGCCAAGTCCTCATCCTCTTCTTCCTTGAGCGTGAATCGCAACGTCTACCTGCTCACCCCCGAGGAGCTGGAAGGCCTGCGAAAGGAAGTGGAAACCGAGGCTTCCCCCATCTCCCTGTTCAACATCATCGACATCCTGTTTGAAATCATGGCTCTGGAAAAGAAGCCCGAGCCCTACCGGGATTCGATCAACGTTCTCAGCAAGCTGCTGGATGCCCTCCTCACCCTGGGGGAATTCCAGAGGGCCACGGACCTCTTGAGCAGGCTCTATATCATCCTCAAGACTTATGACCTCCAGGGGTGGCAGGCCAAGGCCATCCAGCAATTGGCGGAAAGCGCCGGCGACGAGCAGAGAATCGAGAAGATCGGGAAGGTCCTGGAGAGGCGGGAAGGGGTCCGCCTGGAAGAGGTGGGCGGCTACCTCAAATTGCTGCCCTCCAACTCCCTGCAGCCCCTCATGAAGGTCCTGGGGGAGCTCAGCAACCCCAAGGCCCGCAGGACGGTCTGCGATGCGGTCTGTCAAATCGGGAAAGATCAAATCGACCGGATCCTTCCTTTCATGGAAGACCGGCGCTGGTACCTGGTGCGCAATGTGGTTTATATTCTTGGCCGAATCGGGAAGGAAGCGGCCATCCCCTCCATCCAGAAAGCGCTTTCCCACCGGGAGATGCGAGTGAGGAGAGAAGGGGTTCATTCCCTGGGGTTTATCGGGGGGTCGAAGGCTTTCAACCTCCTGGTGAAAGCGCTGCAAGATCCCGACATGCGGGTCCGATGCGGCGCGGCCTTGAACCTGGGGAAGGTGGGGCGTAAGAACAGCCTCGTCTATCTTGGCGAACTGATTCAGAGCAAGGATTTCCATCGGAAGGAACCGGCGGAGAAGAAAGCCCTCTTCGACGCCGTCGGGATTGCCGGGTCCAATGAAGCTCTCCCGATGCTTCAGAAGCTGCTGATGAAAAGAACCTGGTTCCGGAGGAGAAGGGCGGAAGATTCCCGCGAAGGGGCGGCCGGCGCTCTGGCCCTGATCGGGACCCGAGAGGCGAAATCGGTCCTGGAATTGGGGCAAAAATCCAAGAATGCGACGATCCGGAGGATCTGCCAGCGGGCGCTGCGCCGACAGGCCTCCGTTCCACAAAAATTTTAATGACCCAAGATACCCGCGGAAGAACCCAATGGGATGGACGGGCGGATGGCAAGACCTCCGGCGGGCAGGATCATGTCCCGGAGATGATGGGGACCGAGTTCATCCTCCGTTTCTACCGGCTGCTCAAAGGGGCCAGCCTGTATGACCGCAACAACGCCACCATCGAAAGGCTGACCCAGGAAGCGCTGCAGGCGATCAACCCCTTTGTCCAGTCCCAGGATCACCTCTTCCTGAAAATCGTGCGGGACAACTTCTTCTTCAATAACATCCGCATCCCGGTAAAAGCCGACCGGTACTCCATCTTCAAGATTTTTTCCCAAGAGATGGCCCGGCGGATGATCGGAGAGCTGGAGTTCATCGAAGAGGTGAACTCCCCCGCCCTGAAGGACTTCGTTTTCCTCCTGTCGAAGTTGGATGAAGGCAATGAAAGCAACTACCTCTACGTGAATCGCCAGCTGGAATCCCGCGGGATTCACGGCATCACCGTGGGAAAATTGGAGTTTCTGCGGGATGAGGATTTCCTCATCGACTCGGAGAAGCAGAAGCAGTACTCGAAGCAGATTTACTTCAAGACGGTGAACCTGGTCAGGGAGGTGTCAGAGGGAATCCGGACCCAGAAGCTCATCAACGTCCGCAAGGCCAAGCACCTCATGCAGAGCGCGGTCAATTCCATCATGCAGGACGAGTCAGCCCTCCTGGGACTGACCAACATCAAGAACTACGACGACTATACCTTTAACCATTGCGTCAACGTGGCCATCTACGCCATTGCTCTGGGCCAGCGGATCGGGTTTCCCAAAAAGCAGCTGTCCCATTTAGGCATGGCCGGCCTCTTCCATGACATCGGCAAGGTCAGCATCCCCAAAGAAGTCCTCAACAAGACGGACAAATTATCCCCCCAGGAATGGGCCATGATCCGGGCCCATCCGGTCGTGGGGGCGGAGATGGTGATCCGCCTCAAGGAATGGGGAGAACTCTCCGCGCGGCTGATCGACGCTTCCTTCGAGCATCACTTGAAATACGACTTGACCGGCTACCCCAAGCTGGCGCGGAAGAGGAATATCACCCTCTTCGGCAAGATTATCGCCGTCGCCGATTTCTACGATGCCCTGGTAAGGCCCCGGATCTATCGCCAATACCCCTATGTTTCGGAAAAGATTTTGGGCCTGATGCTGGACCGGGCGGGGAGGGATTTTGACCCGGCGCTGGTGAAAGTCTTCATCAACATGATCGGGATCTATCCCCTGGGAACGCTGGCCCTGCTCAGTACCAATGAAATAGGGATCGTGGTCCAGACCCAGGAGGACCCCGAGATGATCGACCGGCCCAAAATCTGCCTGCTTCAATACAGCGACGGAGAGTACCGCAAGGGGGGGGCTGTGGACTTGCGCGAGATGGATGAAGGGATGCGCTCCTTTAAAAGGTCCATCGTGAGGACCCTCGACCCGAACGAATATAACATCCACGTAGCCGAATTCCTCATATAGGCTGCTTTCGCCCGCCGGCTTTTTCCCGCCCGAATTCGCTCTGGGTTCCCGGTTACTTGATCACCAATCCCCCCCGGCCCCATCTCTTAACCTCGGTCAGGCTGACCTCAAAACCGAGGGGGAAAGTGTAGAAAGGAAACTCAACCACCTGGGTCCAGGAAACGTTGAGGGTAAGGGAATCGGAGGTTTGGGTGATCCGAATATTCCTGGGGGTGAGTTGAACCTCTGCGTCCTTGACCTGGGTGATGACCCTCTGAACGATTGCCGGCTCGGGTTTGGGGTCCCCGGCGACGGTCCAGGTGAGAGCCTGGCGGATCTGTTCCCGCGCCTGGTAGTAAATCCAGTAAGCCTCTCCAAACTTGTATCCCGCGAAACCCAAGATGCCGAGCAGGACCAGCCAAATGAGACAACCCGGAGTCGAAATCCCCCGGTTGTTCGCGTGCCGGGATTGGTTCTTTAGGGGCGAAAAAAATCGGGTCATATCTTTTTCAATCCTTTGTCCTCTGTTTTTTCCGAGGAAAACTCCCGGAAAGACCAGTATTTTTTGAGTTCCCTCTCCTTTTGGGCATAGAGGCTGTGGAACTTTTCTGGAACCAGGAAAGAAAGACCCCGGGCGATGGATAATACCGCCGGCGAGATTTTCGAATCGAGGAGCACCTTGCTCTTGGGGGGCAGAAAGGCGGTAAGCACGAGAAGGATGATGGCAATGAGAAGGATGGCTTTCAAGAATCCGAAGGCTGCCCCGCCCATGCGGTCGGCCCAGCCGAGGCCACCTTTACGGACGACCTTGGAAAGGAGGCTTCCCAGGAGACTGACTCCTAGGGCTACCAGCAGGAAAAGGACGGAAAAGCCGAGGATCTGCGCAACGGTCTCCTGTTCCACCCATCGCTTCAGCCACTCTGCCGCCCGCGGGTAGCCATAACTGGCCCCGAGGAATCCCAGGATGATGGCCAGGAAAGCGAAGATCTCCCGGACCAGTCCCCGGTAAAGGCTGTAAAGTACCGAGGCCCCGATGATAACCAGAAAGATAATGTCCAGGGTGCTCATAGCGTTCCTTCTCGGACTTTTATATAGCAGGAACGGAAATAATTCAAGCCTAAAAACGGACGGAGGGATTTCAGTTGCCTCGGAAAGGGGCTTTTGTTATTTTTAAAAAGGAGGATGGAGCTTTTTCCCCCTGACTTTTTCCTCCTCGGTGCGATTCTTTTCCGAGGAAAGGCGGATGGCTTGAATCGTCGAAGAGACCTAGGCTTCCTTTTCAACCCTCGGTCCATTGCTTTGGTGGGCGTTCCCCGCGGTTTTGAGCCCGGAAGGGTTTTTCTCCAGGGACTTCTCGACCAGGGATATCCCGGGAAGGTTTTCCCCGTCAACCCCAAGGCGGATTCCATCGATGGATGCCGGGCTTACCCTTTCCTGAAAGAAGTTCCGGGAGAGATCGACCTGGCGATCCTCCTCTTGCCGGCGGCTCTGGTTTTGCCGGCGCTGGAGGAATGCGGCGAAAAGGGGGTGAAAATCGCCGTCATCTATACCTCCGGCTTCGCCGAAACCGGGGATGATGAGGGGAAAAAAAGAGAGGCCGCGCTTCTGCAGGCTGCCCAAAGGAAGGGAATACGGATCATCGGGCCTAACTGCATGGGAATCTATTATCCCAAGAACGGCCTGGCTTTTTTCCCGGGCATGCCCAAGGAGCCGGGCAAAGTGGGGATGATTTCCCAAAGCGGTTCTCTGGCCATCCTGTTGAGCCGGTTGGCCGGGCCCCGGGGAATCCGCTTCAGCAAGGTCATCAGCACCGGAAACGAGAGCGACCTGAACAGCTCCGATTTTCTTTCTTACCTGGGGGAAGACCCGGAAACGGAAGTGATCGGGGCGTACCTGGAAGGGGTGAAAGACGGGCCCGGCTTCCTCCGGGCCTTGCAGGAGGTCTGCCGGAAGAAACCGGTGGTCATTTGGAAAGCCGGGCGTACTCCAAAAGGGGCCAAGGCCGCTTCGTCCCACACCGGGTCCCTGGCAGGGTCAAAGATGGCTTGGGAGGCCCTGAGAAAACAGACTGGGGCCATCCTCGCCCGTCACCTGGAGGAGTTCGTGGATATCCTTACGGCATTCTACTACCTGCCCGGGAAAGTGGGAAGGCGCCTGGCTATTTTATCCGGCCCGGGAGGGCCGGCGGTCTCAGCCGCCGATGCCTGTGAAGAATTCGGGCTTCAGGTGGCCGACCTTCAAGAGGAGACTCGCAGGCGGCTGAAGGCCCTGCTGCCCCCAACCGGGACCAGCGCCAACAATCCGGTGGACCTGGGACTGGCCTCCATCTTCCAGGTAGACCTCTATGGGCGGGCGGCGGAAATTGTGGGGGAGGACCCTGGCGTGGATGGCT
>Ga0102851_10000805_pt1 | contig 16772 bp, 14 predicted proteins | sample Mud3Dept3metaG_FD_79558 | JGI IMG/M metagenome (GOLD analysis project Ga0102851, IMG submission 79558) | Freshwater wetland microbial communities from Ohio, USA, analyzing the effect of biotic and abiotic controls - Mud 3 Core 4 Depth 3... | ecosystem: Environmental > Aquatic > Freshwater >... | reverse complement strand
GCACGCTTCCTGCCACAGCCCGTGGCAATGGTGTAGGCGATGTCCGACCGGGTCTTGGAGTCCGCGCCCAGCACCTTGTCGAGAGCAGCTTCCGAGGTCTTCCGTGAATTCGCGCCGGTAGGAAATATCGTATAGCCGATGACCCCTTTCTCCTTGTCGAAGAGCAAGGCCTCTGTTGTGATTGACCCTATATCGACTCCGGCTACCAGCATGGTTTCACCATCCGCCTCGTTTATTCGATAATCGCCAGCACCGTATCTGCGTCCACTTCCTGTCCGGCTGCTACCTTTATCTCTTTGATCACGCCGCTTGCAGGGGCCACGATCGGCATCTCCATCTTCATGGCCTCAAGCGTAGCTATCTGATCATCTTCACTCACCTTGTCTCCCACTTTGCAGAGCACGTTCACTATCTTGCCAACCATCGGTACCGTTACTTCTGTGGCCATGCGATCCTCCTCACTTATTTTCTGTATCCCAACGCGAATTGGGCGATGATCATTTTCTGGACGTTGGACGTGCCTTCAACGATCTGGTAGGACTTGGCATCCCTGTAGAACCGTTCGACCGGGTACTCTGAAGAGAAGCCGTAGGAGCCGAAGATCTTGACCGCTTCAGAGGCGCAGAAGTTCGCGGACTCTGCTGCGTAATACTTGGCCATAGAGGTAGAAAGCGTGTTGCCCCTTTTGCCGTTGTCTTTCTCCCATGCCGCCCGGTAGACCAACAGCTTGGCAGCGTCGTGCTCGACCGACATCCTGCCGATCTGCTCCTGGATCATCTGGAACTGGCCGATAGGCTGGCCGAACTGCTCCCTCTCGTTGCAATACTTGACTGCCTCGTCGATACAGCTTTGTGAAACGCCGACGGCGCGTGCTGCGGAGCTCAACCGTGTCTGGTCGAGCATCGACATGCATATCTTGAAGCCGTCACCCTTCTTGCCGATGAGCGCGCTCTTTGGAATCTTCACTTCTTCGAAGAAGATTTCGCCCGTGGGTGCGCAGTGCAGGCCCAGTTTCGTGGTGATCGCGCGCTGCGTGATACCCGGCAAGTGGAAGTTGACGAAGAAGGCGGACATGCCTTTGTGCTTGGCTGCCTTGTCGGTCATGGCATAAACCACGCCGCAGTCGCAGTAGGGAACCCCCGAAATCCAGGTCTTGGTGCCGTTCAGTATGAAGCCATCGTCCACCTCGGTGGCAGTGGTCCGCATGCTGACAACGTCAGAACCAGAGTTCGGCTCTGTAATGGCGAAGCAGCCGAGCTGCTTGGCGTTTACGAGGTCCTTCACATACTGGTCTTTCAGTTCATCACTCGCGTAATCAAGAAGGACGGTCTGCGGTCCGTTCATCTGCAGGTTGAAGGGGAGACCCCAGGACGGGCTTACCCTGGCCACTTCGATGGCCATCAGCGTAGCCGCCAGAACGCCTGCCTCGCTGCCGTCGTATTTCTCCGGCGCAAGACAGCCGAACATGCCAAGCTGCCCCATCTGTTTGATCAGCTCAGGTCTGAACTTGTGCTCCTTTTCGTCCTCTTCCATCAGGGGCTTGACCTTTTTTACGGCGAAGTCATACGCCATATCTTTCATTGCTATCTGTTCATCTGTTAAGGAAAAATCCATTAGCCGCCTCCTCTAAATGTGAAATAATTTACAAACTGTATCTTAGCGCATGTGAAATTTTGATGTCAAGCTAAATCTCGTGCCTCTGAAGCGCTATTTTGTATGCAAAAAACAGGGTCCCGGAGGACCGTGCCTGGTTCTTCGTGCCTTGTTCTTCGTTAGGGTCAGAAACGAGGCACCAAGCTTAGGAAACTGTGCTTGGTTCTTCGTGGTCCGTTCTTCGTTAAGGCATGAAACCAGGCACCAAGAACCAGGCACCAAGAACCAGGCACCAAGAACCAGGCACCAAGAACCAGGCACCAAGAACCAGGCACGAGGAACGTGCCGTCAGGCACTGCTTTTATGGTATCCCGCGATCACGTAATACGATGCCCGATCGAAGAAATAGACGAGCCGCTCGCTTAGTTCAACAACTTTATATATGTCTACCGGGCGGTGCCAGACCCCCATAGATGAGGTAAGCTTGAAGATGTGTTTCTTGAGAAGGCTGACGGCGCTGATGGTCTCCTCCAAGGGGGCCTCTCCTTTGCCGGGCCTCCGTCCCAGGTCAGAACAGAGTTTCTTCAATTTAGCTTCGTCCTTGTCAGCTTCGTCCTTGTCAGCCTTGCTCTTGTCGCCCCTGAGCCACCGCCCTAACTCGCCGATGAGCACCGCAGCACCCGATGAGAGCTCACTTCTGTCGCGGGCCTGAAAATGCCTCGTCGAGGGGTTCGTCGATATGTCTTCGAGCCACAACTCGATGATGCGCGGCGTGTTCTCCTCAATCGCCTTGACCAGTTCATCCGAAAGAAGCCTCCCGGTCGAGGGATATTCCCCGTGCGTCGTCTCCCGGACCAGCATTTGGAAAGAGTCTGTCATGTCCCATAGGTCTTTCTTGAGCGGGATGAACTTGGCCAGGGCCTTTTCCTGGGAGGAAAAGGCGAGCTTCGGCAGGTTAGCGATGGGAAAATAGCGCGCATCAACTGCGTCATCGCCCGCGGAAGCGTTTCCGGCCACGCGCTCAGCTTCGAACGTCACCACGAGCACGTCGCCATACACGTCGTTTTTTTCTGAGGTTACATCCACGATCTGAACGATCCTGCCGTCAATCCCTGCCTCTTCCTTCAATTCCCGCATGGCAGCGTCTTCGATGCTCTCCCCTGATTCGGCAAAGCCTATCGGGAAGCACCACATGCCCTTTGCCGGCTCCTGAGCCCGTTTCACAAGGAGCAGTTCCCGGTTTTCATTCGCAACCATTATCGAAACCACAGGCAATGGGTTCTCGTAATAGATCTCACCGCACGCCGTACAGACCTGTCGCTCTTTGCCTTCCGCCAACCTCATATCGAGAGAGCCCTGGCAGTAGTTGCAAAAAAGTTTTGTCTTCATTCCCTCTTCAACCTGTCCGTCTATGAGTTCGCGTCGGTCCCGGGTGTTCCGTTAATAGCCCGTTAGCAACCCATTGGCAACCCAATAACAAGCGGGACCGTGAGAATAGTATACTTCGGCCTGTCCTGCCGGGCCAGCAAAAGATCAGCACAAGGCCCGCACAGGCACCGGCACAAGGCCCGCACAGGGACCGGCATAACGCGGCAAATGGGACACATGAAGGAACTGCCTCCCGTCTGCCGACAGCGGGAGCACAGGTCAGAATTTTCCGCCCGCAGGAGTTTTTTCCCGGGGGGGCGAGACGAGACTCTCCCCGGGCATACTGTGTACCCCCTTGAGAACAGTTGCTGCTCTAGGTTCAACGAGCGTCGGCATAGTAGTTGGGAGGATGGCATGGTAGTTGCTTCGTTACACCCAAAACGGCAAGAGGAGGTACGAGGCAGCCATATGGATCTTTATACCAGAAACGTTCTGGTGGGTGCGTTCGCAATTCTGGTGATGAGCGCCGTTGTGGTCGGCGAGATGGTCACCTGGGTCAGTTGCGACATCGACACCGCGAAGGACCTGGTCCAGAAGGTGAGCCTCGGCGTGAGCACCTCAGGCACCCTTTTTCTCGCTTTCGTCTACGTCAGGGCCTCCAAAAGGCAGAAAGGGAGGAACGGCAAGAAGTCCTCTTTCTTCTCCCATGAGTATCACGGCCCCAAGTTAAAGGGCAAGGATTAGACTCCCCTCTCCATCCTGTGCTATACAATCGAACCAGGGAAAGGCATGTGTATCATCTCAATGGGTAACGTCTCAATGAGTAACGTCTCATGGGCATGGCGACACGCATAGCTGCCGTTGCCGTCTCGGCGTTCCTGCTTTGTTCCTGCACGCTGAAGGGCACGCCGCGAGACTCGCTCTCCATGCTGAGGACCGCCCTGCTGAACCAGGACGCAGACGAGGCGATGAAGTATATCGACGTAGACAGCATCGTCGATCATCTGGTGCAGGAGCGCATTCAGCGACGGGCGGCACGGGCGAAGAGCCCGTCTGATGCGCTAAAGCTTGAAGCCGAAAAGGGCATCGCCTCTGCGACGCTTCCCTACGCGAAGGAGTTGCTTGCGAGGCAGGTGCGCAAGGCGATCGAGTCAGGAGGAGAGTCAGACTACTTTGACTACATCAGGAAAGGGAGTGTCTGGTATCTCACTATCGATGAAAAGGGGGAGCGAGCTACCGTGACTCCAAGAGGCGATAAAAAGGTCCAGTTCACAATGGAGAGGACAGACCAGGGCTACTGGAAAATCGTAGAGGTGAAGCTGCGCCCTGACCGCAAAGTTGAGGAAGAGCGGTAATCCTGAAAGGAGGATGAGCGAACATGGTGATCGGCGACATCGAGAGAAATCCTACCGAAGTCGTGCGGGTGAGCGTCTCGGAATACAAGGGGCGGAAGTATGTGGACCTGCGCATCTACTTCAAGAATACTGAAGGAGAATGGGCGCCTACCAAGAAAGGCGTGACTGTGCAGCCGGAGAAGGTGGAGGAGATGCTGGCGCTGCTCAAGCAGGCTCAGGCCGCACTCTAATACCAAGGCGCCTTCATTTGCAAATATTTGACCTCGACAGGGCGGCAGTGGGGGAGCAAGCCAGATTAGGTGTCGACAAAACCTACCTAACTAGCGCAAAGAGTGGGTTATGCAAAAGTGAGAATTACGGGTTGAAACAAACCCTGACACAAGGGTCATCCTCAGCTGACCGTGAGCAGATCCATTGTCTTGTGTTGAGTAATACTCCGGGCGACCTCATTTCTTTGGCTCCAGTGAGGGATTACAGTGCCTTCAAGGAGTATCTCCGGCTGGCTTGTTGTCCGTCTCGCCCGAGATGAACTTGACGATTTCCGTGCCGAAGCGTTTGCAGGCAGGCGATTCTGTCGGGCCAGCAGGCACGATGATGGGCAGAATACCCAGAACCGCGTAAAAACCGCTTGACTCAGCGGTGGTAGTCAGGTCGCCCGTCTCAGTGGCGTTCTTCACATCTATGATGTGTGCCCACAGGAGTGTTGTCTTGGTATGCGTCCAATGGCCGCCGTCCGGGGCGGTATGGGTCTTCCACTGTGAAACCGTCCCTTGTCTAGCCATGATTAGATAGCGGAGTTGCAGGGCATCGATGATTTTTTGTCGAACGTGAGGCGCCTCCAGAACTGAATCCAAGATCTCGGCACTGGCCGGAGCCGAGGCACCATCCAGGTCGGGGAAGACAATCCGTCGGAACTCGTCGGGGGGAATAAGCGTTACTGACTGAACCCCTTCCTTCAGGGCCCGCCGCAGGCACTCGGATAGCCCGGCTTCCACGCTAGCGGCCTCCTCAAGCGATCGACCTGTATGATCCCGATGATCCAATACCAGCGCGAGGACGTCACCTTTCTCCAGTGGTCCAGAACTTCTTTTGGAATGTCGAACCTCGATAGTGGAGCACCCGGCGAAGCACACAAGCACCGCGATGCATGAGGCAATCCCCCCGATCATCCCCTTTTTCTTTGGTCTGGTCTCCATCATCTATCCTCCCCGTACAAGGATCGGGTATCGATTTCACCTGCGACTCTGTTACACCAAGACTAATCATGCTCATCTTCTTCATTTCTCTGAACGTCCGTCATCAGGTAGTACATCAAAATCACCCAAATGGTGAAAAACTCCGACAACGGTGTCGTTTGCATCGTATGATATAGCGATGTTTTCGATTACTCTATCCCCCTCCTTTAGTTTACTCGTGTTAATAAGTCCCGTTGCATCATAGAGATCATAAAGGCCGGCACTTATGATTCCAGCAATCGCAAAAATTATTGCATCGCCTACGGTTGGTGGGATGCCAGCGTCATAACTATAGACGCAGAAATGGATATTTAGCGGGGTGGTCCATTCGCGCATGGGAGAGCCAAGAACGTTTTCGGCCTCCTGCTTGCTGATTCCAGGTCTGACTGAACTGATATCTTTCCCCGGCTCACCTTTGAATGTCGCCACCGCCGCCACACAACCGGATTGAAATAATGATGCAAGAAGAAGGCAGATTATGCCCCATGATAGCGCTCTATTTTGTTTCGTCTGGTTCATTGGGTTCCTCCTTTGCGTCGTCCGGCTCATCAGGCTTCTCCGGCTGTTTCATGCAGCGCCTAATTGCCTTATCGGGTTTTGCATAGAGTGAGCCTACTAAATGCTCACACCTCACAAGTTGCGAATCGGGCGTAAACTCGAGACAGAAGTAGTGGGGCGCCATCACGGGGATTATTGCACCGCTATAACCACCTCCAATCAATACATACCCATAAGCCACATCCCATTCATACATGAGAAAACGGTCATCATCGAGCCTGTGCTTGGGTTCACCCATCAGAAGAAGAACGTCTGCACGGGTTGCCGCTCCGGAGCAGAGAGACGCGAAGGCCTCTTTGTCAGGCACGACGTCCAAACCGTGAGGCACAGTCGGTATGGGAAGGCATCCGGCGAGAAAAAGCGCGCCAATTAAGACCGAGCAAGGTAGTGACAACCACTTATCGGCAGCCATATTTCACCAGACTGTGACGTTCGAGAACATTGTCCGCATCAAACACCAGCACACACGCATGGCACGTCCCTTTGCCGTTCAGGGTCAGGCGGCCGTCGTCCTGCAGGTACACATGATAAATAAGGATTCGCCCGCTCTCATAGCCCGACCGGGCAGGCCCCAGCCGGTCCAGTACTTCCTGCTTTGTGGTTGTGCCATCGCGAATAAATCCCTCGTACTTGCTCATAGTGGAAGAATCAACCTTTCGAGCGGTCACACAACCTCCAAGGCAACCTACAACTATGCCTAGTGATACGATAAGTAGAGTCACGCGCACTGTAGCATGGTTATTGATTCTGGTTTTCTTAATCATGATCTTTGCGCAACCCTCCATCTGGGCCAGCTGAATCACCCTCTCTTCGCCCGTTCCTTGACCTGATGCATGAAGGCTTCGAGACGGGTGGTTATGTTAGTGATCCCCTGGCCGTCGTAGGCTACATGAAACACCGGAATGTCATACTTCTTCTGAACCATTGCGAGGAGAGCTCCTGCAATCGTCCCGGGCATGCAGGTAAAGGGAATGGCGTTGATGATGCCACAGGCGCCCCTCTCGACACCATCAATCGCCTTGCCCACGGTGAGGATGGCTTCCCCTTCGAAGGAGAAGGGTACGTACGGCCTTGCTTTATTGATAATGTCTGCCACATCGGGTTCTCTGCCGCAGCCCAGGTGCCTCTCGAAGATCCGCTCAAGAGTTCGCTCTTCTTTGTGTTGCACGTGTTGAACGATGAAGAGTCGGACCAGTTCCGACAGGGTAGGCATACTCCCACTCATTCGGTGACCGCGCAGGTAATTGACGTACGAGATCCATTCGCCAAAGGACGCGAGCCACACCTGCCCACCAAATTCTTCCACTTTCCGGATCAGGTTGCTGTTGCTGAACCGGTTATGCCTGACGTAGACTTCACCCACGACCGTCACGATCGGTTTGCGTGGTTCATCCTGCTCGATGTCGCGGAAGGCCCGAACCCCTTGAGCCAGGACATCAACCAGGCTGCCATTACCTCTCTCGATGGCTGCCGTAACTGCGGCGATTGTATCCCAGTAGGCCCTGTCGGCCTGCCCCTTTGTCTTCTCGTGCGGACGTACTTCATGCAGCATCTTCATGCACAAATCAGTGGCTACGATGGCGCGCCACCCGAGGCGCTGAAACGTGTCACCCATTCCCAGGTCCTGATACAGGTGGTCGTCCTGGTTAGGGGCATATATGGGAACGTCCGGGAATCCAAGTTCGTCGAGCACCATACGGTGGAACTTGTTGTACTGACCGAAGCGACACGGGCCGCTCCCTGAAGGCATGAAGAAGGCGGTGTGATCACGATCGAAATCGGCTCTCTTCACCATTTTCACCATGTCGCCGGTGGTGAGCGCGCACGGGTAGCACTCTTTGCCGGAAGTGTGCTTTCGTCCATAGTTTAGAGACTCCTCGTCCGGCTCGTCCATAGCAGCTGCATCGACCCCGCAGGCCCTGAAGGCGCCGGCGAACGGTATGGCGTGGTCGCACATGTTGGGTATGTAGACCTTTCGGTTCCGGCGTCCTAAAAGCGATCCCGCAATCACAGTCGGGCTGCCGCTGAATTGCCTGCCACGTGCGTTTCTTACGCTGTCCAGAAACGCTTCGAGGCGGGTGACTGCGCCGCCATCGGCGCTGTGTTCGTCGATCTCCAGCTGGAGGAAGGGCTTCCCCTGGAGGGCCGCTTTGAAGAAATGGCTGATGAAGGAATCGGGACCGCACCCAAAATTCGTGATGTATACAGGGTAGAGATTTCTCTCCTCCCTGATTATCCGAGCCGCCTTGAGGATCCTGTGACCGTATGCCCAATACATGTTCTTCAGGTCCTCGTCCGTTTCCATGTAATCCGCACCCGGGAGCATGTCGAGCGGAATGGACTGCACACCAAGATCAGCAAGCTTACGGTGAATATTCAGGTTCGCCCCTGGGTCGGTGCTGTTGTACGGGCGGCCGACAAGGACAACGGCTATGTCATCCCTTCTCCATTGTTTGGCGGCATTCCTGCCTTCGGCAGCTAGACGCCTGTAGAACCCCTCCTGCACCTGCAGGGCCTTCTCGAAAGCTCTTCTGGCTTCGCCCCTCGAACGCCCGAGCTGTCGTACGTAATCGGCAAGGTTCTTCAGAGTCGTTTTCTGTTTTTGTCCGAAATAGATCACCGGGGTATCGACGCACACGCCCAGGGCCCTAAAGTCTATCGAGGCCTTCACAGTGTAAGGAAACGACTGAGCGTACGGGCAGGCGAAGGTATTGGAAACATTTTCAATGGGTCTTCTCATATTGACCATGCTCGGCAGGAAGATACGTTTGATGCCCCGATTGATGAGGTTGAGAACCTGCCCATGCGCGAGTTTGACCGGGAAACAGGCCTCGAAGATAATATTCTCCACGCCCTCTCTGATCGTCTTCTTGTTGGTCGGATCGGACAGAACCGGTGCATAGCCGATCTCCGTAAGGAAGGTCATCCAGAAAGGGAGGAGCTCCCACATGTTGAGGAGCATGGGTAACCCTATGGGCTCACCGGAACCGGCAGAATGCGGGTGCGCCGACCTTAGCAGTTCGCTCCGCAAAGATACAAGATCCGCAACGTCCCTTTTCTGCGTGCGTCTCACGACGTCGTATTTGTCGCAACGGCTGCCGTAGTAAAGGGGGCTCTCCTTCTCGACCGTCACTTTCCTGATTTCGCAGAGGTTCTCGCAGCCTTTGCACTCAAAGGTATCGATACAGTAGGACCGCTTGCTCAGATCAAAGCCCTTGAAGGCGCTCTTCTGCCACGCTCTGTTTTTCATGGCGAGGATGGCCACGCCTATGGCACCAGTGACGTCATGGTGCGGTGGCACTATGATTGGCCTGCCGAGCGTCCTCTCGAACGCTGCGACAACCCCCTGGTTGAAGGCGGTTCCACCCTGGAAGAAAATCTTCTTACCTATTCTTCTGTCACCCACCACCTTGTTCAAATAGTTCGCTACAATCGAGTAGCTAAGGCCGGCGACGATGTCAGCCGTCCGGGTGCCCCGCTGTAAATGGTGGACCACATCCGATTCCATGAAGACCGTGCACCTCTCTCCCATCTTTACAGGACGGTGAGCACCCAGGGCGAGAGAGCCGAATTCTTCTATTATGGAGATGCCGAGCCTCTCAGCCTGCTCTTCGAGAAATGATCCGGTACCCGCCGCGCAGGCTTTGTTCATCTCAAAGTCGACGACGACGCCGTGGTCGATGCTCACGTACTTTGAATCCTGACCTCCAATTTCGAAGATGGTATCTACGTCGCCGTCGATGCTGATCGCGGCTTCGGCCTGGGCCGTGATCTCATTCCTGACGATATCGGCGCCGATGAAGTCGGCGGTAAGGTAGCGACCGGAGCCGGTCGTGCCTGCACCCACTACGTCAATTAATGCCCCCACTTCCTCGCCTATTTCGGCAAGGCCTCTCTTCACGGCTTCCAGTGGCCTCCCTTCAGTCATAAGGTATCTTTTCGCGATCACATTCCTGTCGCTATCAATCACGACGAGGTTCGTACTGATCGAGCCTACGTCGACGCCCAGGTACACCTCCGTTCTTTTGGTGATGCTTCTGATGTCGTAGGCGGGCCGAAGGTTTTCTGCCCGAACCGGGAGGGACGGATGGGCATCTTCAGCGGGCCCGCCATTGACTGAAGCTCTGAGCGTCGTAAGTCCGTCGATTCTGCCTGCCTGGTTTCCGTCTTCAGTAAGCGCATAGACGGCACCCAAAGCCCCAAGGTAGAGGAAGTAATCAGGAACAAAGAACTGATACTCTTCCAGAGAGAATACATCGCGCAGTGCCTTACGCATTCCTGCGTTCGCTGCAACGCCCCCGACGAACGCCACGGGAGCATTGATCTCTTTACCTCTTGCTACGCTTCCCTTGAAGCTTCGCGCCAGGGCATAGCAGATACCGGCAACGATGTCGAAATCAGGCGTCGCAATCTGTTGAAGATGGATCATGTCCGATTTCGCAAAAACCGTGCACCTCCCCGCAAGCCTTGGAGGATTAGTGGATCGCAGAGCCACCTCGCTGAATTCTTCGATGGTGTACCGGAGTCTCGAGGCCTGCTGATCAAGGAAAGAGCCCGTACCGGCCGCACAGAGGGCATTCATCGAGAAATCCCTTACCCGAAGGCCGTTATCACCCGCCTCCAGGACGATAAGTTTGGAATCCTCGCCTCCGATGTCGATGACTGTTCTGGTCTCAGGGTAGAGGCGGCTGAAGGCTTTTGAGACGGCAACGATCTCATTGACGAAAAAAGCACCGGTCAAGGCCGCGAATTGCTTCGCGCCGGTGCCGGTTGCTGCTACCCTGTCGATTGGCGCCTCTGTCGCTACCTGCTCCAGCAAGTCAGCCGCGACCTCGAGAGGCTTTCCTTTATGACGGACATACTCGCACACCGCTATTGCGCCCTCGTTTTCTGTCACAACCACCTTTACACTTACAGACCCGACGTCGATTCCTGCGAATCTCATCGTCCACCCCCTTGGCGCAATCTATGATGATTATTGGTTTGGATTCTTTTCCTCATGATCGCCAATGCACACCCTGCAGAGCCGATGAGAGCAACCAGGAATGATGCAACCCCATCGAAAGACCACCTCGGACCACTCTGTCTATCTAATCTCTCCGCCATGGCAACCTCCGTGTGATCATGTTCAAAGTATAGAAGCAAAATCGGATACACCGATATCAGCTGATTACCTACTTCATACCTACCTTTTTTACGTATAATGACATACGTCACTAGGTATGACGGATCTAGGTGTGGGAGCGGGACAATCGACCCTTAGTGCCAAAAGGCAGTCTTGCGGATGCCGGCGCTGGGATAACGCCTCCGGAACTGGCCACAGAGGCGGTAACTCGGGGACGTCGGCGGCGCACTCGGCACTTCAATGAGAGCGGTATTCGCTATGATAGAGATAACAGGTAGGACTGAAGATTAATTTTCTTGTTTGAAATATTCAATTTTCGCCTGATATTGTAACGGTGTATGTCGATGGTTCTTGGAGAAAGGTTCAGAATCTGGGATATCTCTTTGGTTGTCTTGCCTTTCTTCATGAGGTCCGCTATCTGGATTTCCTTGGGGGTGAAGTTTTCATACCTTGAAGCCATACTCTTAATAAAGGGCGAAAGCACACTGTTGAGGTTTGACTCGATGATATCTACGATAGCCCTGTCTGCGGGATGACCGGTTTTCAGCCTGTCTACGTACGGAAGGACCAATTCTTTGATATTGTGAAAGACCTTTTCCTCAAGCTCAGTGTTATCTTTCTCTCTGTGCTGAAGCAATACCCTTAACGCTGCATTCGTTTCTTCCAAGCTCCTGGATTTGCTCTCGATCTCTTCCTGCATCCTTTTCCGTTCAGTGATGTCGACAACGGTTCCCTCGTAGAACAGATCCTTTCCATCTTTGCTCTTTACTACCCGGGCGTTCATACTGACCCAAATTGTATTCCCATCAAGTCGACGGCATTGGGCTTCGAAATTATGCACCTGTCCATGCTTGGCAAAGAGATTCTTCAATTCGGTTCGCTGCGAGGGATCCGCATAGAGTTGGTACGCCACATCCTTGACGGACTTCACCATCTGCTGTGGAGATTTATACCCGAAAAGCCTCGCAAAGGCGGGGTTGGCACTCAGGATAGCCCCCTCAACCGTAGTCTGGAAAATACCCTCCCTCGCGTTTTCAAAGATGTTCCGGTATTTCTCTTCTGACGTCTGCAAATCCTCTTCCGTTTTTTTTCGGTCCGTAATATCGAGGAAAGAAGCAATGTTCTTCTTTGCCCCCGGGATCGGTGCTATAGTAACAAGTACGTCTCTCATTTTGCCGTATCTGTCCACGATTTTCAGTTCATAATTTCTCGGGGCCTTGTCAGGATCAAGCATGCGCAGCTTCTGATATCCCAGAATCCTTTCCAGGTCACACTTTGCGACAAAGTCTGTGGCTTTCCTCTTGTCCTCCAGAGCCTCAGGCGGATACCCGATATACTTGATGGATTCCGCATTTACAAGAGATAAGGTTGTATCCTCTTCCATAATGACCATTGCGGTCCCCGTATTCTGAAAGATTGTCTTGTAGTAGAGCTCAGAATTTTTCAAATCTTCCAGCGTTTTCTTGTGTTCATTTATCTCCCGCTCCAATCGTTCATTGGCATCTAACAGTTCCTTGGTGCTGGTCTTTACGAGCTCTTCGAGACTGCCTCGATAGGCCTCCAGTTCTTCTTCGATCTTTTTTCTCTGACTGATATTGCCGGCGATAACGAGCACGCCCGTCAATTGGCCATCATCAATTAGAGGGGTTGCTTTTATTTCCACCCACACGGTGCCTTCTGCAGTGTGATATGCCAGTTCGAAGGCCGGAAGAGCCTCTCCACGCAACACTGCCTTCAGACATTCTTGCAGGGCATCTCTGTCTCTTGGCTCTATCATTTCAAGACAGTTCTTCCCTATGAACCACTCCTTGGGGCGACCCGCTCTTGCCCGCAACGCGTCATTCACAAAGGTAAAACGGCCTTCCAGGTCCAGGGTGCAGACGATGTCATGCATGTTTTCTACAACGAGGTTACTAAGATGTCTGTCCTTCTGCAGGAGATCTTTGATCGGCTCGTAGCCTTTGGGCAGCTTCTTCTCGGGCAATGGTTCTTCGATGGGCAGTAGGCCTCGAGATGTGGATTTGCGCGATCGAGATGGGGTCCTTCGCTGCTTTTTCTCCATTGTCGTTACAGCCGAGAACGCCCTATCCTTAATGCTATCAAAGAGTTCTGCGGGCGTCAACAGCAAATAAACCGTGTGGAAATGTAGCACACAAGTCGGTACCTCATTCCACGGTCCTTTTAGGCATTGTTTAACGCTACCCGTTGATCTGCACCAATATTCAAACGTCAAGACTGACCCTCTCATTTCCCCTGTTCCGGTGTACCTGGTGTTTCAAGGACGAGTTTTGCGATCTCTTCACCGAGAGCCTTGCAGGCCTTAGAATCACGATAGAAAGCGGGCCAGATTACCGGCAATATAAAAGCCCCCCCGCCACCGCCGCCTGCGACAACGCCATAGAAGCTCTCATCTCTGACAGTGATGGTGGACTGTCCTGATTCACTCCAGTTTTTCACGTCAAAGATCCATGCTGTTAGCTGAACGGACTTATAGCCTGAGTACCCAACCCCTAAGCTACTAGAGTCTGCACCCGCCTTTACCTCGCCTCCCTCCAACTTCTGTTTCGATGCACAGATAACATAGCGCGCGCCCAGATGCGCAACCTGTTTCTGCAGATGGAGTGCTTCAGGGGTAAGCGTTTCCTCAGTGCCTTCTTTGTGCACATCCGCCCCATCCGAACCTGTCCCCGCCGAACCTGTCCCCGCCGTTTCTTCGGTTGTAGTTCTGGGTGAAAACCAGCCCTTCATGTACGAGCAGGGTGACGGCTGATCCATAGCGTCATCAGTGTCATCCGATAGCCTGATAGACCTGAGTCTGTCAGACGGCAACAAGCGCACTGCAGGCTTCTGCCTTTGGATCTCAGTAAAAATGCACTGACCGATTTCACGTTCTGTTTCGTCAGAATTTTGAGGCGCAGAAGCGTTTTCTTCGAGCACCACAGTGAAGGCATCGCCGTCTTCCATACCCACAAAAAGCACTGGCGGCGTTGAATAAACATTCATGGTACTACACCCCGTGACAAAGAAGGTTAAAAAAACTATACACAATGGAAATGCAATCTTAAGAACTGTCATCGGACACCTCCTACAATCTGTCTGTGTGTTCATACAGTCAGTATAGGAGGAAGAGAGGAATTGCCTATATCAATGGAGTACGTACTAAATACGTAGGCGTTCTAGGTATGTTATACGATAATCATAGAGAATGGTGATATGCGAAAGAACTGCGGTTCTTTCTCTCTGAGGCTTGTGCCAAGATTTCACTGCTATTGTACTGACCTGCCCGTTCATTGGCATTATTGAATGCCATAGATAATCTTGCACTCTGATCAGAAACCCATTTTTGTTGATTACAGACAGGAGTTTGGCGATGACCCTCCGGAGCCCGATGGGTCAAATCCAAATTCCTACGATTTTCGTGCAGCTTTGTTGCTTGCGCCCTGTCCTACTGCGACATCCATAATACACGCTCCGTTCGCCACGGCTTGAGCGGCGGGGTACCCAGCCGGTGGCTGGGCCGTGGGTGCCACCAACGCGGTTTCGGGGAAAGCCCTGCAGCCTTCACCGGTCCACGGGCATCTTCTTGAACGAGAATGTTCCGTCATTCTCGCGTTTCGCTGCCAGGAAGACCAGCCAGTTCTTGTCGTCCTGATCAGGATAGTCGCTTCGCCTGAAATCGTGCGACGGCCTGCTCTCCTTACGTTCAATCGATGCACGGAGTACCAGTTCAGCGCTGTCCATGATGGAAAGCACGTCCATGCAGCGGGCAAGCTCGTGCGGGTTTTCCGCCCTCAGCGGAGCGCTCCGCACGTACTCCAGCCGTTCAAGTCCCCGTCTCAACATGCTTTCCCCGCGCACCTCGCCGCAATAAAAGTCCATCAGGTTCTGTATGTGTAACTCCACTTCTTTCCAGTGAAAGCCGCGCTTGCTCTCCAGTATGGCGGAACAAGACTCTCGCCGCGCCTTTGCAGTATCCTCGCTCGGTGCCAAGAACGCCTTCTGTCCCCTTGCGCGGTTCGCTGCCATGCCGCCTGCGTGCCAACCCATGGTGATCGCGCCCGGACCCGCTGCCCACGGGAGACCGCCCACCTCATCACCTGCGCCAAAAAGATTCCTGATATCGGTCTCGAGATCTTTCGTCACCCACAGGCCCTTGGCTGCCGTGCCCGAGAGTTCCCGATTGGCCCAGCCCGCGTACTCCTGCGGGTTTTCTCTGAGGTCGAGACCTTCCTCGCCTTCGAAGTAGCGCATGAATTGTGTTCCCTTGCCTTCGTTCTTGATAGACCATGCTATATAGTTCGCTTCATACTCAGTGGCGTCAGTGAAATCGAGGTAGAAAGGCCCTTCTCCCTGTGCAACCCGTTTTGGCAGGGTGCTCCGGCCTCCGCGCCAGACCTTTCTCTCTTCAAGCCACCGCCTCCGGCTCTCCGCCGCGTCGAAAGGCTCCTTGCCCAGCTTCTCCCAGTCATAAAACTGCGTCCTGGGTGCGATCACGTTCCCTGCGTTGTCAACGATGCGGGCTGCAGGCTGGACTGTGTTGCGCGGATCACCGTAGTTGGGGTTGTAATTGCCACACGGGGCCAGGAGCCTCGACCCGAGGAACTCGCCGTTGATAATAGGAAGGCCGATGCGCATTGCCATGGAGGTGCCGTCACCGCTCAAGGGCGAAGGTAGCCGCGTGTTGAAATCAAACCCGGTCTGGTTCCTGCTCAGCCGGTTTGACCTGCCGTTAGACATGACAACGGCTTTGGCCTTGATGAAATAGATGTCGCCTGTCCTTGTGCCGATACCAACCCCACCGGCGACCTGCCCGTTATCGATTATCAGGTCGGTCATCTGCACACGGTTGAGAATCGTTACGCCGCGCCTCTTGGCTTCCCTCGTCAGGGTCGGCTTTAAGGGTGCACCGTCCATGTTGAACGCTGCAGGCACGCTGTGAAACTGTTCCACGATCCTGAACTTGCCGGGCGCTTTGCTGTCCTCGTACCTGAAGTTGATACCCCACTTTTCCAGGTCGAGCACGCGGTCGTACAGGGTCCCGGCTACAAGCATGAACAGGTCCTTGCGAAAGAGTCCAAATGCGATGCCCACCCGATGATCCTCCGCCATATCCTCGAGGGTGTATCCCATTTTTTCATGGACGGGAGGAATGTAGCCCCAGAAATGATCTATGCCGGACGCGGCGCAGCCGCTCGCCATGGTGTTCGACTTCTCTGCGAGGGTCACTTTCAGGTCGCCCTCTCCTGCGGCATTGATGGCTGCCATACAGCCTGCTAGCCCGCCGCCGATCACCAGCACATCCGTTTCAACCGGAATCATCTTCAGCTCTGTCATGCTCGCCTCCTCACGCCTTCTGCTTCTTGAAAGAGCCGCGCATCTGAAAAGGGGTCTTGATCTGGATCGCACCCTTCTCCGTTTGCGGGCAATGCGTCACACAGCAGCCGCAAAACCAGCACTCCTCAGGATACATCTCGACAGGCGGCTTGCCCTTCTCAGGATTGGGAGCGAGCTTGTCGCACATGCAGATGTCGACACACG
>Ga0102851_10000804_pt1 | contig 16772 bp, 20 predicted proteins | sample Mud3Dept3metaG_FD_79558 | JGI IMG/M metagenome (GOLD analysis project Ga0102851, IMG submission 79558) | Freshwater wetland microbial communities from Ohio, USA, analyzing the effect of biotic and abiotic controls - Mud 3 Core 4 Depth 3... | ecosystem: Environmental > Aquatic > Freshwater >... | reverse complement strand
TCCGGAAAAGCCATCAGCACATTCAGCAATCACTTCAATATAATCCATCTCCTTTAAATAATGCCTGATAATCTCCCGGGCAGGGGCTTCATCGTCAATTATTACGGTCCTGATCTTTTCCATGTTGAAGGGGTGTTTCCCGCAAATCACGCAGATCTTCGCTGATTTTAGTCTGCGCTCATCTGCTAAATCTGCAGGAAATTATTCTACCAGACAAATCTATTTAAAATTTTACATTTCAGTCGGGATAATAAGTGATACTGTATAAATATCGTTTTCCCTGGATGTTTTTATTGAAGCCTTGTTGCCATAAAACAACTCGAGGCGCCTGGCAACATTTATAAGACCGGTTCCCGTCCCTCTCCTCGATGATGGGGCAGGATCGTAATTATTGCTGATTGTAATTTCAATATGTCCGTCAATGGTCTTTGCCTGCGTTAAGATCCTGACGCTTTCAGTACTTTCGTAAACACCGTGCTTTATTGCATTTTCATACAGGGGTTGCAAAATCATGACAGGCATTTTTATTTCAAGGCATTTTTCATCAAAATTCTCCTCAGTTGATAACCTGTCGCCAAACCGTACTTTTTCGATATCGAGATACAACCTCAGATTCTCGAGTTCACTCCTGAGTGAAACAGGTTGTTCATCTTTCTTCGAAAGTGCATATCTCATGAATTCAGACAACTTAATCACCATGTCCCTTGCTTTTTCCGGATCAGTAATTGTCAGGGAGCTTATTGAATTAAGACTGTTAAAGAGGAAATGAGGATTTATCTGTGAACGCAGCATTTTCAGCTCGGTTTCTTTTACCAGGCTTTCAAGCTTTGCCTCCCTTGCTTTTTTCTCCGAAAGGTTGGTAAGGCTGATAAACAAAAAATATGTGAGAATGACCAGCAGGTATACGAACAGACCTGTCCCGATCCTGTACGGCAGAGTGACATCCCAGTATTGCTGGTAAACATTTCTATCGGGCAGAAACAGAAGCGTTATCCATTTCGAGATCAGTATCCATAAAGCCACTGAAATGATGCCAATGGCTGCCAGGTTTAAGATAAGCGAAAAGGGTTTCGATTTTTCCAGATTGAAGAAACTGAAAGGGTACCATAATGACAATGCTATGCCGGAATAGATCAGAAGTGAAAGTATGGCGTCTATGATGCTGACATTCACAAAGCTGCCATAGGCAAAATAATATAAAAGTGCCTGGCCCAGCGCAAGGAAGAGCCAGGCCAGCCACCATATTAACAGTCGGATCCTGTTTTCGAGTACAGGATGTTTCATACGGAAATAAGTTTATTATATTATTGTAAATTAAGTTGTTCGTATGGAACCTTCATTATTTTCATTTTCTTGTTGTGTAAGATTGTACATGAAGGTTTCATGTGTAAATATTTATTTTAATAGCTTTTTATCTCGCCGCCTCCGAAAACTACAGCTCCCCTGAGCACCAGCTGGCTGGAAGAATCTACTGTTCTGCCGGGACTCAGTTTGCGTGAGTCGCTGAAACCGCCAAGGACAGGTGTAACCTCTATAGTAACATACCAGTTATCCGGGACGATTATCGTGGCTCCTCCGAAAACGCAGGCTATTTCGATCTCATTTCTGCCGGGGGCCATCCTGGCTTTTGTGAGGTCAAGTTCAATGCCGCCGAAAACAGCAGATACTTTACCACCCCTGAAATTTTGCGAGACGATCTGTCTTTCACCACCGCTGAAAACATTCACGTAATCGATATAGTCATCTCCTATCATACCCTTCGTTTTGACTGAATTCCAACCTCTTCGACGTGTAACTATAAAAATCACCCCGATGATTATGAATATTGAAGGCCAGAACATATTGTACATGTGAAATGTCTCCCTGAAAACGAGGGGGATCATAAAAAAACCACCAACAGCCATCACGATTATTCCGCCTGTCTTTTCTGTTGACCCAAGGGTCATTACAAGACCTATTATTACAAGCAGCATTGGCCAGCTGAAGATCACATGATCAATAAAATCAGGAAAGAATCCTGTATTCCTGATCGCCAGGAACAATCCGGCAAGGACCAGGATCACTCCTATTATCACCCTGTTATTGGTAAGATTATGGGATTCACGGCCTGAAAGCCGATGGTCATCCCTGAAGTCATTTTGAGTTTCCATTTTCGTAAATTTATTGGTTTTTAAATTGATCAGTCTTTTTTTTCCTGCGGATGAAAGAGGAAATAATAAATGAAATTCCCAGCAAGACTATTACTCCCGGCCAGTAGAGAGTTTTTATCAATTCGGGTAATTCATCAAAATAGTCATCCATCAAAAACCAGGCTCCGCCTGCTATAAGGAGCAACCCCGGTATGAATTGAAGGTTGAGCAAAAGAAGTGCACCGATGAAGATCATGACTGTCTGCCAGGTAAAGTATTCCTTTACGCTTCCAAGATGCAGCATGTCGTTTGTAGCGACCAGGAGAGTCAGGCCCAGGACAATGAAGAACAGCCCGATGCCTACCTGTGGGTGATGCTCCCTGTGTTCCCGGATGTGATGATCACTTTTTTTCATAATTATAAGATTTATTCGGATCAAAAATAATTGACTATGCTTCAGATAATAAGAAGAAATCGGTGAATGGCGGATTTATAACGGTGTACTGCCGGACAGGGAGGATAATGTTACTTTTTTGTTGATAATTTTTTTAATTGAAGAAGCTTTTATATTTTTGCAGTCCAAAATTTGTTGAGATGTCCGGATTATATGCCATACCTGTAAGCGGATTGAGGGAAGGGCGACAGTGTTTTGATTTTGAAATTAACAAAGAGTTTTTTGACCTGTTTGAAGAGTCGGAAGTAAAGGAAGGAACACTGGTTGCTGTTGTTGAAGCTGATAAAAGATCCTCACATATTGATCTCTCTGTCAGGATTGACGGTACAGTCAGGATCTCCTGCGACAGGTGCCTGGGTGTATTTTCACATCTGGTGAGTTGCATAAACAGGCTCGTGATAAAATTCGGGAAGACCCTTGATGAGATCGATCCCGATATTATTACCATTCCGGCGGACGATAATGAGCTCGACCTGAAGCAGTATTTCTTTGAATACATCCTTCTTGCTTTGCCTATTCAGCGCATTCATCCGCTTAACAGTAATGGCAAGAGCACATGTGATCCCGAAATGATCCGGAAGCTGAAGGAACATATTATAAGTGAAGAGCATGGTACCGATCCTCGCTGGGATGAATTAAAAAAAATCATGAATAACTAAATACAGAATACAATGCCAAATCCCAAACGAAAACACTCAAAAGCAAGAAGAGATAAGCGCAGGACCCATTATAAAGCAACTGCGCCTACAGTAACAACCTGTTCAAACTGCGGATCTTCAGTTCAGTATCACCGGGTGTGCCCTGAATGCGGATATTACAGAGGCAAACTGGCTATTGAGAAGAAGGCCACTGCCTGATTTCATTAAACCAACCGGTAAAACAATGAGAATTGGCCTCGATGTTATGGGCGGTGACTTTGCACCTGATGCCGTAATTGAAGGTGCTGTCGATTCACTCCGGCATCTTACCGGTAATGATAAACTTGTTCTCATCGGGAATAAAAACCCTATTTACACTAAACTGGATGAATTAAAAGCTGATCAATCCAGTATTGAGATTGTACATACTTCGCAGGTTATTGAAATGGGAGATATCCCGTCAAAGGCATATTCCCAGAAGCCTGATTCGAGCATTGCTGTCGGCTACAGGATGCTGAAAAATGGTGAAATTGATGGTTTCTGCAGTGCCGGGAATACGGGCGCAATGCTGGTGGGTGCAAGCTATACCGTTAATGTTATTCCTGGCGTTTTCCGCCCTGCGCTTGCAACAATAATACCAAGGGTGGATAATCGCAATGCTGTAATACTTGATGTCGGATTAAATCCTGACAGTAAACCTGACGTACTGATGCAGTATGGGATCCTTGGGAGTATGTTTGCTAGGTATGTCCTTGATATAGAGAATCCCACAGTCAAATTGCTGAATATTGGCGAAGAAGAATCAAAAGGAACACCGGCTGTCAAGGCTGCCTATGAACTTATGAAAGGACATCCCGCGATCAATTTTCAGGGAAATATTGAAGCAAACGACCTCTTCAGGGAAAGAATGGCGGATGTTATCGTATGTGATGGATTTGTCGGAAATGTTGTGCTGAAACAGACCGAAGCATTCTTTATTATTATTAAATCAATGAATCTTCAGGACTCATTTTTCGAGCGTCTCGATTTTGAAAATATCGGAGGCACCCCAATCGTTGGGATCAATGCCAATGTTGTTATTGGTCATGGAAATTCAAGGAGAAAGGCGATAATGAATATGATACTCCAGACATTGGCTGTCGTGCACGTTGATCTGGCACAAAAGATCAAAGAAGCGATTTAATTATGGAAAAAATACGTGCAGCCATAACAGGGATTCATGCGTGGGTCCCGGAATACAGGCTTACTAATCAGGAGCTTTCAAGAATGGTTGACACATCCGACGAATGGATTATGCAGCGCGTCGGGATAAAGGAAAGAAGAATTCTTAAGGGAGAGGGTCTTGGAAGCTCCGACCTTGGAGAGATGGCCGTGAAAGGACTGCTCGAAAAAACAAATACCTCACCCGATGATGTTGACCTGCTTATCTGCGCCACAGTTACCCCCGATATGTTTTTCCCTGCAACGGCCAATATTATTTCAGATAAGGTTGGAATTAAAAATGCATTCAGCTTCGATCTTGGTGCAGCCTGTTCGGGATTTCTTTTTGCATTGCAGACGGGATCCGCATATGTCGAAACAGGAAAATTTAAAAAGGTTGTCGTAGTAGGTGCAGACAAGATGTCGTCAATAACGGATTATACTGACCGCACGACGTGTCCGCTTTTTGGAGACGCAGCAGGAGCCGTACTACTTGAACCCACAACGGAAGATTACGGGATCATGGACTATATTTTCCGTGTGGATGGATCGGGCCGCAAATATCTGTATTTAAAAGCAGGAGGATCGGCCAGACCGGCATCACATGAAACGGTTGAGGCAAAGGAACATTTCATTTACCAGGAAGGACAGACTGTTTTTAAATTTGCTGTTTCAAATATGGCTGATATTGCAGCCGAAATAATGAAACGCAATAACCTGAAATCAGAAGATATTGCCTTTCTTGTTCCGCATCAGGCCAACCTGAGAATTATCGATGCCACCGGTAGAAGAATGGGATTACCCCCTGAAAAGGTAATGATCAATATTGAAAATTACGGAAATACTACTGCTGCAACTATTCCTTTATGTATCTGGGAATACGAAAATAAGCTTAAAAAGGGAGATGTACTTATTCTCGCAGCATTTGGCGGAGGATTTACATGGGGTTCAATGTACCTTAAATGGGCATATGATCCGAAGTAATCTTGTTATTTTTATAAGCAATAGTTTTTATATTTGTCAGTTATTTAGTTGTTAAGTTTGAAACTCTAATACTTTCGCCATCATGACAAAATACAATGAGACTGAAACTGCAGCGATAAACCTTATAAGTAACGGAACCGAAATTACAGGAGATATAAGATCCACCGGTGATATCCGCATTGACGGGACTCTTGCCGGAAATCTGAATACCAAAGGCAAGGTAGTAATCGGACCTACCGGGAAAGTAAACGGCGAAGTTATTTGTAAAAATTCTGAAGTATCAGGTTTGGTTGAGGGTAAAATTGTTGTAAATCAGTTGCTTATTTTGAAAGTCGCTTCAAAGATCCTTGGCGATATAGTTACCTCAAAACTATCCATAGAGCCGGGAGCAATATTCACCGGAAACTGTAAAATGAGCGATAACGATATTAATGGAGGAGCCCCAAGAACAAAAGAACCGGAAAAATCCCCAAAATAAAGGGTTAAAGGACTATGCCAGGTATTCAGGGATAGCTGTCCAGATGGTTGTAATAATTCTTCTCACCACATGGGGGGGAATGAAACTTGATAAGCTGGCAGGATTCAGCAAACCTGTATTCACAATAATCCTTTCCCTCCTGGGTGTGTTTGCTGCAATCTACACAGCAATTAAAGATTTCCTGAAATAATCCTGCCTTTGAAACCTTTGATTAAAAATATAATTTATCTCATCATTTTAGAGATCCTGATACTTATTGCAGGATTCCTTGTAACATCAAATTCTGACACAGATCTTCTTTTCAGGGGGATATTCATCCTGTCTGTTGCATTTGCACTTACGGTAATACTTATCCTTTTCATTTTTTTCAGGGGACAGGGAAAGGAGCCGGTCGCCCAGACAATGCATCTGCTGGTCTCTTTAAGCCTTAAGTTCCTTGTGGAGCTGGTAATTGCCTTCATCTGGTTCTTTGTAGCTAAAAAAACAGGATTATCATCTGTAATATTGTTTTTTGTGCTATATTTAGCCTTCACTCTGTTTTCGGTATTGGTTGTATTGAAAACATTGAAATACAAATCTTTATAACAGAAATTGATTTGAAAACACGGATCTTGGGGTTATTCATTTTCATTATTTCACTCATACCTTTTACTCTTTCCGCAGCAGGGCAGGATGAACACGGCTCAAATGCCCCAACCGGCAGTGGTGACGCTAAAGAGGTGTTCAACCCCAGGGAGTTTATACTCGAACATATTGCCGATTCACATGAATGGCATATTCTGACATGGAAGAACGGGAAATCGGTGGCAGTTTATTTACCGGTTATCGTTTACAGCAAGGAATCCGGACTTCATATCTTTTCTTCCCGACGGCTGGCCCACGGACATGAATATAAGGGTTTCAGGATTGAGGAGGAAGGAGATCTGAAAGGAAGGATCGTTTCGGTGAATGAGAATGGAGAGATCGATAAGGAAAATCTGCCATTTGATTTTTCAATGACCAAAACCGTTATCGGGATGCTGGCTGCAGCTTTGCTTGGCCTGTGGCTTTTCCTTTCTCTTTCAAGATCCTACAGGAAAACCGGGATCAGCCACCCGAAAGGAATTCAAAGCTTTCTTGAACCTGTTATATGCTTTGTACGTGATGACATCGTAATTCCAAACATAGGTTATGAGAAACATGAAAAATTCATGCCCTACCTGCTGTCAGTCTTCTTTTTTATACTCATCAATAACATAATGGGACTCATTCCGTTCCCTCCGCCCTTCGGAGCCAATGTTACCGGGAATATTGCCGTAACATTCACTCTTGCTTTCTTTTCATTTATCATAATACAGATCAATGGCAGCAAAACTTACTGGAGGCATATTTTTGCAACACCGGGTGTCCCGTTCTGGCTGTTGCCTATAATGATCCCGGTTGAACTTATCGGAGTGATCGCAAAGCCTTTTGCCCTGATGATTCGTTTGTTTGCCAATATTACTGCAGGCCATATCATTGTTATGAGTCTCCTCGCATTGATTTTTATATTTCATTCCCTGTTTCTTGCGCCGGTATCAGCGTTTTTTGTGATTTTTATGGATTGCCTAGAGTTACTGGTGGCATTCCTTCAGGCATATGTTTTCACCTTATTGTCAGCCCTGTTTATCAGCCTGGCAGTTGTGGAAGAACATCATTAATTTTTTTTGTTCATTAAATTTTATACACTATGGAAGAAGCACAGGCAGCAATATCGCTGGCAGCAATCGGAGCAGGTTTTGCAGTAATTGGGGCAGGACTTGGCATCGGCAGAATCGGTGGATCGGCTATGGAAGCCATAGCCAGGCAACCAGAGGCTGCAAATAAAATACAATTGGCAATGATTATTTCAGCAGCCCTTATTGAAGGGGTTGCATTGTTTGCTGTTGTTGTTGCGCTTATTGCTTAGAAGAAATGAAATCCTGCAACGGTTGGTTGCAGGATTTCTTAAAGGGGAATCAATAATACAGTATATATGATACTAGCCGGTAATAGTCTGACAAGCCCTGCCATTGGAACGATCTTCTGGGCAGTGGTTATTTTTACCCTCTTTTTCCTTATCCTTAAAAAGTATGCCTGGAAACCGGTATTGAATGCAATAAAACAGAGGGATGAAATGATAAAAGGATCGCTTGCTTCAGCAGAGAAGGCACGAAAGGACATGCTGCAGCTTCAGAGCGATAACGAAGCAATACTCAGGAAAGCAAGGGAAGAAAGGGAAGATATTCTTAAAGAGGCAAGAGATGTGCGCGACAGGCTGATAGCTGAAGCCAGGAGCAAGGCCTCCCTGGAAGCCGGAAAAATTGTGGAGAATGCCAAGGCCGGCATCGAGCGGGAAAAAGCCAAAGCCCTTGCCGAGATACATGACCAGTTAGCTACTCTTTCAGTCGAAATAGCCTCGAAACTGCTTGGTGAAAAGCTGAGCCGCACCGGTGAACAGGATAAGTTGATTCAGAAGTACCTGAAAGATATAAACCTCAATAAGAACTAGACAGGATTAACCAGATGAACGACAGCAAAATATCTGTCAGATACGCTCGTGCATTGTTCCAGTCAGCTCTTCAACAGGAGGTGCTTGACAAAGTGTACCGGGACATGATCTTTATTTCGGAGATCTGTACTATACCCGAATTTAAGGAAATGCTGGAAAGCCCGATTATAGTGCCTTCAAAAAAAACAGCAATCATCCACAATACTATCGGGAAAAACCTGGAAGACATAACATTTTCCCTCATTGACATGGTTGTCAGAAACGGAAGGGAAAGCTTCCTGCCTGCCATTGCCAGGGAATTCAGGCACGAAACGAAAGAACACAAGGGTATTACTGAATCAGTACTTACAACAGCCGTAAAAGTGGATGATGCAGTATTGAAACAGATATCCGCAATTGTTTCGGACATTTTTAAAACCATTGTAGAGCTTAAGGAAGTAGTGGATAAAGATATTATCGGAGGATTCATACTGAGAATCGAGGACAATTATATTGATGCAAGCGTAAGGAATAAACTTCGAAAAATAGAAAAAGAGCTTAAAAGCAGAACACTGACAACATAAAAATCCCGGGTTTAAAGTTCAAGGTTCCTGGTTTGTATAACCTGAAACCTGAAACCTGAAACCTGAAACATAAAAAAAACCTAAGTAATCTAATAGAACATCATGGCAAGTATAAAACCGGCAGAAGTATCCAGCATTCTCCGCCAGCAGCTTGAGGGAATCCAGACGGGAGCTGAACTGGAAGAGGTTGGAACCGTTCTTTCAGTGGGTGACGGTATAGCACGAATTTACGGACTTTTAAATGCGCAGTCAAATGAGCTTATTGAATTTGAGAACGGGATCGAAGCTATCGTGCTTAATCTTGAGGAGGATAATATCGGAGCAGTGCTTCTTGGCCCGACAGAGGAGATAAATGAAGGTGATATAGTTAAACGGACAGGACGTATAGCTTCCATCGGGGTTGGCGAGGGCTTGCTGGGCAGGGTGATCTCTCCTACCGGACAGCCACTGGACGGCAAGGGACCTGTGGAAGGAAAATTATACAATATGCCGTTTGAAAGAAAAGCCCCGGGCGTTATCTTCCGTCAGCCTGTCAAGCAGCCTTTGCAAACCGGAATAAAGCCGATTGACGCAATGATACCGATCGGAAGGGGTCAAAGAGAGTTGATTATCGGCGACAGGCAGACCGGGAAAACGGCAATCGCGATTGACACTATTATAAATCAGCGCAGCAATTTTGAGCAGGGGAAACCGGTTTATTGTATTTATGTTGGTATTGGTCAGAAAGGATCGACTGTCGCAAACATTGCAAAGACTCTTGATGAGCATGGTGCACTTGAATATACGGTGATCGTTCTTGCCACAGCTTCCGATCCTGCTGCAGCGCAATTTTATGCCCCATTTGCCGGCGCGGCTATCGGTGAATTCTTCCGTGATACGGGACGTGATTCACTCATTATTTATGATGACCTTTCAAAGCAGGCAGTATCCTATAGGGAAGTCTCCCTTCTTCTCAGAAGACCGCCGGGACGTGAAGCATATCCCGGAGATGTTTTTTACCTTCATTCACGGCTTCTCGAGAGAGCCGCGAAGATCATTGAATCGGACGAGGTGGCAAAACAGATGAATGATATTCCCGAATCAATAAGGCACATGGTAAAGGGAGGAGGATCAATGACAGCGTTGCCGATAATTGAGACCCAGGCCGGTGACGTAGCAGCCTATATTCCGACAAACGTTATCTCAATCACCGACGGCCAGATATTTCTTGAGACAACCCTTTTCAATTCAGGCGTAAGGCCAGCGATTAACGTCGGTATATCAGTATCGAGGGTAGGTGGTAACGCCCAGATCAAATCAATGAAGAAAATTGCCGGAACACTGAAGGTGGACCAGGCTCAGTACCGTGAACTTGAAGCATTTTCAAAGTTCGGATCGGATCTTGATGCTTCGACGCTGGCAATTCTTAACAAGGGATCCAAAAACGTTGAAATTCTTAAACAGGGCCAGTATTCTCCAATGCCGGTCGAAAAACAGATAGCCATAATCTACTGCGGAACAATGGCTCTGCTGAAAGATGTGCCGGTAAATAAGGTGAGGGATTTTGAAAAGGAATATCTCGAATTGCTTGACCTGAAACATCGTGATATTCTCGATAGTCTCCGTGATGGAATGCTGAATAATGATATAACAAAAACCCTCGAAAAAGTAGCTGCAGAGCTTGTACTGAAATACAAGCCTAAATAGGCTTCAGACAGGCGAGAATAAATAAGTATCAGGTGGCGAATTTAAAGATAATAAGGATCAGGATAGCCTCTGTAAAATCGACAAGGCAGATCACTTCAGCTATGAAGATGGTTTCTGCCGCGAAGCTCAGAAAAGCTCAGGACAGGATCCTGCGGTTGCGGCCTTATGCCCATAAATTACATGAGATCCTTGTTGTTTTGTCACAGAGCCTTGCTGAATCGGAGATAGAAAATATTTATAGCCGCAATTCTTCTCATCCGGAAAAGATACTGATAGTAGTAATAACATCTAACAGAGGCTTATGCGGTGCATTTAATTCCAATGTTATTAAAGAAGTAAAAAGGGTTGTATCTGAAAAGTACCCGGTTCAGTTCAGCAAGGGGAATATTACATTACTTACAATCGGGAAAAAGGGATATGATTACCTGAGGAAGCAGAATCACAAAATGCTTCCTGATTGCAATTACCTCCTGAATGATCTCACATTTGAAAATACAATGATTGTCGCAGAAGCGATCATGAAAAGTTTTATTGCAGGAGAATACGACAGGGTCGAGATAATTTACAACCAGTTTAAAAATGCTGCCGTCCAGAACCTTACTGATGAGCCGTTTCTTCCTGTTGAAACAGTTTCTGCAGGTAAAATGGAACTTCCGCCGGTCGATTATATTTATGAGCCCGGGAAAGAGGAGATTGTCAGAGAGCTGATTCCTAAATCGCTGAAAATTCAGTTTTATAAGGCAGTTCTTGATTCATTTGTAGCAGAGCATGGTGCAAGGATGACGGCAATGCATAAAGCAACCGATAATGCAACCGAAATGATCCGCGATCTGACTCTTCAATACAATAAAGCACGGCAGGCAGCAATTACAAACCAGATCCTTGAAGTTGTCAGCGGTGCTGAAGCACTGAAAGGCTAAGATTATTCTACTTCAGGGATAGTTGAAAACAGGGCATGTATAATCAATCCGAACTCAAGGAGGTCATCGACAAGGCTTTGATCAATCTTTCGTATAACACGGAAACGGAAGCGGCAAAGCTGATAGATCCCATAAAATACATACTTTCCATCGGGGGCAAAAGATTACGACCGGTAATTGCATTAATGGCCTGCAACCTGTATAATGACAAAATCAATGACGCGATATTGCCTGCAGCAGGGCTGGAGGTATTCCATAATTTTACTCTTGTGCATGATGATATTATGGACAGGGCTTTGATGAGAAGAAACCTTCCGACAATGCACAGCAAATGGAGTGTAAACCAGGCAATCCTGTCAGGAGATGTAATGGCGTTCATTGCCAATGAATGCTTTTTACAAACACCCGAGAGTAAGCTGCTAAAGGTATTCAGGGTGTTCAATAAGGCTGCAGTTGAAGTCTGTGTCGGCCAGCAGCTGGATATGGATTATGAAAAGGCGGTCGTAATCACGCAGGACGAATATATCAGAATGATTGAGCTGAAAACTGCCGTATTAATAGCTGCCTCGGTGAAAATCGGTGCACTCATCGGAGGAAGTGATGACAAAGACTCTGAACTGCTTTATGAATTCGGAAAATACCTTGGACTTGCCTTCCAGATTCAGGATGACCTTCTGGATGTCTGGGGCGATTCAAAGGTATTTGGGAAAACACCAGGTGGTGATATCGTTGCCAATAAAAAAACCCTGCCGCTTGTAAAAGCTATGGAAAAAGCTTCAGGCGAGCAGCGCAGGCTTCTTCAGGAGCTATTAAAAAGTGAAGACACCGATCCAGAAACTAAAGTCAGGAAAGTCATCAGCATCTACGACGAGCTTAATGTCAGGAATATTACGGAAATGCAGGCCTACGATTATATTAACAAGGCATTCGGATTTCTCCAGAAAGTCACTGTTGATGAGGAAAGGAAGAAAGAGATAACGGATCTTGCTGCCTCACTTATAGGACGCAACCATTAAATCACTTCGCCGGCTTTTCTTCTTGCTTGATGAACCAGTCGAGGTTGATAAGCACTCCCATATTAAATATGAAATGATCATATCTGCTGATAATGTATTTTGCCTCACCGTAAAGATCAATCTGATCGGTAAGCTTTAAATTGGTTCCTAAACCAACGTTAAGTCCCATAACATTATCTGTTTCCACAATCTTGGATGTTGTCCCTGCAACGGTTGATTTCAGTTTGGTTCTGGCAAAATTTATATTCAAGCCCGCAAGTGCGTAAAATTCAATCTTATCCAGTGAATTGAAGACATAATGTCCGTCTACATCGATCATCATTGAAGAGACTCTCAATGTCGATTCACTGCCTGTGCCGTATGAAGTAGTGGTTACATGAGGTATAAAATATGTAAAAGAGGGGCATATATGCAACGGCATGGTGATCGCATAAATTCCTCTCAGGGATGCACCAAAAAATCCGCTTCTGTAATCAGAATCTGATTCATTGTTGAAATGGAATCCGGTACTGCCTGCGATCCCTCCACCCACTTTAGTGAATTGCGAATTTCCTGCCGTCTGGATCAGGATTATTAACAGCGATATTAATAGAATCTTTTTCATCTGTATATTTTTTAATTTTTAATGGTCAGATGGAATAGCCATGAAAAAAAATATTCATCCCGGTTGGTGTTATTTGTGTCATGGCTATTTCATAAATAATGCATTAATGGTTTGTTTAATCTTTGGCATTATAAAGTTAGTTTAAAATGAATGAACTGACAAAAATAATAAAGTGAATTGATCAAAAACAATTTTCATGGATTCAAAACTGAAATTGTATCTTCAAAGGCGTAATCATCTTCAAAATTTATTAAATTTGTATCTTCCTAAAAAAACTAAAAATCATTTTAACAATATGTCACAGAATACCGGGAAAATCAGCCAGATAATCGGAGCAGTGGTTGACGTAGCGTTTGAAAGGCAAGGCGTTGATATGCCTGACATTTATGATGCTCTGGAGATAAAAAGAGATGACGGGTCCACGCTTGTTGTGGAATGCCAGCAGCATATCGGCGAAAACACAGTCCGTACGATTGCAATGGATTCGACTGACGGTCTGCGAAGGGGGATGGAAGTGATTGCAACGGGGTCGCCTATTGTCATGCCGATCGGAGAACAGATAAAGGGGAGGCTCATGAATGTAACCGGTCAACCTATTGACGGGATCGGACCTCTCGACAAAAAAGGCGGATACCCCATTCACCGCAAGCCACCCAAATATGATGATCTTTCAACTGAAAAAGAGGTTCTTTATACCGGTATCAAAGTAATAGACCTGATTGAACCCTATTCAAAAGGCGGCAAGATAGGGCTTTTTGGCGGCGCCGGCGTTGGGAAGACAGTCGTGATACTTGAGCTGATCAACAATATTGCTAAAGCATATTCCGGTTTGTCAGTTTTTGCCGGGGTTGGCGAAAGAACAAGGGAAGGTAACGATCTACTCCGTGAAATGATCGAGGCAGGAGTAATATCCTATGGAAAGGAATTCCTTGAAAATATGAAGTCAGGAGGCTGGGATCTCTCTAAAGTTGACCATGAAGCACTGAAAGATTCAAAGCTGGCGCTTGTTTTCGGGCAGATGAATGAACCACCCGGCGCAAGAGCGCGGGTTGCGCTCTCCGGGCTGTCGGTTGCCGAGCATTTCAGGGATGGTGATGGCAAAAGCGGCGGAAGGGATATACTATTCTTCATGGACAATGTGTTCCGCTTTACCCAGGCAGGATCTGAAGTATCGGCATTGTTGGGAAGAATGCCTTCTGCTGTGGGATACCAGCCGACACTTTCAACGGAAATGGGAATAATGCAGGAACGTATCACTTCAACACGTCATGGCTCAATCACTTCTGTTCAGGCAGTTTACGTACCGGCCGACGACCTTACAGATCCGGCTCCGGCAACTACCTTCGCACACCTTGATGCAACAACAGTCCTGAGCCGTAAAATTTCAGAGCTCGGAATCTATCCTGCAGTTGACCCGCTTGATTCAACATCAAGGATCCTCAGCCCCGATATTGTAGGTGAAGCACACTATAATTGCGCACAAAAGGTAAAAGAGCTTCTCCAGAGATATAATGAGCTTCAGGATATCATTGCCATTCTCGGCATGGACGAACTTTCGGAAGAAGATAAGCAGGTTGTGCACCGGGCACGGAGAATCCAGAGATTCCTCTCCCAGCCATTCCATGTTGCAGAGCAATTCACAGGCATAAAGGGAGCTCTCGTTTCAATCGAGGATACGATCAAGGGATTCAATATGATAATGGACGGTAAGGTTGACCAGTATCCTGAATCAGCATTCATGCTCGTAGGTACAATTGAAGATGCAATTGAAAAAGGCGAAAAAATACTTGCACAGTCTAAATAAATAATACCAGGATGAAAATCGAAATCATCACTCCTGACTATAAAGTATTTGAAGGGGAAATTAAATCAATCAGGGTCCCGGGCAAAAAGGGATCCTTTCAGGTACTTAAGGACCATGCGCCGATCATCTCAACGCTCGAAAACGGACCTGTCATAATTGTCGATAATGCCGACAGGGAAACGAGATATGAGATTAACGGGGGAGTGATTGAGGTTAAGATGAATAAGATTATTCTTCTTGCCGAATCGGTAAAATAGCCTGGTCACGATGACTCCTGATGAATTCCGGAAGAATGCCCATGAACTGGTCGAATGGATGGCCGGTTATCTTGAGAATGTTGAAAAATACCCGGTAAAATCCCAGGTTAAACCCGGAGAGATCTTTAAGCAGATCCCTGATAAGGCTCCTTCTGATACTGAGCCGTTCGGTCAGATAATGAAGGATTTTGAAGAGATAATAATGCCCGGAATAACTCATTGGCAAAATCCGAATTTCTTTGCATACTTCCCGGCCAATACCAGCCCGCCTTCCATACTGGCCGAAATGATCATTGCTACCCTCGGAGCACAGTGCATGAATTGGGAAACGTCACCCGCAGCAGCCGAGCTCGAAGAAAAAATGATGATATGGCTGAGGGAACTGACCGGATTGCCCGAATATTTCGAGGGAGTGATCCAGGATACTGCCTCAACGGCAACACTTGCCGCAATCATTACCGCAAGGGAAAAAACAACAGGATTTTCAGTTAACGACAACGGTGCCGCATCCGCCGGGATATTAAGGGTGTATTGTTCGGAACAGGCTCATTCCTCCGTTGAGAAAGCTGTGAAGATCAGCGGTATAGGTAAGAACAACCTTATAAAAATTCCTGTCAGGGATGATTTTTCGATGGATCCGGCCAGTCTGGAAGATGCCGTTGCTGCGGATAAAATGAAAGGATATCTGCCATGTTGTGTTGTAGCTACAATAGGAACAACAGGCACCACTGCTGTTGACCCCATAAGAGCCATTGGAGAGATTTGCAGTAAAAATAATGTGTGGCTTCATGTCGATGCCGCAATGGCCGGTACAGCCCTTATACTACCGGAATTTCAATGGATGATAGACGGAAAGGAATATATCGACAGTTTCCTTTTTAATCCGCATAAATGGATGTTTACCAATTTTGATTGCACGGCATTCTTCATAAAGGATGCTGAGCTGCTTATCAGAACATTCGAAATACTTCCTGAGTACCTTAAGACAAGAACACGCGGGCAGGTGAATGATTACCGTGATTGGGGCATCCCTCTTGGCCGGAGATTCAGGGCACTTAAGCTATGGAGTGTTATCAGGTCATACGGGGTTGAAGGTCTCAGGAAGAGGATACGGGATCATATACTTTTTGCATCCCGCCTCGAACAAATGATCCGTAAAGAGACTGATTTTGAAATACTTGCTCCTGTGGTGATAAACGTTGTCTGCTTCAGGTACCTTCCGGCCGGAAGCAATGAAAAGCAGGTTAATGCATTAAATGAAAAACTGAACCACCTGCTGAACGATACTGGAAGGATCTATCTGTCTCATACCATGCTGAATGGCAAGTATACTCTCCGGATGGTCACAGGCCAGACAAATGTGACTCTTGATCATGTTGAAAAGGCCTGGGAACTCATAAGGAAGACCGCCAGAACCCTGAAACCCTGAAACCCTGAAACCCTGAGTCCTTTCACGGTTTTCCTGACCTGCCGATAATCATTCCGTAAATATCGATGCTGAAGATCGCTTCAAATACTGGTGATCTTGTA
>Ga0102851_10000803_pt1 | contig 16788 bp, 13 predicted proteins | sample Mud3Dept3metaG_FD_79558 | JGI IMG/M metagenome (GOLD analysis project Ga0102851, IMG submission 79558) | Freshwater wetland microbial communities from Ohio, USA, analyzing the effect of biotic and abiotic controls - Mud 3 Core 4 Depth 3... | ecosystem: Environmental > Aquatic > Freshwater >... | reverse complement strand
TTGCCGTCGGTAGGGTCGGTCACGACGGCGGGCGCGAGCCACCCTGCCGAACCGTCGAGGGGGATGCGGGGCAGGAAGCCGCCGAGCCACGCCGCGAACGTCGCCGGGGGGAGCACGCGGCGCATCAGGTCCGCCTCGGCGATGCACGGCGAAAGGAAGTCCTGCCCCGAGGGCTCGTAGGCCATCGGGCAGTCGCGGTCCGCCAGGTAGTAGTCGCGGGTGCGGGTCTCCAGCAGCGTGACCATCTCGCGGTCGCCGGTGGAGCGCGCCCAGTCCAGCACCAGGCCGAACGCGAACGCGGTCTGGGCGTGCTCGCCGATACGGATCGGGTACGAGAGCTTGGGGAGCCAGGCCTTAATCCGCGCCGCCGAGGCGCGTTCGAGGGGCTCGAGGGTGCGCGCCCACGCCTGGGCTTGCGGGTCGTTCCACTCGTGCAGTTCGGCGGCGAGCTGGAGAAGCCAGGCGAGGCCGTACGGCCGCTCGAAGTCCGATCTCCCGGGCCCCTGCAGGTAGCGGACCTCGGCCTGGATGTGCTCGGGCGTGAGGCTCTCGCCGAGCGCAGCCCGCGCCTTGGGGACGAACGGCGCCTCGGGGAAGGTGCGCACGAGGCGCACCAGCAGCCAGTGGCCGTGCACGGCCGAGTGCCAGTCGAAGCACCCGCAGAACGCCGGTGTCAGCTCGCGCGGCGGCTTGACGTCGGCGTCGCCCGCGAGGACGTGGGAGATCTTGTTCGGGTAGTCCTTGTGCACGCACGCGAGGGCTAGATCGGCGAAGCGCCGGGCGGCCGCCGCATCGAAGGTGGCCGGCGCCTCGGCGGCGGCCAGCGGGAGCGCCCAGCTCATCAGAATGAAGCCCGCAAAGGTGATCTTGACCATGCTGGGATCGTAGCACCGGCGCGCCCGCAGGGCGCCCCTCACGGCAGCCAGGCGTAGCCCACCTTGGCGAACACGGTGCGGTTCACGGTGGTCCCGGGAATGGTCTCGGTGGCGGCGTTGGTGTCGGAGGTGCCGAGGAAGAACACGGTTTGCGGGTTGATCTTGTACGAGAAGAGGAACTGGGTGAAGAGCTGCCGGGAAGGGGAGGTCTGCGGCTCGATGTAGAGGGCGAGGTTCCGCCTGAGGGCGAGGTACTGCACGATCGCACGCACGAACGTGCGAAGGTTGAGCTGGTAGACGAGGCGCACCTCGGTGAGGGCGGCGATGTAGAGGCGACCGCGGCTCTCGTCGAGCCGCTCGATCGTGCTGTCGAGCTGGAGGTACAGGTGCCGGCCCATGTCGTAGGTCAGGCCGGGGACGAGTCGGCTGATGCGGGCGGGGCGCCCGTTCTCGTAGTCGATGGCATCGCCGAAGCGACCCCCGAGGGAGCAGGTGAAGTCCCCGGTCGGTCGCACGTTGAAGAAGAAGTCTCCCTTGGTGAGATCGTAGGTGACGCCCTCGTAGTACTCCTTCCCCGCGGAGAGGGCGAGCCTGCCCGAGGACTGGAGCGGACCCTCGTAGCGACCGGTGAGGATGACGCTCTCGTCGGTGAGCAGCCCTGTGTGGTCCGTGATCCGGATGCCCTCGAGATCCAAGTTGATTCTCGTGTACCAGTCACTTGGCGTGCCGTAGAACGCCCTGCCCACGCCCGGGTTGATGGTGCGGGTGTCCACCCTCGGCAGGAAACCCGAGTCCGCCCGGAACCCCTTCGCGAGGTCCTCGTACAACACCCACGCCCCCCAGTTCCTGGTGTCGTGGCTGTAGATGAAGTGCAACGCCGAGCCGTCGAAGCTGCCCGCGGGCTGACCGTAGTCGGCAACGACCTCCTGCGGGTAGGTGGTTTGCGAGGCGAGCGCCTGCAGCAGCACGGTGTCGTTCCTGCTCAGTCGGACGTGGCCGTCCACACCGACCACGCCGTTGGAGTAGCCATCGCCCGCGCGTCCGGTGGCGAGGATACCAATCGTCGAGGACTCTCCGACGTCCCGGCGGTAACGGACGACCGCAGCGGTGTTGTCCTGCTCGAGCGTCGCCGAGTCCGATCCCTGGTTGGCCGGAAAGAGGAGGTTGGTGACGGTGTCCTTCGCCACGAAGACGCCGAGCCCCTGGCTGCCCTCCTTGCCCGACACCTTGAGCCCCCAGGCCGGATCGGCCACGGTGCGCGTGTAGACGGCCGTGATGGGCGTCGTGAAGAGGTCGGCCGATTCGAGGAAGAAGGGGCGCTTCTCGGGGTAGTAGAGGGCGAAGCGGGTGTTGGTGGAGAGCTGTGCGGCGTCGGCCTCGACCTGGGAGAAATCCGGGTTGAGTGCGGCGTTGAGCGACAGGTTGGGCGTCACCCCCCAGCGCGCCGAGAGCCCGAGTTGGGTCGCGAACGAACCCTGCTGGAACGGGCTCGTGAGGTCATCCTGGTCCTCGAGGGCGCCGGTGCGCTCCGCGGTCACCGTGGGGATGAGTTCGATGTTGTGGCCGGGAGTCACGCCGGACATCCCGGCGAACTCCGGGACCTGGCAGAAAAAGCAGTTGTTGTTGCGGTCGAGCGGAACCTGGAAGATCTGGTGCCTCACGATGCGGGGATACGCCCTGAAGAACGCGATCCTCCACGTCTGCTCGCCGTTCACCCGGGGGAAGCGCAGCGAGCTGAAGGGGATCGCCATCTCCGTCACGTACCCCTCGGAGGTGATCTTCCCGGCGGACTCCCAGATGGCGTCCCACGTCTCGTCCTCGATGTTGCCACTGGTCACCTCGTTGCGTGAGGCGTCGCCCTGAGACCCGAACGGGTTGACGAAGAACTCGTAGCCGCGCCGCCTGTCGTTGAAGGTGTCCAGGATGATGCCGACCATGTCATCGCGAAACGCCTGGTCACGGTCCTTGAAATGGGCGCGGATCCTGGCGGGCTCGGGGTCGAAAGCGCGGAACGCCACGTAGAACTTGCGGTCGTCGTAGGTGACGAGGGCCTCGGTGCGCACGGGCGCGGGGACGTTCTCCGCGGGTTGCACCTCGACGTTGAGCTCGACCCTGAGGGCGTCCCTCCAGGCCTGCTCGTCGAGGACCCCGTCGATGCGGATCGCGGAGCTCGCGCGCGGGATTCGGTACCGTCCTCCAGATGGCGGCTTTTCCTGGGTGCGGGCGCTCACCCATGGCGCCAGGGCGAACGCGGCAAGGGCCGCGGCGGCCAGTCCAGCTCGTCGCAACTCTCCTCCCGACCCCTGCGAACCGTTCTCCAGCTCGTTAGACGCTTCGCCGGCGGGAAAGGTTTTATCCACGCGCGCGGAGCGCTCAGGGGAGGAGCTTGGGTGACGTCACCCAGAAAAGCGAGCAGTTCCCCGGGATGGACCCGCTCTCGGGCAGCTCAAGGCCGAGGATCCCCCCTGGCTTGAGCACGATCCTCTCCTTCTCCTCCCCCCACGCCAGCGACTCCGCCCACAGAGCGAGGTTAGGCAGGTGGCCAACCGCCGCGAGGTCGCCACGCCCTTCCTTCCTCCACGAGGCGAGGAACGGTAGCCATGCGGCCAGCTCGCCCCCAGGCCCGAGTTCCCCGGCCTCTTCGACCGAGGGTGCGAGGCCGGCCCCACGGAGAATCTCGGCGGTCTGCCTCGCGCGCACGAGCGGGCTGGTGAGGATCAGCCCCCACTGGACGCCGAGGCCGCGCAGCCGTTTGGCCACGCGCTCGGTTGCCTCGCGGCCCTCGGGTGAGAGCGGACGCTCGGCGTCGGAGGTTGCCAGCCCGGCGCTGACCGCCTTCCCGTGGCGGATGAGGTACAGGCGCACGCCGCCTCCTTGCTCGTGGCGCGCATCGCGCGCGGCGGGCGCTTCCAGTCTACCGGTGTCCGGCTATAGTTGTGCGCCGTGACGGGGAGGTGTGGATGAGGGTCGTGGTGCTCGGGGCAGGGCTGGTGGGCGGCGCCATCGCCAGGGACCTGGCGAAGGACGGCGAGTTCGAGGTGACGGTCGTGGACGTGGCCGAGGGTGCGCTCGCCCGCCTGGCCGGCGTGCCAGGAGTCGTGACGAGGCGGGCGGACCTCAGCGAAGAACGGGCGATCCGCGCCGCCGTGGACGGCCACGACCTCGTGGTGGGCGCGGTGCCGGGCCGCATCGGCTTTGCGACCCTGCGGACGCTGCTCTCGTGCGGGAAGCCGATCGTGGACATCTCGTTCTTCCCCGAGGATGCGCTGGCGCTCGAAGCGCTGGCACGCGAGCGCGGCGTGTGCGCCGTCGTGGACTGCGGGGTCGCGCCAGGATGCTCCAACCTCATCCTGGGGCGCATGGAGAGGGAATTCGATGCGGTCGAGGCTTTCGCGTGCTACGTCGGCGGCCTGCCGGTCGTGCGCACGTGGCCGTGGGAGTACAAGGCGCCCTTCTCTCCGAGCGATGTCCTGGAGGAGTACACCCGCCCGGCGCGGTACGTCGCGGGGGGGCGGCTCGTGACCATGCCTGCGCTCTCCGAGCCGGAGCTCGTCCACGTCCCCGGCGTCGGCACCCTCGAGGCCTTCAACACCGACGGGCTGCGCTCGCTGCTCGCCACGGTCAAGGTGCCGTTCATGGTCGAAAAGACGATGCGCTACCCCGGGCACGCGGAGAGGATCGCCGTGCTGCGCGAGAGCGGCTTCTTCGCCACAGAGCCGGTGGAGGTGGGCGGCGTGCCGGTGCGGCCGCTCGACCTCACCGCGAAGCTGCTGTTCCCCCAGTGGCAGCTCACCGACGGCGAGGAGGACTTCACCGCGATGCGGGTGACCGTCGAGGGCGTCGCGGGCGGCAGGCGCGTGCGACGGAGCTTCGAGCTGCTCGACCGCTACGACCGGGCCAGCGCGACCACCTCCATGGCGCGCACCACCGGGTACACCTGCACGGCCGCGGTGAGGCTGCTGGCCCAGGGCGGCTACGGCCGCCCGGGGATCTCACCCCCCGAGTACCTCGGACGTGAGCCCGGGTGCTACGAGTTCGTCATGCGCGAGCTGGGACGGCGGGGCGTGGTGTTCCACGAGACCACAGAACCATTCGCATAGGGAACTCCGCGGGGGCCGGATCGTATAATCGCAGGAAGGCCCGGCCGGCAGGGCGCGACGGCGTCGAGCGCGCGCTCCGCCCCGGGAGCAGGGAGGGGCGTGGACTGTCCGGTTTGCCGCGAGCCGCTCGTGGTTGCCGAGCGAGGGGGCATCGAGCTCGACGTCTGCCTGTGGTGCCACGGGCTTTGGTTCGACGCAGGCGAGCTGGAGTTGCTCTCGGAGAAGCTCGGTCGGAGTCTGAGCGTGAAGGAGGGCGCACTCGAGAAGGCGGCGACCTCCGAGAAGGCGCGAGTGTGTCCGCGCTGCGACAGGGCGATGGAGAAGGTGACCGTCGGGACGTCCCCGAAGGTGGTGCTCGACCGATGCGCCGGCCACGGGCTGTGGTTCGATCACGGGGAGCTGGGGACTCTCGTCCGCCAGCTCGCCGGGACGCCCGGCTCGCACGCCGAGGCGGTCGTGCAGTTCATGGGTGAGAACTTTTCTGCGCCGGCCCCGCCGGCGCCCTCTGCGAACGAAACCGTCCGTGGTCCCGGGGAGGTGGAGCGATGATGTTCGGCATTTTCGTGCTGGTCCTGATCGTGGTCGCGGCGCTGTGGGTGATGGGGATGTACAACAGCCTGGTGGGCTCCCGCAACGAGGTGAAGAACTCGTGGAGCCAGATCGAGGTGCAGTTGAAGCGGAGGCACGACCTCATCCCCAACCTGGTAGAAGCGGTCAAGGGATACATGGGGCACGAGCGCGGAACGCTCGAGGCGGTGACGAAGGCGAGGCAGCAGGCGATCGACGTCACCGGCGGGGTGGAGGAGCGGGCCAAGGTCGAGAACGCGCTCTCCCAGACGCTGCGTTCGCTGTTCGCGGTCGCCGAGGCGTACCCCGACCTCAAGGCGAACCAGAACTTCCTCGCCCTCCAGGAGGAGTTGACCTCGACCGAGAACAAGATCTCGTTCGCGCGCCAGTACTACAACGATGCGGTGCTGCGCCTCAACAACCGAATCCAGATGTTCCCCTCGAACATCATCGCTGGCATGTTCACCTTCCAGATGGAGAAGTTCTTCGAGGTCGAGACCCCGGAAGACCGGCAGGTCCCGCAGGTGAAGTTCTAACAGGGCCGGCCGAAGATGTGGGAGCTGGTCCGCGCCAACCAACGCCGCGCCGCCATGCTGGTGGTGGTGATGGCGGGGCTGCTCTTCCTCGTGGGTTTCGTGCTGGGGGAGGCGCTCGCCCCGGGGGGCGGGACCGGTGGCCTGTTCATCGCGTTCGTGATCTGGGTCGTGCTAACCCTCGTGAGCTACTACCAGGGCGACTCGATCTTCCTGACGCTGGCGGGTGCGCGCCGGATCGAAAAGAAGGACAACCCGGTGCTGTTCAACGTCGTCGAGGAGATGACGATCGCGGCCGGCCTGCCCAAGCTGCCCGACATCTACGTCATCGACGATGCTGCCCCGAACGCATTCGCCACCGGCCGCGACCCCCAGCACGCGGCGGTGGCGGTGACCGCGGGTCTGCTGGAGACGCTGAGCCGCGACGAGCTGCAGGGGGTGGTCGCGCACGAGCTCGGGCACGTCGCCAACCGCGACGTGCTCTACATGATGATGGTCGGGATCATGATGGGCACGATCGTCATGCTCGCCGACGTGGGCGCGCGCGTCTTCTTCTACGGCGGCGGGCGCCGGCGCACCTCGTCGCGCTCGGGTGGGCAGGGCCAGCTCATCATCGTGATCGTGGCGATCGCGCTCATGATCCTCGCGCCGATCATCGCCCAGCTCATCTACCTGGCGATCTCGCGCCGCCGCGAGTACCTGGCCGACGCGTCCTCCGCCCTCTACACGCGCTACCCGGAGGGGCTGGCGAGCGCCCTCGAGAAGATCTCGCACTCGACCGCCAAGCTCGCGTCGGCGAACCGGGCGACCGCGCCGATGTACATCGTCAACCCGCTGGCGGTCAGCGAGCGCGGGCTCTCCGACCTGACCAGCACCCACCCGCCGACCTCGGAGCGCGTCCGCATCCTGCGCTCGATGGGCGGGGGCGCGGGGCTGAAGAGCTACGACGAGGCGTTCCGGAAGGTGACGGGGAGGGCGGTGGGAGTGGTGCCGCTCGGGTCGCTCGCGGCGGCACAGGCGGCGCCCGCGAAGGCCGCCGCGCCCGCGGATGCCGCAACCCGTTTGGAGCGCGTGCGGGCCACCACGGACATGCTGTGGCGGCTCAACAACTATGCGTTCATCGCCTGCGGCTGCGGGACCACCCTCAAGGTGCCGCCGGCGTACCTGGGGCGCGAGATCGCCTGCCCCCACTGTGGGACGGTGCACCGCGTGGAGCCCACGGCGGCGTAGGCTCCCCCGGGCGTTCGCGGGTCCAGCGGAGCGGATCCCGCCCGTGGCCTAAGCGGATCCGCGCTTGCCGAGCTGGTGGTCCAGGTGGTACAGCGCGCCCATGTGCTCGCCGATCGCCTCGAGCTGCTTGACGATCGGTTCGACGGTGGCCTCCTCCTCGACCTGCTCCTTGACGAACCACTGCAGGAAGTTGGCCGTGGCGTGGTCGTTCTCCGCCGCCGCCTTGTCCACGAGCGCGTTGATCTTCTTGGTGATCGAGCGCTCGTGCTCCATCGCCGCCTGGAACGCCGCGGCGATCGAGGGCCAGGTGGCCTTCGGCTGCTCGATGGCGAGCAGCTTGACCGCCCCGCCGCGCTCGTGCAGGTGGTCGAAGAACTTCATCGCGTGGGTCATCTCCTCCTGCGCCTGCACGCGCATCCACTTGGCGATGCCCTTGAAGTTAGCCTGCTCAAGGTAGGCCGACATCGCGAGGTACAGGTAGAACGAGTACGCCTCTTCCTTGAGGTGTTTGTTGAGCGCCTGCTCCATGGTCTTGCTGATCATCGCGATCCTCCTTTCATCCCGGTCCGCCCATCGGTCGTGCCCCGGAGACAACGCCGCCCGGCGGCGGGGCGGTGTGGAAACAGCGAGTCCCTATCACGCGGAGCCTAGCATCGGCGTGGGCGGGTGTCCACACGGTGGAAACAAACCCGCCGTCCGATTGTTCTATTCGCTGATGCGAGCCCCGGACGCCATCGGCGCCGCGACAGGCGGTGTCGCGTGAGCACCCGCAAGCCCTCCACCCTTGGGGCGTTGCGGGCCGCGCGCGTGGCCACCCGGCCCGTCAAACAGGAGGTGCGGGAGAACCTCCTCGCCACCATCTCGGGCGGGGGAAAGCTCTTCGCCGGGGTGGTCGGGTACGAGCGCACGGTGGTGCCCGGGATCGTCAACGCCCTGCTGGCGCACCACGACTTCATCCTCCTCGGGTTGCGCGGGCAGGCCAAGACGCGCATCCTGCGCACCCTCATCTCGCTGCTGGACGATGAGATACCCGTGATCGCCGGGAGCGAGCTCAACGACGACCCCTACCGGCCCACCTCGACCAGCGCCCGCCGCTTGGTCGAGGAGGCGGGGGACGACACCCCCATCGAGTGGCTCCCCCGGCAGGCGCGCTACAACGAGAAGCTCGCCACCCCCGACGTGACCATCGCCGACCTTATCGGCGACGTGGACCCCATCAAGGCGGCCACGAGACGGCTGACGTACGCCGACCCGGAGGTCATCCACTTCGGCATCGTCCCGCGCACCAACCGCGGGATCTTCGCCATCAACGAGCTCCCCGACCTCGCGCCGCGCATCCAGGTCGGCCTCCTGAACATCCTGGAGGAGCGTGACATCCAGATCCGCGGCTTCCCCATCCGCATCCCTCTCGACATCCTGATGGTGTTCTCCGCCAACCCCGAGGACTACACCAGCCGCGGCAACATCATCACGCCGCTGAAGGACCGCATCTCCTCACAGATCCTCACCCACTACCCGAAGGACGCCAGCACGGCGGTGACGATCACCCGCCAGGAGGCGTGGCGCGACCGGAAGGGCCCGCGCGTCGAGATCCCGGACGAGGTCGAGCTGCTCGTCGAGGAGATCGCCTTCGCCGCGCGTGAGAGCGAGCTGGTGGACCAGAGCTCGGGGGTGAGCGCGCGGGTGGCGATCGCGGCGCTCGAGCTGCTGGTGTCGAACCTAGAGCGCAGGGCGCTCGCCACCGGCGAGGACCCCGTCTACCCGAGGCTCGTGGACGTCCACACGCTGCTGCCGGCGATCACCGGCAAGGTGGAGATGGTCTACGAGGGCGAGCAGAAGGGGGCCGAGGTGGTGGCGCGGACGCTCATCGGCGCCGCGGTCAAGAAGCGCTTCGCGGCGGCGTTCCCGCCCGTCGGGCGCGAGGTGGGCACCCCCGAGGACAAGGGCCCCTACGCGCCGATTGTCGCCTGGTTCGCCGCCGGCAACTCGGTGAGCCTCTCCGACGAGCAGCCGTTCGCCGCCCACGAGGCGGAGCTCGCCCGCGTACCGGGGCTCGCGGCGCTGGTCGAGAAGCGCGGCCCGACCGTGCAGGAGCGTGCGTTCGCCGCGGAGGTGGTGCTGGAGGGGCTGCACCAGCACCTCAAGCTCGCCCGCGAGGACCTGGACAGCACCGTGAGCTACAAGGAGATGCTCAAGTTCCAGCTCATGCGCCGGGTGGCCCGCGGCGAGGGCCACTCCGATGCCAACTGACAGGGGTGAGGGCACCGGGCGCACGGGACAGGAACGACTTCGCGTCGCGGCCCGGTCGTTCGCATGCCCTGTCCCGTGGACCCTGTCCCCGTGGTCGGTTGGGAGGGGGCGATGAGGCACCGCTACCTCTACCTCGACCCCGAGCTGATCAGGAGCCTGCTCGCGAGCCTCGACCTGATGCGGCTGTTCAACCAGCTCCTGCTCGCCGCCGGCGGGGACGCCGGGCGGGCCAAGGAGTGGATGCGCGACCTGCAGGCGCGTGGGTACATCGACGCTGCGACGGACCTGGAGGCGTTCTTCGCGCAGCTCGAGGAGCAGGGTTTGCTGGGGCGGGACGGCGAAGGGGCGCTGCAGCTCACCACCTCCGGGGCGCGGCAGCTGCGCCGCAGCGCCTTCGAGGAGATCTTCTCGAGCCTCAAGAAGGCCGGGCCCGGCTACCACCCGACCTCGGCGGCAGGCGAGGGGGCGGAGCGCCTCCCGGAAACCAAGCGGTACGAGTTCGGCGACGAGCTGCACGCAATCGACGGGATCCGCTCGACGCAGAACGCGCTCAAGCGCACGCACGGCGAGCTCGAGCTCGCCGAGGAGGACCTGGAGATCTCCGAGACCGAGCACCAGACCTCGTGCGCGACCGTGGTGGCGATCGACATCTCGCACTCGATGGTTCTCTATGGCGAGGACCGCATCACCCCGGCCAAGACCGTGGCGCTCGCCCTCACTGAGCTGATCACCTCCAAGTACCCGAAGGACTGGCTGGGCGTGATCGTGTTCGGCGACCGCGCCTCGCGCATCGAGCTCGCCGACATCCCGGCGATCCAGGCGGGGCCGTTCCACACCAACACCTGCGAGGCGCTCGAGGTGGCGCGCGGGATGCTGGCGAGCCGCGCCCACCCCAACAAGCAGATCTTCCTGATCACCGACGGCAAGCCCTCGGCGATCACCGAGGGCAGGCGCATCTACAAGAACCCCATGGGGCTCGACATGAAGATCGTCAACCGCACCCTCGAACAGGCCGACCAGTGCCGGCGCCAGAAGGTGGTGATTACGACGTTCATGATCGCCACCGAGCCGATGCTGCAGGACTTCGTCGAGAAGCTCACCCGCATCAACCGCGGCCGGGCGTACTTCGCCAACCCCTACAACCTGGGGGAGTTCATCTTCGCGGATTACGTGGCCAACCGCCGCAAGCGCGTGCACTGATTCGATCTACGGCCCGGGGCGGGCAGCCGGGAGCGACGCGGGCACTGCGGGCAATTATGATATTGCGTCTCATATCAATAGCCGACCTCGGAGCACCGGCGCGGAGTAACCTTGCGGAGCGCCCTGCGTAGGAGGGAGCGGAATGGCAGACCCCGGCGCCACCGTGCGCACCTCCGGCCGACATCCGGTCCGCACCGGCTACCTGGTGATCCTCGGTGCGCTCGCCCTCGCCGCGCTCGTCGTGGGGTTGACCGCACGGGGCTCGGAGGCCGCCCAGCTCCTGTTCGTCTTCACCTGCCTGGCGGCGCTTCCGCTCGCGTTCTGGGCGGTGCGCTGGGTGTGGCGCAAGCTCACCTACCGGGTCGGGGTGAGGCTGTTCATCTCCTACCTGCTGATCGGCCTGACCCCGATCGCGCTGTTCGCCTGCCTGGCCTTGCTGGTCGGGTACCTCCTGATCGGACAGTACGGGACGGTGACCGTTCGGCACCGGCTGGCCCTCGAGGGCGAGCGTTTCGCGAGCGTGGCGGCCGACGCCCTGCGCGAGCTGGTCGGCAGCGGGCCCGAGTCCGCCGTCGCCCATCTGCGCTCATCGCACGAGGGACAGGGGCTCGCCGCCGAGTGGGTGGTGGCCGACGGAAGCAGGGAGTGGCGCAGCCCCGGGGCCGCGGGTCTCCCGGTGCCGCGCTGGGCGCCGGAGGGGAGCTGGCAGGGGTTCGTGGTCGCCGGCGGTGTCGCGTACGACGCGGTGATCCGGCGCGGGGGCGCTCGTCTCGTGGCGGTGCTCCTCCCGATGAACCTCGCGAACGCGAGGGCGTTCGCGAAGGACCAGTGGTTCGATCTGCGGTGGGCCTCGAGCGCGTCGGGAGCCGGCGCCCGGAAGGGCGGCGATGTCGAGGTTGCCATCCACAAGGCCACGCCGACCGCCCCGACGACGCTGCGGGTCGCGGGGCAGGTGGTGCCCGCGGATCAGGTGGAGCCTGGGTGGATCACCCGGAAGGCGGAGGGGCCGACCCGGTGGCAAAGGCTGCAATTCCTCTGGATGTGGTTCGCGGAGACCCCCCGCCTGTTGCAGGACGGGACCGTGGACACCGGGCGGCACCTGATCGTCCTGATCAAGGTCCGGGTGGCCGGGGCGGTGGACGACTTCTTCGGCTCGCCGAAGGCGCTCGGGGGCGAGGTGGCGACGTTCTTCCGCGTGCTGGGGATCGTGTTCGGCTCGATCTACCTCGTGGCGGTGGCCTTTGCCGTGGTGATGATCCTGGCGGTCACGCGCGCCACGGCCCGCCTCACGCGCGGGGCCCGCACGGTGGCGCGCGGCGACCTCGAGCACCGCATCCCGGTGAAGAAGCGCGACCAGCTCGGTGACCTGGCGGTCTCGTTCAACGCGATGACGGAGTCGGTTGCGACCATGCTCGTCCAGGTGGCCGAGAAGGAGCGCATGGCGCGCGAGATGGAGCTGGCACGCGAGATCCAGTCCAGCCTGCTGCCGCCGTCGGAGCTCTCGAGCGGGCCGCTCTCGGTGTGGGCGCACTTCCGGCCGGCGGCCGAGGTGGGCGGCGACTACTTCGACCTCTTCCCCCTCACGCCGGGCCACCTCTCGGTCACCATCGGGGACGTGGCCGGCCACGGCCTGCCGACCGGCCTCCTGATGGCGATGGTCAAGTCGGCGGTGGCGACGCTGGTCGAGGAGGGGTACCACGGTGGCGAGCTGCTTCTCAGGCTCAACCACCATTTGCTCGGCCAGAACCTCAAGCAAAAGATGGTGTCGTTCGCCCTCGCCGAGATCGACACCGAGCGGCACGAGGTGAAGATCTCGAGCGCCGGTCACCAGCCCGGCGTTGTGCTGGCGGCCGACGGCGGGGTGGAGGAGGTGCTGCTCTCCTCGCTGCCGCTCGGCCACCGCTGGCCCGACCCGCCGCCCACGAAGACGCTCCCGTTCGGCCCCGGTAGCCGCCTGGTGCTCTACTCCGACGGCCTCGTGGAGGCTCGCAGCCCCGAGGGCGTCCCGTTCGGGCACGAGCGGCTGCGCGACGTGCTGCTCGCAAACCGGGAGGTTCCGGCCCGGGCCCTGGTCGGGACCCTCCTCGCCGAGCTGGAGCTCCACGCGTCCGGCCAGCCGCTGGACGACGACCTCACGCTCCTGGTCGTGGAGCACTCGAAACCGGCGAACTAGACGAGGGCGAGAACCCCGAGGGCGAGCGCCCCGGCCGCGAGGGCGGCGGCGAGGTCATCAGCCACGATCCCCCAACCGCCGGGGAGCCGCTCGAGCGTGCGGATCGGCCACGGCTTGGTCACGTCGAGGACCCTGAACAGCACGAACGACGCGGCCAGCTCGGGGAGGCGGGGAGCCTTCCCCTGGGCGAGCGCCACCACGGCGAGCGCGAGCCACTGCCCGGCGACCTCGTCCAACACCACGGGCCCCGGGTCGCCCTCGCGGCGGCGCGCTGCCTCCGCGCCGCACGCCCACACCGAGAGCGGCAGGAGGACCGCGAGGCCGCCGAGCGCGACAACCCAAAAAGGCTGCGGGAGCAGGCGCCCCGCGCCCCAGTAGAGGAGCAGGCCCGCGAGCGAGCCCACGGTGGTGCCGGGGGCGGGGAGCAGGTCGCCCAGCCCGCCGACCGTGGCGAGCGCGCGCGCGAGCCCGCCTCTCACCGGGGCCCCCGGAGCAACGCCAGCAGCCTGCGCGGCAGCCCGCCGAAATCCCCCGAGGACATGCACAGCACCACGTCCCCACCGCGCAGCTGGGAGCGGACCGCGGCCGCCAGGTCGCCGTCCTCGGGCAGCGCCTGGGCAAGCACGCCCTGCGAGCGCAGGCCCTCGACCAGCGCGGCGCGGTCGAGCGCCTGGTCGGAGCCGAGGCGGGCGCGGTGGAAGACCGGCGCCACGAGCGCGACGTCGGCCTTCGCCAGGGCCTCGCGGTAGGCCGCCGCGAAGATCCGCCGGCCCGCGGTGAGCGAGCGGGGCTCGAACACCGCCACCAGGCGGCGCCCGGGGAAGCGGTGGCGTGCGCCGTCCAGGGTGAGGCGCACGGCGGTCGGGTGGTGGGCGAAGTCGTCCACCACCGCGACCCCCGCGTCCTCGCCCACCACCTCGAGGCGGCGGCGCACCCCGGGGAAGGTGGCAGCGGCAGCAGCCACCGCCTCCGGGCTGAGGCCCGCGAGCAGCGCGCACGCCGACGCCGCCAGGAGGTTGTCGAGGTTGTGCCGCCCCACCAGGGGGACCTCGGCCTCGAAGGCGCCCCCCTGCCAGCGCAGCGTGGCGTGGAGGCGGCCACCGGCGTGGCCCCACTCCGGGCAGGCGAGGTCGGCGCCGGCGTCGAGGCCGTACCAGACCGTGCGCGGGTGGCCTGACGCCACCGTGCGGGCACCGCTATCCCCTGCGTTGGCCACGAGGTAGCCGTCGGCGCCGACCAGTGCCACTCCGGCACCAAACGCTGCCAGGATGGCATCCAGGTCGGGGTAGATGTCGCCGTGGTCGTACTCCACGTTGCCCACCAGGAAGATGTGCGGGTGGTAGTGAAGGAATTTCGGGCCGCGGTCGAAAAACGCGGTGTTGTACTCGTCCCCCTCCACGACGGTCCAGCCGCCGCGTCCCAACCGCCACGGCCGGCCGCCGCGTGGCACGCCGCCGATCAGCGCGGTCGGATCCAGCCCCCCTTCGGTGAGGATGTGGGCGAGGAGCGCCGTCGTGGTGGTCTTCCCGTGGGTGCCGGCCACGACGACGGTGCGCGCCGGTCGGCAGAAGCGCTCACCGAGCACCTCGGCCTGGGACGCGTACGGGAGGCCGCGCTCCAGCACCGCCTGCACCTCCACGTTGCTGCGCGGCAGGGCGTTGCCGATGATCACCTGGTCGAGGTCGGCCGGGATGCCGGCGGGGTCGAAGCCCAGCCTGACCGGGACGCCCAACTCGGCCAGAAGATCGGAGGTGGGGGGGTAGAGCGCCGTATCGACCCCGGAAACCCTCTCACCGGCGTCGTGGAGCAGGCCCGCGAGGGCCGCCGTGGCCGTCCCCCCGATCGGGAGGAGGTAGTAATGGCAAGGTTCATGCATAAACTCTGGCGCGCTCCCGCGCGGCGGTGTACTCTACCACCCCCGGTTGAGCCGGATGCGGAGCAGCGAGAGGAGGCTTCAGAATATGATGCGCAAGACGCTCTGGTCGTTCGCAACGTTGATCGTCGCTTCGGTGGCGTGGGCCCAGCAGCCGGCCGCCCCTGCGGCGCCGCAGGCCCCGGCACCCGCGGCTCAGGCCGCCCCCAAGGCCGCCGAGGCGCCCCAGCCGGTGATCGACTTCGACGAGAAGATCAAGGACTTCGGGATGGTGCCCAAGGGCGACAAGCTGAAGGCCACGTTCGTCGTGAAGAACAGCGGCAAGGCGCCCCTGGAGATCCAGCAGGTCCGGCCCACGTGCGGGTGCACGGTGGCCAACTTCGACCACACGATCCCCCCCGGAGGCACCGGCAAGGTCGAGGCCGAGGTGGACACCGCCGGCTTCTCCGGCCCGATCTCCAAGGCCGTGCTGGTGTTCTCCAACGACCCCACCAACCCGCAGGTGAACCTGGTGATCAAGGCCGAGGTGCGGGCGTTCATCGAGGTGTTGCCCAGGCCGCTGGTGATCTTCCGCAACGTCCTGCAGGGTGAGCCGGCGACGGAGAAGCTGATCCTCAGCTCGGCGGACGGCTCCGACTTCAAGGTCGAGAGCGCTGCCGCCAGCGGAGGCCCTTACCAGCTCGCGTACAGGCTGCTGGGCGACAAGGAGAGGCTGCCCGACCGCAAGGGCTCGCAGTGGGAGCTCTCCGTGACCGTGCCGGCCAACGCGCCCGAGGGAATGCTCAACCAGAGGATCATCGTGAAGACCTCCTCGGCGAAGGCCCCCGAGGTCACGATCAACGTGACCGGTGCCGTGCGGCCGGTGGTTCAGGTGATCCCGCCCGATGTCAACTTCGGCGCGGTCGCCGGCGACGCGCTTGTGGGGCACAACGTCCTGGTGATCAACAACCGCCAGGGGTCCGAGCTGCAGCTCACCGAGGTGAAGGTCGACAATCCCAACTTCACCACCGAGGTGATCCCGCTGCAGGCTGGGCAGCGCTACCAGGTCGCGGTGAGCATGAAGGCGGGCACGCCGAAGGGGACGCAGAAGGCCACCGTCACGATCGCCACGTCCGACCCGGTCCGCAAGCTCATCGACGTGCCGGTGCAGGCGCTCGTCCAGTAGAGTTCGCCCCGTGTTTTCCCAGCGGCCCGGGGTCCCCGGGCCGCTTGCTTTTTCCCCGCCCGCGGCTACAGTGTGGGAAAGCTGTCCGGGGTGGTGTCGAGGGAAGCCGGTGTGAATCCGGCGCGGCCCCCGCCACTGTGACCGGGGACGGGCTGCTCATAGTGCCACTGGGCGCGCGGGTCGCAAGGCTCGGCGCCTGGGAAGGCGAGCGGTTCCGGGTGATCCGGGAGCCAGGAAACCTGCCATCCCGTTGGGGAAACGGGAGGTTTCCATGCTGCGTCCGGTGTTTCTTCTCCTCGCGATACCCTTCGTGGTCGCACCGCCGGCACGGGCCCAACAGCCCCCGGTGGTCAGGGACACCGTCATGGTCACCGCGACCGGCGAGGAACAGCCGGCCGACCAGGTCGCCGCCGCCTCGACGGTGATCCCCGCGGCGCTCCTGAAGGCCGAGGGCGTGACCGCGGTGGCGGACGCCCTGCGGTGGGTGCCGGGGGTGACGGTGCTCCGCTCGGGGCTGGACGCCGGCGTCACGTCGGTGTTCGTGCGCGGCACCTCCTCCACGCACACGCTGGTGATGTTCGACGGCGTCCGGCTCAACTCTCCGTTCTTCGGGGGGTACGACTGGAGCATCCCGCTCACCGCCGGCCTGGACCGCGTCGAGGTCGTGCGCGGCCCGTACTCGGCCCTCTACGGCGCCGACGCGGTCGGCGGCGTGATCCAGCTCGTGCCGGCCCACGCGGCCGGAAACCGGATGAGGTTCCTCGTCGAGGGCGGCAGCGACGCCTGGCGGCGCGGCGAGCTGGAGGCCGGATTGAGCGGCGG